>Ga0181582_10001014_pt1 | contig 21310 bp, 18 predicted proteins | sample 071ome_32_FD_132438 | JGI IMG/M metagenome (GOLD analysis project Ga0181582, IMG submission 132438) | Coastal salt marsh microbial communities from the Groves Creek Marsh, Skidaway Island, Georgia - 071405AT metaG (megahit assembly) | ecosystem: Environmental > Aquatic > Marine > Intertidal...
CGACGGGGACGACGGGGACGACGGGGACGACGGGGACGACGGGGACGACGGGGAGACAAACACGAAGACGAAGGAGACACGAAACACGAAGACGACGACGAAGAAGAACAACCACAGCAGGAAGGACGTGACACAAGGCCTTGTCGACGAGGTAGAAATAGACTTGAGGGGGAAACGGCAGACGGACAGCGGGCAGGTGTTGTTCAACCGCCGGCTGTACGCCGACGTGCTCGAGTACCTGCTGTTTTTGAACGCGCACGACGAGTACACGTACGAGCGGGCGTACGGGGACAAGGACACGTACGAGGTGGCGTTCTTCCTCGCGGGCAAGTGGGGCTCGTTCTATCAGGTGGACACGGGGGTGAGCGTCGGGCTCGGGGGCAACGGCGCGCCCATGGGGTTCTTCCAGGGGATTTCGGGCCCGTTGACTGCTCGTGGCGACGACGACGACGACGACGACGACGACGAAGGACCGCGGCAGACCTCGATCGTGTTCGTGCACCGGACGTCCGAGGCGAAGCGGAGCAAATTGGGGGGCGCCGGCGGCGTGCAATGGGTGATGTGGGAGACGACGTGCGAGTGGAACGAAAAGTATTGGCACTTTTTCAGGCCCTTGCGGTGGTACGGGAGCGGCGGGAGCGGGCGCGGGTGGGAGAACGTGGGGGGCTTGGAGAACGGCGGGTTCGGGGACGGGTGGGAGAAGGGGCGGGTCGGGTGGGACGAGGCCGCGTGGTTGGACTGGAACATGTCGTAGGCCGGAATGACCAGCGGCACCAGAAACAGGCCGTTGTAGGCGCAGGCTGTGATGTGCGCGTAGTGCGAGGCCTTGTCTGAGGGTGTCATTGGCGTTCATCTGTAGAGATAGAGAAGTAGTCGGTGGGTGGCTGGCAAGTACGAAGGAGTCTGTCGGTGCTATCGCTCTTGTGAATATCGACGTTGTGCTTCTCGACCAGGTGCCTCGTTCGGAATCATCATCATTCGTTTTGTCCAAAGCGTTCCGAGTGACGGTTCCTAGCAGCTCGTTTATTGTCAAAGGTGTTATTTCGTTCGGGCGATGCCCGGTTCGAAACCGGCAATATGCCCGAGTGGTTAAGGGGGCGCACTCAAGCGAAAGCTTCCACGTCCTGTGGGTGTTGCGTTGTCTTCGGACGCGCAGGTTCGAATCCTGCTGTTGCTAGCGTAGTGCCACTTTTTGCTTCGAGCGGGTTCGGCGGGCGCGTAACAAGGCGAGTGCGTCGGTTCGGCGGGCTTTGCTCGTGATCGTCGGTCGCAGCACCGCTCTAAGTGCGCCGACTACCTCCGCGCGCTCACGTCCACCCGCCCTCCCCCTTCCTGACGCGTGTGAGTGAGGGGCCAGGCGGAGCGTTGGTCAACATCAGCACGCCGATACCCCATCTTTTGCTCCTCCTCGTCGAGGCCTATACCGAAAACCTCCGTCCGTTACATCAACCTCCCAATCAACCTCCCTCCCCACCCCTCCCGAACACGTCAGTATACTCCACGCCCTCTTCCACCAACACCTCCCCCACCGCCTGCACCATCCACCCCTTTGCGATCGCCGTGCGCCGCAGGTCCGTCCCGTTGGTCGCGTACTCGAACACCACCTTGATGCCCACCTTGAACGGCTCCTTGAACCCGTCATACCCCGCCCGCAGGACGGCCCCGTACTCTGTCCGGTGCTCCTCCTTGACCTCCTCGAGCCTGCTGGCAATCTTGTCCAGCAGGCCCGGCTTGTTCTGCACCGTCTTCCAGTCGACCCAGATGATAAAGCTGGCGAAAAAGTTGGTCGACGTGGTCAGGTTGGTGAAGGCGTTCCTAACGAGGAACTGGTTGGGCATCCTGCGCGCGAGCGAGCGAGCGAGCGAGCGAATGAGCGACGGATTGTCGTTGACCGGTCGGCGGCGAGAAACGCCAGCTCGGTCGTCGCTGCCTCCGGCGAGCCAACCTCGCCCCAGTCGAACACTCCAGGGTTGAAAGATCGTTCTTCTCCACCGAGAATCAAATACCTACCAAACGGTCCGGCCGGACGTGTCGCGCAGCTGCGTGAAGTTGAGGCTCACCTCCTCGACGACCATCTGCGACTCGGTGATCATCAACAGGTCGCCTGGCGAACGAGCGAACGAGCGAACGACCGAAGCGCGAGTGAGGGTCGAGTCTGGGCGCGCGAGCGCACGTCAGTCGAGATCAATACCCACCGACGCTGTACGCGTGCGTGCCTGGCGGAGCGGTGATTGAGCGGTGACGGAGCCACGAGAGTGAGTGAGAGCGAACGGTGCGAGAGGAGGCGAGCGACGAAAACCCACCGAAGAGGAAGACGACGTTGTCGAAGATCTCCGAGACGGTCCTCGAGAAGATGAACGAGAACCCGAGGATGATGCCCGAGAACGACACCCTGGCGAACGAGCGCGAGCGCGCGAGTGAGCGAGTGAGTGTCAGAAGTGTCAGAAGTGTCGTTGTTGTTCCCTTGTTGTTCCATTGTTCTTGTGGGATGAGCGGGTCGCTGCGCTCCCCGCTCGCCCCACTCACCCCACTCGCCCCACCCTCAAGAACCCACCAGATGGAGCCCACGTCCGCCTCCCAGACCAGCAGGTAGAAGAAGATGAAGACGACGTGGATCACGATGCCGATCAGGTTCTCGATCGTCTTGGTGATGGCCTTGCCGTCCTTGAGCGTCGCCGCCAGGTTGTGGCGATCGACAAAGACGGCGTCCACCGCCTCGATGCACTCCCGCAGGTCGACCTGCCCGTCCCCACTCATGTCCAACATCGTAAACGCCAGTTCCTTCTCATCGTCGTCCAAAAAGAAGTCGTTAAGGTCCTCCCTGACGATGGCGCCCGTCAGCTCGCCCTTGACGTTCCAGTACAGGAAGGACCCGACGCGCTTGGCCTCGCCCTCGCTCTCGATCCTCCCGATCGACGCCGTATTGAGCTCGTCCTTGAACGCCACCTTGATGTTGTGGTTCCTGATGTAGGTCTCGAGCAGGTTGAGCCGCATGATGACGTTCTTCCGCCGCTGCAGCTCCCGCTGCTTTTCCAACTTGCGCTTCTCCTCCAGCTCGTGCTGTCGAGATTGAACGGTGGTGCGGTGAGTCATCTGTCGTCTGCGATCGGCGGGTGGTGGAGGGGTGGGTGGTGGAGGGGTGGGTGATGGAGGGTCGCTGCTGCTGCTGCTGCGCTCCCTCGTCGTCGTTCGCCGCCGCCCCCCCCCTACCCCACCATCCCCCCCATCCCCCCAAACCACCCCACCAATACTTAACGTACCTTTTCCAGCCTCCGTCTGTTTCTCCGCTCCCGCACCGTCTCGCTCGCCAGCGACGCCTCCGACAGGGTATCGTCCTCCCCGCCCCGGAGATCCACGACGCACGCCTCCATCTCCTCCGTCTCCTCCATCCCCGCCTTGTCCTCACCGCCGAAGTCCACATCACTGCCATACTCGACGCCCTCCCCGATCGCACCGGTCGACTTCGACCGGCGCTGACTCTGCGACAGCCCGGCGGCCATGCTCCAGCTCTTCTGCATCCCCTGCACCCCTTTCTCCACCATCTCCTTCCCGCCCACCCGCAGGCCCTTGAGGCTCAAAAAGCTACTGGCCGTCTTCGGCCTCGGCCCCAGCAGGATCCTCAGAATCTTCTCCTTCCGCAGCGCCGCCTCCAGCTTGAGCTGGTTCTTTCCCTTGTTCAGGTTGAGCGCCAGGCTCTTTGCCGCGAGCCGCTTCAACAGATTCGCCGTGAAGAACAGCGTCAAGCACCCGATCGCATTCAGTATGTAATCATACACCTCGTTGATCTTGTCCAGCTGCGCGCCCGTACCGATCGTCATCATGCACGCCCACAGGATGGTCAGCGCCAGGAACCGCATGACCCACCGCAACGGGCCCTTGCACGCGTAGGTGAAGTACAGGCAGTTGGGGAAGGTAAACAGAAACCGCTCCACGAACTTGATCACCAGCCAGACAAAGATATCACCGAACAGCCACGTGAACGGCAGCAGCGCCACCTGGCGAGCGAGGGAAGCGAGGGAAGAGCGAGTGAGCGAGTGAGCGAGTGAGCGAGCCGAGCCGGTGGTCCGTCGAGTCGGTCGAGTCGGTCGAGTCGTTCCGATACAATCCAGTAGTACGATAGTACTACCCAAAAGCCAACCACCCACCAGAAAGCAGATCCGCCAGACTTGGAAATCCCACTTCAGCGAGTAGGGCGCGTACAACAGGTTGCACACGCCGAGCACCACCGCGTTAATCTGCACAATGCCGATAATCACCCAGCTGATGGCCCGCTTGCTCTTCACGAACCGCAACATCTGAGTCCGCATCCGCTTCCCCCACCCCACCTTCTTCTCGTCCTGCCGCGCGCTGTTCTCCTGCTCGAGCTGCGACAGGAAACTGTCATCGTCCGGGAACAACTCGTTCCACAGCTGGTTCTCCCCCTTGTCCAGTATATGATGCTCGTCATCGTCCACCTCGTAGTGTGGAACCAGATGCTCCGCGTTCTGCACCCACTTTTTCAGCTTGGTCGCCTCGTCCGGACTCAGCGACGCCTGATGCGACAGCGGGTTCGAATGCTGCGAGAATGCAGACGGGGAAGTCGGAGGCTGCGGCTGAAGCGTCTGCCGACGACGCAGATCCGCGCCGGCGTTGTCGTCTATCGACTTGTCCCCTCCAGCAGCGGCAGACGGCATTGTCCGCACGTGCGCCACCGCACGCAAGTTGCTGTTCGGAAACAGCCATTGATCCTGAGCGCTCGAATGGTTCGAAGGATTCGAAGGATTCGACGGCGTGTTTGTCGTATTCTTCCGCGTGCGACCCCGGGGCGATACCTGCGGGGACGCCGACAGCGACCGCCGCTGCGCCCCCCGCGACGGCGCCGACGGGTCGTCCGAGCTGCGCCGATACGGGCGCTGGCTGTTGCTGTTGTTCCTGTTGCTGCTGTTGTTGCTGTTGTTGGCGCCCGGTGCACTCATCCCTCCTCGTTCGTCGTCTTCTGTCTCCTGGCTACGGCTGGCAAATCCACGGAAGAAGAATGCTGAGGACTCCTCCAGGCCCTATTCTTCACGCGCGCACTTCGCCCTTCGCACACGCACAGATGATCATGCGGCGATGAGGGACAACGATACCCGATACCACGCACTCGGCGGCCTCGTTTCGTCTCCACGAAACCAACCGGACGCGCAAAAAAAGTGGTTATTCGAAACTCGACCATGCGGTCGTCGTTGTGTCGGTCCTTCCTGGGCAGGAGGACGGGGAGGATGACCATGGCGACGAGCATGGGAGGAGGAGGGCACGGGCGAGGCAACCAGGCGTTCTTCCACAGCGAGATTGACGTCCTGTACTCGAAGATCACGTCGACGGCGGGCTACCGGTTCTTCGAGGCCGGGTTTGGCTTCGAGCCCAACTCTGAGTACGGGGACCTTCCCTCGTTCCATGAGTCTGTCGGGGAGATGGCAGCGCTGGTGGCAGACGAGGGGGTGGTTCCCGAGATTCGGATGAATAGGGTCGGGGCGTCTGCCGAGTCGGCGCTCTCTGCGCTCACGGCGCTCTCCTCGTTGTACAGTCGGGACCTGGACGCGCCACGGATATACGAGGCGAGGTTTGATACGCCCGTGGGTTCAACGTATACGCTGCTTCCCGCGGAGAGCAAGCGGGCAGTGGCGCAGTACGTGACGGTGCCCGCCGGGCGAGGTGCGGCCAAGGCGACCGTGGTCCACCTGGCGGCGACGGTACGTGCCATGCTCCATACCGCGATGGGGTCGGGGGTCGGACGTCTCGCTCACCTTGTACAAACGCATTCTTCACTTCGCAGGGCGACCACGGCTTCACCCGGCGTCTGCTCGCCTACGCCCTCCCCCTCGCCACCCACCATAATATCGCGTCGATCATCCTCGAGTCGCCGTTTTACGGCTTCCGGAGGCCGGAATTCCAGCATCGGAGCAAGTTGCGGACGTTGTCGGATCTCATGCTGCTGGGCAAGGCGACGATCGAGGAGAGTCTGTACCTGGTCAAGTGGCTGGCCCGGAACGTCGAGGGTGGCGCGGGGAACCCGCCGCCGTGCGTGGTGAGTGGGGTGAGTATGGGCGGGGTGCACGCGTGCATGGTGGCGAGTATGTATGGCGTCGGGTCGCAGGGCAGCGGGGGCGGCAGTGGGGTAGAGCACCCGCTGGGGGTGGTGCCGCTGTTGGCGCCCAAGAGTGCGAGTGGGGCGTACTGTCGGTAGGTGTTGACGGATTGATTGTCACGCCGCGTTACCCACGCCCCTGGACGAATCTCACGCCCCTGGACGAATCTCACGCCCCTGGACGAATCTCACGCACCACGCACAACCGAACAACGACGCACCAGGGGGGCCTTGAAGATGAGCACCAGCTGGGAGGGGCTCGGGCGGGACCTGCTGTCCGCGAACAGGGACTTGCGCGGGCTGCTGGGGAGGATCTCGCGGGACATGGAGCACGGTCTCGTGCTCTCGAGAGCCTGCGACCGCTCGTGGAAGATTTTGGAGCGGCTGACTGCGTTTGCCGAAGACAGGGGAAAGACACCTTCGACGAGCCGACGAGACAAACTCGTCGTCGACCTCGTCGAGCTCATTCTCAACACCTACACCGACCTCACCCGCTTCCCCAAGCCACCAAACACCGACGCCGCCGTTGTGGTCGGAGGCAGCGACGATGGGTATGTCGGCACGGAGAGCGTCCGCGACGTCGGCGCCCACCTGACCGGGAGCGACATGCGGTGGGTCAACGGCGGGCACGTGAGCAGCTTTCTCCTCCAAGGTGGCACGTTTGTCACCGCGATGGCCGACTGCGTCGATCGACTCGTCGTAAAACAACGATGACGACGATGGAGAGGAAATATTGCCACCTCGGCAGACGATCGGTCAGCGGGTTTTTTTCTCCCCTCGCAGAGAACATGTACATTTCATTGAACGCAGCACATTCACTTCGGCATCATTGAGACAGACGGACACACAGACTCTAGACAATGCTCGGGAACGAGCATAAACTGTCGTGGGTGTCAAAACACGTGGGAGCCAAATCAAACCGGCCTTTTCTGGCCGCTCTGCTCATCGCTGTGTTCTTCGTGTTGACGCGTCGGCGACCAGATGAAGGCAGTGGAGTCGTCGATACGGCGAGAGACGTGCGGAAAGTGGCCGAGATGGTACGTAGGTCGAAGGACAGTCTCGTTCTCGACTCCTGGCGGGAGCGTATCTCGTATCTCGTACCAGTCTGCCCCCCCTCCCATACAATCGGGCGATCGCCCACGCACGCACCCACGCACCCACCCACGCACCCACGCACCCACGCACCCACCCACGCACCCACGTACCCCTCTTCCTCTTCGTTCTCTTCCTGCAGGACTCGGCGACCGTCTCAGCGTGGAAAGCGCTGGCAGACGAACAACGCTCGCTTCTGTTTCCGTGCTCGGAGCACTCGAACGAGACGTACCCCTTGGCGAATCCCATCTCCTCGTTCTCTTCGTCGGGCGCTCTCTGGAGCATGATGAGCTCGGTACGTGTCGTCGTCGTTCTCGTCGTGGTGCATTTGGCTCGTGCGTCTCACTCTCTATCATCTGTTCGTCGTAGGAAGCATCAAAGCAGGGCAATATGGCGACCATCGCAATAGAGTCTCCGTGCGGCATCCGGTTGCGGAAAGACGGCAGCAACAAGGACCAACCAACGGTGCACCTCCGGACGCCGTCCACCGACGTGGACGTCTACCTGCAGGTGTTCAAGCAGCACTTCCTGCGCCTGCTCTATCCGCTGGCGAGGCAACGCCAGGAAACGACAGAAGCCAAGAAACGAACGACGATCGAATACATTCTGGACGGGGGGGCAAACTGTGGGATGACGACCCTCCTCCTGGCAAGGTGCGTCTCGTCTTGTCCCCCACGCATCCCTCCCCCGCCCGTCTCGTCTCACTCCTCGTCCCACTCCTCGTCCCACTCCTCCTCCCACGCGCTCGCAGCCTCTTCCCGTCTGCCATCATCGTCTCCGTCGAGCCCGACCCCTCGAACGCCCTCGTGCTGAGGGAAAACACCGCACACTTGCCCAACGTGCACGTCGTCGAGGCGGGACTGTGGGACGTCACGGGGAAGATTGCGCTCAAGGGAAACCATGGCCAGTGGGGCAGGGTGTTCCAGCGGGTGGACGACGACGACCCCAGCGGCATGCTGGCGTATTCCGTCTCGCATATAATGCGGAAGTTTGATATTCCCAGGTTTGACCTCGTCAAGATGGATATCGAGGGGAGCGAGGCGGTCGTGCTGGGCGGGCAGGACGTGCGTTGGCTGCAGGACGTCAAGGTCCTGTTTGCAGAGGTCCACGACATGTTTGCCGGATACTTTGGGTTGAGCCAGGAGCGGCAGGAAGTGACCGAGATCGTGGAGCGGGTGGTCTTTTCGAAGATGAAGGGGGCAGTGCGAACGGAGGACAACGAACACGTTGTGTATTTCAGTCCCGGCGTCGTTGAAGGAGTTTGAGTTTGAATTGCCCCGTTAACCAATCCAAGCGAGCGAGTACGAGTACGAGCACGAATACGAGCGAATGGAGGTGAGGAATGCCTCGGGAATGTGCGTGGGTGGTGGGTGGAACGGTGGGGCGAGTCGACGTCACTGCGTCACGTCGTTTCGTGACTGCATTCGAATCGCCACCGGGGTGGTGGTGGTCCCTCCATCGCCGTCTCGGTCCCTCGGTCGCCGGGTGGTCCTCTCAGTCTCGTCGTGTGGTGTCGGCGATGGTTCCGCGCACGGCCGTGGAGAAACCGTGGGGATCTTTGGTGCGGGCGCGGCCGGGTTGACGGCGGCGTACTTTGCCGCGACGACAAGCGGAGGAGGCAGGGGCAACACGTCGGACGGTCCGGTCATCACGCTGTACGAGAAGACGGCCTCGCCGGGCGCGAAGATCAAGGCCTCTGGCGGGTCGCGCTGCAACATCTTGCCGAACCCAGACGTGCCGCTGAATATCGACACTGATTTTCAGTTCACGTCGAAGAGGGGCGCTTTGCGTGCGCTGCTCGCGTCTTGGTGGGTACTGGTATCTGAAGAGCCTCGCGATCGCGATCGCGCTCGCGCTCGCGCGCCTGGCCGACCAGTCGCGAGAACTGTGGCTCACTTCCGACGTCGTCGTCGTTGTTCGTTTCACCGCAGGAATCTTCACGAGTGCCGTCACTGGTTGGAATACGACATCGGCATCCCGCTCAAGCTCGAAGAGGCGTCGAACAAGCTCTTCCCCCGGAGCGACAGCGGGGCCGAGGTGCGGGACAGGCTGACCGACGCCTGCCGGCGGGCGGGGGTGCGGATAGAGACCTCGGCCAATCTCGTTGGAGTCCGGGCGGTCGGCAGGGGCAAGTTTGTCTGCCGGTTTGCGGACGGTCGCGAGGTGACGCACGCGCGGGTCGTGCTCGCGACCGGGGGCAAGTCCTTTCCGGCCCTCGGGACGACAGGCGAGGGTTACGAGATACTGAAAGCGCTTATACGCGAGACGGTTTCTCCGGCGGTGGTGCACGCGCCCGAACCGGCGCTCACGCCGCTGTTGTTCGCGCGGAAGGACGACCCGCTGGTATCCCTCGCCGGCGTCAGTCTGCAGAACGCGGTCATGTCCGTGGCCATCGCCACGACAGACGAGACAACGAAGAAGAAAAAGAAGAAGCCCACGGTGCGGCGCGCCGTCCGGGGGCAGAGTTTGATCACGCACCGCGGCATGAGCGGTCCCGACGCCATGGACCTCAGCTACTACTCCAACGCGTCGTCGACTCGGACGACAGAGGCAGGAACAGCCTACCGGTGGGTATTGGTACGTCGACCGCCGCACGGCCGCGCGCCCTGACTCGTTCGCTCGTTCGTTCGTTCGTTCGCTCGCCAGGATCTGCTGGAACAGAGAATTCCAAACCCCGGCCGCCTGCGAGGAATTCCTCGCCGACGCGCTCGCGACCAACCCGAAGAAATCAGTCCGCGCCATCCTCGCCGCCGTCCTCCCCACCTCCCTCGCCACATTCCTCCTCGAAGAGACCAACGTCGACCCGCACACCAACATCAGCTCGCTGAAGAAAGCCGACCGCGCATCGCTCGTCCAGCACCTGGTCGCGTACCCCCTCTCGATCGACTCGAACGAGGGGTTCCCCAAGGCCGAAGTCACGAGCGGCGGCGTCCCCCTCGACGACCTCGACATCGCCACCATGCAACTCCGCGACGTCCCCGGACTCCACGTCATCGGGGAACTCGTCGACGTCCACGGACGGATCGGCGGCTTCAACTTTCTCCTCGCGTGGTGGCAAGGCCGCCTCGCGGGACGCGCCGTCGCCGCCAATTTGATTTGATTCGTATACGTTACAGACGTTGCAGACGTTGCAGACGTTGCAGACGTTGCAGACGTTGCAGACGTTGCAGACGTTACAGACGTTACAGAACCACCACGTGCACGAACCGAGATTCCTACGACTACGGGATCGATCGCTCGTTGGGCCGGCTCGCGTCCAGCATTGCCCGCTCCTCGTTCTCCGCGGCAATCTGCGCCAACGGCTCCTTCAAGTAATACGCAAACGGCGTCTGCTTCTCCTGCAACGCCTTCGGCAGCTCCGCATGCTTCACACTCAGATCCATCGCCCGCTTCAACCGCTGGTTACGCGCGTCCACAACGTCCTGCGGCAGACGCCCGATCGCCTCCTCCACATCCAGATCGTTCTCCGGATCATACAAATCCTCGATACGAAGCCCGTACTTCTTCAACTCCTTCGACACCGCAGCCTGATACGCCGGCGCAAACCGCGCAATGATCGGATCCAACAGCTTTGAGATTGACGTTTTCGTCGCCATCAGACTTTCTCTATGTATCGGTGTATTCGCTACCCTGTCTGTCTGTCCGTCTGCCTGTCTGCGGCGATGACGATGTGGCGAGTGCGTGCGTGCGTGCGTGCGTGAGTCTGTGAGAATTCCGAGCGTCACGGCACCCTCCGTTCGTTTGCTGCAACAACATCCAGCGTCGGCGGTGGTCTCGGAGAACTTTGAAGAAATGAATATCCTCTTCATAAACATTCAGGTGAAAGAAGACCCTTATCATAGTGTTCGTCATCGACCGACCGACCGACTGGCTGAGACTGGAGAGCGAGGGCGCGAGGCGCGAGGCGAGCGTCTCGGCGCGCGGTCGCTCGCCCCGGCACCCCACGGCTCGGAGGAGGACCATCGAAAACCGCGGGCATTCCCCGCCGTTCCACCGCCATCGCCGTCCCCACCCCACGTCCGCATCCACACCGGTATCACCGATCGTATCACGCAGACAGACACGGGGAGGAACGGCGGATAACGCGTGAAGCGCCCGGGAAATCCTTTCCATCCGCCAAATCCTCCTCCATTCCTCGACGACTCGACGACGCACGTACCACGCGTGTGTGTTCACCACGTTGACTATATATATATATATGAGACTGGCGGTATTCGTTCTGCGAGGCTGCTCTGGAGGGGAAAAAGCTAGACTTGGCCAGGAGAAGAGAGAGGGAACAACCGATCATCTCAGCCCGGCAGTCTGTCGAGGCAGGCAAGGCACCGGGCGGAAGCGAGAAGGCCGGACAACCAGGCGGTCTTCGGTGCTGCTCTCTGGCGACCAAGCACGCGGTCGTTGAACCCGTACCCCGCACCGTGTTCAGTTCTGTCAGCCGGGCAGCCAGCCGGGCGTACTCCCGTACTCCCGCTGCCCCGCATCCAGCATTACGGAACAATGGACTGCGGACGGCGACCCGTCAACGCGAGCCTGTCCGTCGCTCGGAGACCGACGACCGACGACCGATGACCGACGACCGATGACCGACGACCGATGACCCATGACCGACGACGGCGGAATCCGTCAGTCGTTGTGGCCAGATGGATGCCCTGCAGGGCAAGAAGACCTCGCAATTCTCTCTCGCCGCTCACGCTGATGATCACATTGATCTCAAATTACACTCATTCGCCTCAGACGAACCCGTGCAGGCACTATATACGCTGCCGGGCCACGTTTCGATATTCCTAATCGACCCTACTGGGAAACCTCGAACTGAGAATTCATCTCGGACGCGGAATCCTTCACGCGTCGTCCCTGCTCGCTCTCCGTGGGTACTCCTGAAGTACCCTGCTCTCGGTACGTGGTGTCTGCGGGCGGCACGGGCGCCTGGCAGTCGGCGGAGCTGCGCTCGAATTTCTCCTCGTCGGTTGTTCAAACCTCGCTGACGGTGCGGTGCGCCGGGACGACGGCGGCCCGGACGTTCGGTATATCTCGGTGTCGACGTTTGGAATATCGCGTCACGAGGGAGGCCGGCGGGCGGGAGTCGCGCAGATCATCGACTCGTTGCACGCACGTTGCTCGTTTCACTCGTTCACTCACACACTTCGTTCCTTCGCCGTGCGTGCAGGCTCAATTCTGAGGGCTCGAAGATGGCGGACCACCATGATCGTGATTATCAGCAGGCCGACGTGCTAGACGATATCGTGGATGATCAGCAAGGAGGGGCAAAGCCCACCCCGCTCTCTCCGGCGCTGGATATCCCGCGCAAGTCGTCCGATCGGCAGAATGCGTATCAGCAGCAGTCGACGTCGCAGTATTCGTCTCCGGGGGTACTGTACGGGTCGTCGTTGCCGGCGCTGTATCCTGCGATGACGGGGTCGCTGCCGATCAAGCCGTTGCACTTGGGCGGGTCGTCGTTGGCCCACCCGCACACGTCACTCTCCCACCACGCGCACGCGCACGCGCACGCGCACAGTCACCAGCAGCAGCATCCGATATCGTACCTGGGGTCGTCTGTGGATACGACAAATTCGTTGTACGGGACGTCGTATCAGTCGAGTCTGGACGCGTCTGATGACCACCGGGACCACCGGCGGCGGGGTTCGCCGTCGCCGCACCATCGGGTCTCGTCGTCGCCGATGGTGGAGAAGTATATTCACCGAGTCAAGGGGATTGCGACGAAGCGGGAGGGGGAGAAGCGGGAGGCGGCGAGTCATCACCACAAGCCGCCAGACCTGCCGCATTCCGCGGCGGCGCTCCTCGGGAGCAGTCCCAACACGACAACGACGACGGCAAATGACGACGATATGTTGACGGTCAACGCGGCGGCGTCTGCGTTGATACAGAACAGCCAGTCGACGACGCCGACCATCAGGGATAAGCACCGCGGGGTTCGGCAGCGGCCGTGGGGCAAGTGGGCGGCGGAGATTCGGGATCCGACGCGGGGGGCGCGGTTGTGGCTGGGGACGTTCGATTCGGCGGTGGAGGCGGCTTTGGCGTACGATGCGGCGGCGAGGAGGATTCGGGGGATGTCTGCGGTGACGAATTACTCGTTGGAGGAGACGGAGGAGCTCGTGGCGTTGTACGGGATGCCAGAGCTGCCGGATCCAGACGCGGTCGGGGGCGCGGGGCTGGGTGCGATGGGTGGCGTGGGTGCGATGGGTGGCGTGGGTGGCGTGGGTGGTGTGGGTGGGGCCTCGAGGCTCGGGTCGGGGTCGGGGTCAAAGTCAAAGTCTCGCGGGGTGAGCGGGAGTGCGCCGGCGTACTACGGGAGGGATTTTGGGGGGCGGCGAGGGGGCGGGGAGCGCGAGTGGACGCCGACGGGGACCAGGCAGAGCGCGCGGCAGAGCGCCAGGCCGAGGATTGATTTCTCCCAGTTGGCAGAGGTCGGGGTCGGGGTCGTCGACGGGAGCGGTGGCGGGAAGCAGAAGGGCGGTGGCGGTGGCGGTGGGTTTGGGGGGGAGGACGACGAGATGGACGATATGATGGTCGGCAGCATGGATATCGGCGGGGAGGACGAGGACGAGATTGCGAGGATCTTGCTGGGAATGCGGATTGGTGGGACGCCTGGGGCCAGGGTGGAGGTTGAGGCCAAGGCAGAAGAAGAGGCCAAGGTGGTGGAAAAAGAAGAAGAACTTGTGGTTGAACCCGTCGTCGTCAAATGCGCTGATACGACGGCTGTGATGGAGGGCGAAACAGAGGCCGTCCCCGTGGACGACCGTCCGGCGGCCCCTGTCCCGGTCCCCGTCTCGGCCCCGGCCGCCGCCGCGACCCGGCACTCGGCCCGGGTAGGACAGCGGAAAACATACACCGCCTACGCATAGCCCCGTGGCTCTGATGATGAAATTTTGGGCTTTGATGTGTAACCCTTGTCTTAGTCCTTCAAGCTGGCCCACCCTCGACACCGAAATCTACCTGTACCTGTATCCCCAGACGTTCACATTTACGCGTGTACAATCGAATCAATAGAGTCGTGCGATGCTCGCCACATTCTCCAAGGCGAGGGGGAGGGCCCTGGCGACGAACGTTCTGTCCCTCCTCAGGTTTTCCACCACGGCCCCCGAGCTTCCGCCGTTCGCCTACACCCCACCCGCCTACACCGGCCCGTCCAAGGAATCAGTACGCGCCCTCCGACACGAGTTCATGAACCCGGCCATCTTCCACTTCTACAAGGACCCGGTGATGATCACGGCCGGCAAGCAGCAGTACCTGTACGACGAGACCGGCCGACGGTACCTCGACGCCTTTGCCGGCATCGTCACCGTGCGTGTTTCCGACCGACGAGCGCTCGCACCCCGACCCTCGCTCACCCACGCGTGCCACGCGGTACGCGCTCGCTCGTTCGCCAGGTGAGTTGCGGGCACTGCCACCCGACCATCGACGCGGCCATCGGCAAGCAGCTCCACCAGCTGCAGCACACGACGACGATTTACCTGAACGACCAAGTGGCCAGCTACGCCAAAGAACTCAGCGAGCGTTTCCCGAAGTCCTCAAACCTGAAGGTCTGCTACTTTGTCAACTCGGGCACCGAAGCGAACGAACTCGCCTTCCTGCTCGCCCGCCTCTACACCAAGAACTTTGACCTCATCGCCCTCCGCAACGCCTACCACGGCATCTCCCAAGCCACCTCGGCCGCCCTCGGCCTCTCCACGTGGAAACACAACCTCCCGACCTCCTTCGGCGTCCACCACGCCATGCACCCAGATGCCTACCGGGGACCCTTTGGCGACGACGTCGACGCCTACGTCAGCGACCTGGAGTCGGTCATCCGCTGCAGCACCTCTGGCCAGATCGCAGGCTTTGTCCACGAAACCATCCAAGGCGTCGGCGGCGCCGTCCCCCTCCTCGACGGGTACCTCCCGAAGGTCTACGAGCGCGTGCGAGCCCACGGCGGCGTCTGCATCGCCGACGAAGTCCAGACCGGCTTTGGCCGCACCGGCACTCGCTACTTCGGCTTTGAAAACCACGGCGTGACGCCCGATATTGTCACCATGGCCAAAGGCATCGGCAACGGCCTACCCATGGGCGCCGTCATCACCACCCCGGAGATTGCCAATACCCTCTCCGCCAAGCTCCACTTCAACACCTTTGGCGGCAACCCCATGGTCATGGCCGGCGCCCGCGCGGTGCTCCGGGTCATCGACGACGACAGGCTGCAGGAAAACTCCCACGAGGTGGGCACGCACCTCCTGCACCGACTGCACGAACTCGCGGACAAGCACGACATCATCGGGGACGTGCGCGGCAAGGGACTCATGGTCGGCGTCGAGCTGGTGAAGGACAGGGTGACGAAAGCGCCCGCGACGGAAGAGGCCGCCGTCGCCTTTGAGATGGCCAAGGACATGGGCCTGTTGCTCGGCAAGGGCGGTCTGTACGGAAACGTGTTCCGAATCAAGCCACCGATGTGCGTCACCAAGGAGGACGTGGACTTTCTCAGTGCCGTGCTCGACGAGGCCTTTTCCCAGTTGTAAGGAGGAGGCGACACACACAGCTGAAACATACGTACGTACATACGTACGAGATCCAATCCTCAACGTCTGGCCGGACGCATTCGTACCAGAACGCACGATCGAAGGCGCACGAGCGCGTGAAGGAACTTGAAGGATTCCGCATCGTTCAATTCCGTCGAAGAGAAGAACGAGTACACGACACACCATGCCGTCCCGCCCGCCTCCTGAGAAGACGGCCAACCAGGAAAGGCCGACGGCCGTGCTCCTGGCCGATAGCTTCAGCTGCCACTTCTCGCCGGTGACGGTCGAGACGCCCAAGGTACGCCGAGGTTGCCCTCGCTCGTTCGCTCGTTCGTTCGTTCGTTCGTTCGTTCGTTCGTTCGCTCACTCGTTCATCGTTCATCGTTCATCGTTCATCGTCAATCGTCCGTCTCCAGGTGCTCCAGCGTATCGTCAACACGGCGATGATCGATTACACGTTGGAGTGGCTGATCATCAACGGGATCGAGATCGTGTACATCACCTGCTGTGCGTTTGCGGACCAGATCAGGCGGCACCTGGGCGACGCCGGGTACCTCTCGAAGAAGAACGTCCACATCGAACTCGTGGTGTCGACGGACTGTCAGTCTGTGGGGGACGCGATGCGGCTGCTGGACCACAAGGATATGCTCAAGTCTGATTTCGTGCTGGTGTCTGGGGACGTGATCACCAACATGGACCTGCGGGGGGCTGTATTGGAGCACCGGCATCGCCGGGCGAAGGACAAGAGTGCGATCATGACGATGGTCTTGAAGGGTGGGATGGGGGGCGGGAGAGGCCTGCGGTTGGGGGATTTGGGGGCTGTTACGGTCATGGACGGGGGCGACGGGAGGCTGTTGCGGTTCGAGGAGCGACGGGACGCCGACGGGAGTCTCGAAGAGTCCAGCACGCTTGCGCTAGACAGCGGGTTCTTCGATGGTCGGTCGGCGGTGACGGTGCGCACGGATCTGATCGACACGGGGATCTACATCTGCTCGCATGAAGTGCTGATGCTGTTCTCGGACAACTTTGACTATCAGAATATCCGGAAGGACTTTGTGGCCGGGGTGCTCAGCGAAGAGGAGCTTGGGAACAAGCTCTACGTGCACGAGGTGAAGGATCGGTACGCGACGAGGGTGCGGAACGTGCGGTGTTTCGCGGCGGTGACGAGGGATATCCTCGGGCGGTGGACGTTTCCGTTTGTGCCCGACTCGAATCTGTTCAGTGCGTGCGTGGGCGGGGCGCGGGGCGAGATAGGGGGCGAGGGCGGCGGAGGACAGAACCTGTCTTCAGTCTCGCTGCAGAGCCTGTCGCTCCAGAATTTGTCCACGGGGGGCTTGTCGTTGTCGTCGACTACGTCTACCCAGTACATGTTCTCCAAGGGCAAGGTGTACATGGATACCGGCGTGTCGGTGGCCAGGACTGCCAAGATTCAGCACTCTGTGTGCGTGGGACGCGGCAGCGTGATCGGTCCGGGGGTGGTCGTGCGGAACAGCGTGATCGGGAAGAACTGTCGGATCGGGGAGGGCGCGGAGATTGTCGGGTGCGTGTTGGGAGACGAAGTCACGGTGCACCGCCGGAGCAGCGTTCGAGACTCGCTGCTGTGCGACGGGGTGGTGGTGAACGAGCAGTCGAGGGTCCTTCCGGACTGTATTCTGAGCTATAACGTGGTGATCGATGCGGGGGTGACGGTTCCTGCCGACTCGCGGATCAGCCTCGCAAAGCCGCCGACCGATTCCTGCCAGTTTGACGTTGGCAGCGACGACGAGTTTGACGACATGGACGAGGTATTGGGTAGCAGTGCCGGACGCTACGGCAGCTTTGGCGCGTCGAGCAGTGGTGGCCACTTTGAAGACGTGGCCGCCAGCGGCGGCAAGGCCGTCACGCCGGCCGCCAGGGCCGCAGCCGCCGCGCTCGCCAACGGCGGGGTCCCCGAGACGGACATGGACTTCGACTCGGACGTCGTCGGCAAGATGGGCGCCGGCTACCTGTGGAGGATGAAACACGCGCACAGCAATCTGCCCATCGTCGCCCTGCGTCGAAGCATGGCCGCGGACCGCTCGCTCGCCGCCGTGCTCCGCGCCGAGACCCTCCGCGCCAAGAGGCTGATCGCCGCCGAGGAGACCTTCTTGGATGAGAACGGGTTGACGGGCAAGGGGGACGACCGGGACAGCGGGTTCGACTCGGACGACGCCGACGACAAGGAGATGGAGATGATGCAGGACCACCACTTCAAGGAGGAAGTCGCCGAGACGTTCCTCCGCTGCATCAAGGAGCACATTTCGCAGGAGAACGTCGTAATCGAGCTCAACGGCCTCAAGATTGCCGAGGACAAGACGTTTGCGGACTGCGCGCGCTTCATTCTGACCACCTGCCTGGGCCTCTGCCTGCCCGCCCACAAGGGCGTCATCGCCGAGTACCGGGGGCTGTACCCCGCGGACAGGCCCGCCGGGCTGCGCGACCTCCTCAAGCGGGCCCACAACCAGCTGACCGACTGGGCGAGCCTGCTCCAGAAGTTCCTCAAGAACGAAGACGACCAGGTCGAAGTGCTGCTGACGCTGGAGGAGTTTTGCGGCGGGGAGGGCGACTTTGAAGAGACGGGCGAGTTTGGCGCAGAGTTTGTCGGCATCTTTCCCCAGGTGCTCCAGGTGATGTACGACCTCGACATCCTCACCGAGGACGCCGCGCTCGCCTGGGCCGAGGAGAAAGAGCACGCGAGCGAGACCGAGAAGCGGTTCCTGAAGCTGGCCGGCCCGTTCCTGACCTGGCTGCAGGAGGCCGAGAGCGAAGAGAGCGAAGACAGCGAAGAGAGTAGCAGCGACGAGGAATGATGGGAGAGGAGTCGGGGATGGAGAGGAGTCGTACATGATATTCATATACGTATATATGTTCGACAACGTCTCGTCAGTCATTGTCTTCTCGTCATTGGTCATGCGTTCTTTGCCTCCTCGTCGACGCTACTCGGCCATGCTCTCCAGCGCCTCCATTGTAATCACGCTGTTCCCTCGCACCACGATCATCCCCAGCTCTGCGTTCGTCTTCTCGTCCACCGCGGCGTCCAGCACGATGTTGGCAAACGCATCGTCTGCAGCACGGCGTTCAGGAGGGAGGCGAGCGAAATTCAAGTGAGTCGAGTCGAGGTTCCACCGCCTCTGCGCGCTCCCGCGCTCCCGCGCTCCCGCAGCACCCCGACACACGAACACAGCTCGCCATTCTCGGACGACACAACAGCAACAACAGCAACAACAGCAACAACAACGTACAGCCACGAAGAACGCCGGTTACATTCCGTCCGGCATTCATCTTGACGGACAGCCGCTTGTCCATCAGTCCCTTGAGTTCGGGCGGGAGGACCTTCACCATGGTTTGTATACGGTACTACGTCTACAGGCGATACGTACAATAGGTGTGAAAGGGACAATGAGTACAAACATACATACATACATACACCTACGCGGCCCCCACCTTTTTCACCCGCTCGTACGCCACCCCGGGCTGCGCCTTTGCAAACGCCTGCTCCTGCCCCTCCAACCCCTCCCGAATCCCATCCAGGGCCGCATCGTCCATCCGATCTACGAACAACACGCCCTGCAAGTGATCAAACTCGTGCTGGAAAATCCTCGCCGGGAACTTGTCGATGTTCATGTAGAAGCTCTTGCCGTCGAGCCCCTGGGCCTTGACGCGTACCCGGCTGGGCCGCACCACGTCGCCGTAGAGCTGCGGGAAGCTCAGGCACCCCTCTTCGAATACCGTCTTCGGCCCAGAGGTGTTGATAATCCTGGGATTGACCAGGACGACCTGGTCTTCGGGGTGGTCCCGTTCGCCCGTCTCGTTGTACGTCATCATCCGGACGTTGACGCCGGCTTGGGGGGCGGCGAGGCCCACGCCGTCGTCTTCGTACATTAGGTCAAACATTTTGTCGGCGAGGGCGGCGAGGGCGTCGTCGAAGACGGTGACGGTGTGGTTCGGGGCACGGAGGGCCGGGTGGGGGTACTGGAGGATGGAGAGCGGGGCGTCGGGGTCGACGAGGGCGGAGACCGAAGTGGTCAGGGTGGGGTAGGACGACGACGTATCCTCGTCGTCGTCGTCGTTGTCGCCAGGGGCCGCGTCGTTCTCGTTCTTCCTGTTGAGAAGCTCCTGGAGGGCTCGGCTGGCGCGGCCTCCCTTTGCGTGGACGGCCACATTCCTGCCGTTGCGTTGTTGCCGTTTCCGTCCCGTCAGCGTCGACATTGTGTGCGTCATACCAGTGACACGCCTTGGAGGGTGCGCGCGGAGGCACGCACGTGTCGTCGGCATCGTTAGTCGTCGAAGAAGAAGGAGTCGAGACATCGAGGAGTTTTTTTTCCAGCCCGCTAGCCCGCCACCTTGAGCTTGAGCTTGAACACGTGAATCAGCTCGTGCTTATACTCCGGGTGCATGCTTCCCTCCTTCTCTTTCTTCAGCGGGCCAAACCCTGCGGCGCCAAACCCCTCGACGAACGCCGCGTGTACCTGTCGTCAAACGCGCACCGTGGCCCGAGTGAGCGTACAGTCGAGCAATGCCGAGTTATGTCCAGCAATGCCGAGTTATGTCCAGCAATGCCGAGTTATGTCCAGCAATGTCGAGCAATGTCGAGCAATGTCGACACGCTCAATACGTACGCTGTCGCTCCGATACTCGTTGCAGACCAGCACTTTCGTCGTCCGCTTCCCCCGCCTCTCCAACAGCCGCTTGATCGTTCCCGCCAACTTGCCCACCGCGGCTTCGTTATAGACGCAGTCCGCCGACAGCACGTAGTCGATATCTGCAGGCAAGCTCTCGCAGACGCCATCAATGTCCGGCTCCGCCCCCCACCGCAGCTCTGCCACCGCCGGCGTCCTGGTCAGTCGGGAGTGTAACCCCGACCCGTTGATCGATACGTGCGCCGTGGACACATTCCGTGCCACGTTTGTGCGTAGGAGGTCGAGCACCGGGCCGTCGATGTCGGTGAGGAGCACGTGTGACGCGCCGAGCAGGGCGCACGCCATGCCCGGAAGGCCGGAGATGCCGCTGCCGAGCTCGACGACGCACTTGCCGACGAGGGAGGACGACAGGTTTCGCTCGATGTACTTTGCGAGGACGAGGGAGGCGTCCCAGCAGGTCGTGCCGCAGTTTTGGGAGTGGGCGTCCTGGGCGATGCGGATGTGCGTGCCGACGAGCTCCAGTTCGACGACGTTCGTATCGTTCTTGTTCCCGGTGCCGGACGTGCACGCCTCGCCGTTCCATCGGTCCAAGTCCATCGTCGTCGAGGTGCACGTTAAAGGTTTGAATCAGTTTGCGTGCGTACAAAATAAAATACGGTTCTCTCTTCATCTCTTCATCTCTCTCTCTCCGCTCGGGGACAGACGGCCACGCGACATACACATGACAACGCCGGCGAACGTCGCGTTCGACGCGTCGGTGTTTACGACAGAGCTCGGGAAAGTCGTGGACAATTTTCAAAAGCTGGTCAAGTCGACGTCACCGGCTCACCCGGGGGCGCTCCAGGACGTGTATGTGGACAAGATGCTGGTCAGCGTGAAGGCGGTGTTGGAAGCGAGTCGGGCGTTGCAGCGTCGGGCGGGGATAAGCGATGTGGAGAAGCGGGGCG
>Ga0181582_10001016_pt1 | contig 21294 bp, 14 predicted proteins | sample 071ome_32_FD_132438 | JGI IMG/M metagenome (GOLD analysis project Ga0181582, IMG submission 132438) | Coastal salt marsh microbial communities from the Groves Creek Marsh, Skidaway Island, Georgia - 071405AT metaG (megahit assembly) | ecosystem: Environmental > Aquatic > Marine > Intertidal...
CTGGGGGTGTGGTTTTTGGGGTGGTGGGAGCTGGTCAAGCGGCGGGAACGGCGGGAACGGTGGGGCGGGAACGGTGGGAAGGGGAAAGGGGGAGGGAAGGGGGGCGGGAACAACGACGACAACGACGACAACGACGACAACGACGACAACGACGACAACGACGACAACGACGACAACGACGACAACGACGACAAGCGTGGTCTTGGGCGTCGGATTTTGCGCGTGGTGGTGGGTGGTGCGGTTGTCTGCCTGCCGTATGTGTGCATGCAGGTGTACGGGTGGTGGGTGTTTTGTACCGGGATGACGCCGGCGACAATGGCGACGCGACCGGGGTGGTGCGATCGCGCGGTGCCGTCGATCTATGGGTATATTCAGAATGCGTATTGGGACGTCGGGTTTTTGAATTTCTATCAAAAGCTGATCCGGTTGCCGTTCGTGCTGCAGTCGATTCCGGTGATTGTGTTGGCGGTGGGGACGTGCTGGGCGTGGACGTTTGGGCCGTGGATGCTCGTCGGGCGTGCGGGTCGGGATCCGGCGCTTCGGCGACTGTTGAGTCTGGGGCGGGTGAATCTGGAGGAGGGGTTGGTCGACAAGATGCGAGGGGAAAAGACGTCCGAGAAGCTGACCACCGTCGCTGTCGTCGTCGAGGAGCTCGTGGCGCCGTTTGTCTACCACCTGGCCTTGATGACGTTCGTGTCGATCTTCGTCATGCACGTGAATGTTGCCACGCGGTTCCTGTCTTCAAGCCCGTTGCTGTTCTGGGGGGCGGCGCAGTGGGTGATCAACGGGGGAGCCTGGCGGTGGCGCCTCCTGTTGGCGTGGTGCGCGAGTTACCTGGCAGTGGGCGCGCTCATGTTCCCGAATTTCTACCCATGGGTGTGAGATATACCGCGGTCCAGTTACATATATCTTGTTCGTTCATTTGTTGTTGGCGAGGGGTTTGAAGAATTTGTGCAAGATGCTGGGGGGCTTGTTGGCGGCCGCGGTCTTCGGCCGTTTGCGGTTCTCCGCCTCCAGTCGCTCGAACAGCCGCCGCTGTTCGGCGACGTCCACCTCGTCGAGATTGAATGCGACGTCTGGTGAACGAGCAGGTGGTTTTTTCTCGTTGTCGGGAGACGCCGTCAGGTCGACCGCACCGTCCTCCGTCGTCGCCGGCGCGTATATCTTCTTTTTCACTTTCACCACCGCCGCGGTGCCACCCTGACCAAAGTACGCGTCGATCCGCCGCTTGTCCTCCTTCAGATCCAGAAACCCAATCAGCTCCTTCTCCACCAGCTTCTGCCGCTGCGCGCTCGTCTCCGCGTTTACCTGGCGAACAAGCGAAGCGCAAAGCGCGAGTGAGGGTCGAGTCTGGGCGCGCGAACACGTAGGACGAGTTCAATACCCACCGTCGGGATCACGCGTTTCGGCTTGAGCGCCTTCACACACTCGCGAATCTCCTCGTAGCTCGAGTGTTCACTATACGGCGCACTCGCCACCACCACGCCATGAGCACTCACCCTCGAGCTCACCAGCGACCGACTGTTCTTCCCGAAGCTCCAACCCGTCGGCCGGACGATGACCCCTCGCACGAATCCGAGCTTCTTAACGTCCTCCGCCACCGCGTCTTCGTTCACTCGCCCGCCAACGTGGATCTTCGCTTCCCGAGGATCGTCCACGACCAGCCGCATCCATCTCTCAGGCAGATTGAGCAACCGCAGCACGCGAAGCTTCTTCGGCTGCACGTACACCTTCATGTTTAGGTACTCGGCCGCGCCGAAGAACGCTCGCTCCTTCCCTATGTGGTAGCTCATGAAGGCGAACAACGTATTCCGCTCTGCCAGCAGCTGCTCGCGCATCCAGTTGCCCAGCTCGACAATCACCCGCTCTTGCGACGGAAAGACGTAGCGCGGGTTCAAATACGTCGTGTCCAGGTACAGCCGATCGACTGGGCGCTTGAGCAGAAGCCCGTCGGCGGCCTCGAGCATGTCTGCCGTGTACCGGAAATCCCCCGTGTGAACCGTCCGCCTCGTGATCCCGGTGCCGCCGTCGTAATCGTCGCAATCGTCGTAATCGAACACGAACATGACGGCATCCGGACTGTGATTCGCGCTCAGCGCCGTCACCCGGAGCCGCTCCGTCACCGCCACGGTCTCGTGCAGCTTCAGCGACCGGATGACGTGCGTGTTGTGCAAACCAAAGTCGTCACGCAACAAATTCGCCGCCTCCTCTGAGCACCAGATGATCCCCTGGCTGAAGGTCTTTTTGAGGCCCACCGTGTGGTCCGAGTGGCAGTGCGTCAGGAAGTAGTGCCTGGCGAACGAGCGCGCAGCGCGAGTGAGTCGGGGCGCGCGAGCGCTCGGCGGCCGGAGTTCAATACACACCGGACGAACGGATTCGGGAACGCAAACCCTGGCGACCGAGCAAGGGCGTAGCGCGAGTGAGCAAGCGAGCGAGCAAGTTGGGACGCGCGAGCGCTCGCACACGATGACAAAGACCCACCGTCTACAATGATCTTCAATGCCCCGAAATGAATCTCCTTGATTTCTCGCGCCTGGCTCGCCATGATGATCAGATCTCGTGTCTCGTCTCTCTCTCTCAATCTGTCTCTCGTCTCTTTCGTCTCGTCTCTCTCTCTCAATCTGTCTCTCGTCTTGTACTCGGAATCTAATCGCTAGCCTCCACCATACCACTGCTATCATCCTCCGTCTCCAACTCCATATCGTCGTCGTTGTCGTCGTTGTCGTCCTCGGACTCCCCCTCCTCCGACCCACCGCCGACGTCCTGATCCCGACCCACCGCCCCGCCGACCCCACCACCGCCCCCGCCAGCCTCCCTCCACACACGCACTCGCGCCAACCGATCCGTGAACACACTCTCCCGCACGGCCACACACGCGACAAGGTCGCGCTCAGGTATGATGAGAGGCGGATCGAGCAGTGGAAGGAAACCCATCGAAAACGTCATCGTGGCACCCTCGTAAATATAGAAGACAGAGTATAGAGTATAGAGTATGGACTAGAGAGAGACGAGAATACCGCTTAGGTACGGCTTGGGCACGCGAGGACCATCGAGGAAGAAGAAGGGGAAGTTTTTTTTGAGTTTTCTCTCTCTCGCAAGGTCATTCAGACCAGACTGGACCTGGTATTCATCGCACAGTGTGTCCTTCGGTGTGTCATACGGGCGAGCGGTGACAGGTGAGCGGCGAGAGGCAGTTGTTGCGCCGGATCGATCGAGACGTTGGATCCGATGGCAACGCAGCGAAGGGCCGGTGGGGGTGGACAGGGTCAGTGGCAGCAGACAGGTGGGAGCGTGGGTGGGGGTGGCGGTGGGCGTGGGGCAGGAGGAGGAACAGGAGGAACAGGAGGAACAGGAGGAGGGATGCAGCAGCAGCGGAGTTCTTCGTTCTTGCCGCAGCAACCCATGCGGCAACAGGTGCCACAGCAGCCACAGCAGCCACGTGTGCAGGCTCGACAGCAGCCACCACAGCAGCCACCACAGCAGCCACCACAGCAGCCACAGCAGCAGCCACCTCAGCAGCAGCAGCAGCCCGAATGGTTTGAGACAACGAGTTATGCGAGCGGTGGCTATGGGGGACACGGACAGCAGCAACAGGGGTACGATGCGTATGGACAGCACCAAGCACAGCAGCAAGGGCAGTATCAAGGGCTGCAGCAGCACCAGGCACAGCCGCAGCAGGCCCGGGGGTACGAGTACGACTATGGGGGACAGCAGGCCGTGTACCAGCCGTCTGCGCAGAAGGCGTCGTCGGACTATGGGGCGAAGAATAGTCCGGACGATGACGACGATATGCCGCTGCTGGAGGAGTTGGGTATCGACCTGCCGGCCATCTTGCATCGCATCAAGGCCATTCTGACGTTCCGGTATTCAAACGCCGATGCGTCGAGTCTCGATTTGGGCGGGCCCATCATCTTCCTGGCGCTGTTTGCGTCGTGCCATTTGCTCGTGGGGAAGCTGCACTTCGGGTACATTCTCGGGTGGACGGTGGTCGGGTCGATTTTGTTGTGGTTCATCCTGAGTCAGATGGCGGCGAGTGGGGACCAGCAGCAGTTTGCAGACGACGGGGACGGGAACCGGAACGACCTGGATCTGTACAGCTGCTGCAGTATCGTCGGGTATTCTTTGTTGCCCTTGGTGGTGCACGCCGGGCTGAGTCTGCTGTTCCCGCGGCGGAGTGCGATGACGTATGCGGTGGCCGTAGTGGCCGTGGCGTGGGCCACGGCGGCGGCGACGCAACTGTTCGTGATGCGGGGCAAGGAGGGCTTACGGGGGAAGCAGGCGGTGGTCGCGTATCCGTGCTTCCTGCAGTATATGGCATTTGCGCTGCTGACGCTCTATTGACGTGTTTGTTTGATCAATCAATGATTGCAATCAATTGATAGTCAGTCTGTCGGACTATGGTTTGGCGGGTCCTTGCGCTGGTGATGGAACTTGGCGGGTGAAAAGAGTTTTGCCACCTGGCGAACGAACGAAGCGCGTAGCGCGAGTGAGAGAGACGGGGCGTGCGGCCGCACGTCGGTCGAGATCAACGCACCGTGTTCTGGTGCACCTGAAACTTCTCCCGTCGCTCGTCCAGCTTGGTCTGAACGGTGTCCTTGATCTTGTGTAGGGTGTCTTCAAACTCCTTGGAGACGGCCGCCTTCTGCTTGGCGAGGATCTCGTCTACCTTGCCGTCTTGCGTCTGAGCCACCGTGTCGTCCTTGAGCTGGAGCTGGTCGAGGTTCTCGTCGGCGAGGAGGGTCATCAGCATGCACGTCTGTCTGAGCACGGTCGGGTTGATGACGTCGGTCAGGCACATGGATTGGATGGTGTTGATCTGCTCCCGGGTCAGGGAAAGCTTCGGAGAGGACGGGGGGAGCGTGGCGGCCTGAGGTGGTAGCACGTGCGGGTGAACCGGCGGGTGGACTGCCAGGTGCGGCATTGTCGGACGCGGCATCGGCATCGACATGAGCTGGGCCATCTCGGGATGGACGGTGACCCGCTCCGAGAAGGCACGTGGCGGGTACGCCGGCTGACTCCCCATCATGTCGATCGCCGGAAGGTGCACCTCGCTCCCCTTCCTCCCGCCCATTCTCGCCGCCGTCGCCGACTTGTCCGGCGACCCGCCCATGCTCTGACTCGGTATGGCTTGCTGGTACGGAATGCCCTGACTCCCCTGCTGCTTGTGGTGGTGCTGTTGATTCTTGCAACCCTGACACCCACAGCTCTCCGTGCAGAGCACGCCCGCCTGAAAGCATTCGCAGTACTTCTTCAGGCAACCGCTCCGCTTGCAGTTGCATCCCCGATTGTGCTTCACGTCCAGCACCTTGGGTCTAAACGCAAGGGGATTCCGCTCGAGCACCCCCGCCACAGCCACCTGCCGAACGTCCTCGTTCGTCTCGTTATTGTGGCAATCTCGGCAGTTGCACCCGTCACAGTACCGCCCAGACGCAAAGCACTCACAGTACAGCTTCAGGCACTTGGAATTCTTGCAGTTGCACTTCCGCTCTTGCTGGCTCTGCGACGGTTGCGACGGTTGCGACGGCTGCGATGGCTGCGACGGCTGCGATGGGTACTGGTGACCCATGGCAGCGTCCAGGTGCGAAGACAGAAGGTCGTTGTCGACAGACGGCGGCATCATCGGATGGCCATGCACGTCGTACAAGGGCAACCCCGCAAAGTCTGCCCCGCCGCTGATCCCGCTCGCCCGTGGTCTCGGCGGGGCGGTCGCAAACGGCCGGGCAAGCGATGCCAGCAGGTCGGCCCGCGGGTCCTGGACCTGTTGGCTCGTGCTTGCTTTTCGTCGAGGCGCCCCGACCGGATAGACCTCTTCATCAAACCGCTTTGCTGGTTTCCGCTTCCGCTTCGAGTCTTGTTGGGGGCTCATGGGCGTTTGAATTTTGAATCTCTCGTCGGATTCGAAGGCCCTGATGCGGCCCGTGGAGTTTGCCGAACTCGGCTGTCGCTCGTCGTCGTTATTGAGCTCGATTTATAGGGTATGAATACGTCGACAGAGTGTGTGAATAGCATTTACCCAGGGCCCGGGCGGGGCCCCCGGCCCGGGGCCGATGGTCGAGGTGCGGACGTGCCCCTATAGGCCTCGCCCCCCCCACACACACACATACTCACGTCGTCGGCTCGAACAACACACAGGTGCTGTTGCCGAGGGGGGCAGAGATCGGCGCGCCGAGGGGCTTGGCCACCGCGCCACCCCCGGCAACGAACAACGACGACGACGACGACGACGATGATGACGACCTCTTGAACACCCCTCTCGCCTGAATGTGAGCGGTTCACCATCACCTCTCCTTCTCCCTGGCGCTCACCCCAGATGCTCTCTCACTCTCGGCTCTGGCTCGAGTGCGCCACGGCCAAGAAGCATTCAGGGTCGGCGGCAGGTCTCCGCCGATGATGCGAGCGACGGTTCGACCAGAACGACTTGATTTCTTTCTTGTCTCCCACCCCGACCGGACGTCTGCCACACTCGCGTCAAAGGCCGAAGGACACGCCGATCAGCGCTCGTATATCACGTATCGTGTGGTTTGTCCTTCATCTTCGAGAAGTTTGAAACGTTTCCAGACCCACGATGTCGTCTGTGCGAACGTTGAATCCCAACGCCGAGGTGATGGGCAGCCAGGTACGCTCACTGTACAGTGACAACCCTGGTACAGTGACAGCCGGGGCTGTGGTCGCGCCGGCCTGAGACTGATCGATCTCACGTTCTCGCTCACATACCCCCACCACCACAGGCCGCCCTCTTCATGAACATCAATGCCGCGAAGGGGCTATTTGACGTCATGAAGACCAACCTGGGTCCCAACGGGACGATCAAGATGCTCGTCTCCGGTGCGGGAGACATCAAGCTGACGAAGGACGGCAACGTGCTCCTTCGTGAGATGCAGATTCAGAATCCGACGGCGGTGATGATCGCGCGGGCGGCAGTGGCGCAGGACGATATTACGGGGGACGGGACGACGACGACGGTGCTTCTGATCGGGGAGTTGCTGAAGCAGGCAGAGCGGTACCTCTCCGAGGGGGTGCACCCGCGGGTGATCTCCGAGGGGTACGAGGTGGCGAAGAAGGCGGCGATCGAGTTTTTGACGACGTATAAGGAGGATTTGGACGTTGCGACGCCGGATAGGGAGACGTTGCGGTGCGTGGCGAGGACGTCGTTGCGGACAAAGCTTCGAGAGGGGTTGGCCGACCAGCTTACGGACGCGGTGGTGGATGCGGTGCTGACGATTCGGAAGGAGGGCGAGCCGATCGACTTGCACATGGTTGAGATTATGACGATGCGTCACAAGCTGAGCAGTGATACCAAGCTGATCAGGGGGTTGGTGTTGGACCACGGGGCGAGGCACCCGGACATGCCCAAGCATATGGAGGACGTGTACGTGCTCAACTGCAATATCAGCCTGGAGTACGAGAAGTCGGAGGTCAACTCCGGGTTCTTCTACTCGAGCGCGGCGCAGCGGGAGAAGCTGGTCGCCGCGGAGCGGGCCGTGACGGACGAAAAGGTGCAGAAGATTATCGAGCTGAAGCGGCGGGTCTGTGCGGACGGGGGCTCGTTCGTTGTCGTCAACCAGAAGGGAATCGACCTGCAGTCGCTGGATCTGCTGGCCAAGGAGGGCATCTTAGGGCTGCGGCGGGCAAAGAAGCGCAACATGGAGCGGCTGCAGCTGGCGTGCGGGGGCCTGACGATTAACTCGGTGGAGGAGCTGGAAGAGGGAGTGCTGGGTCGGGCGGGTAAAGTGTACGAGCACGTGCTCGGGGAGGAGAAGTTCACGTTCGTGGAGGACGTGGCAAACCCGACGTCATGCACGATTCTGATCAAGGGTCCGAACAACCACACGATCGCACAGCTGAAGGACGCGGTTCGTGACGGACTGCGGGCCGTGAAGAATGCGATGGACGACGGGGCGCTCGTGCCGGGGGCAGGGGCGTTCGAGGTGGCGTGCGCGGCGCACTTGCGGGAGCACACGAAGAAGGAGGTGGTGGGCAAGGCCAAGATCGGGATCGAGGCGTTTGCAGAGGCGTTGATGGGAGTTCCCAAGATTCTGGCCGAGAACTCTGGCTACGACGCGCAGGAGACGGTGATTGCGCTGGCAGAGGAGCAGGCAAACGGGGTGTGCGCCGGGTTTGATATCTCGTCGGGGCTCCCGATCGATCCGCACCTGAGCGGCGTCTACGACAACTACATCGTCAAGCGCCAGGTGCTCCAGAGCGCGCCGGTGATCGCCAGCCAGCTGTTGCTTGTGGACGAGGTGCTCCGGGCCGGCATGAACATGCGGAGGTGAGGGACTAGATATATCACGAAATGTTACGAGAAATGCATCCTAGTCGCCACAGAAATCAACCAGAGCCCTCGAGGTAGCGTTGGTAGCCGCCGAAAATCATCTGGAAGAGGAGGACGTTGACGCTCGGGAGGACGTGCGTATTGTCTCGATAGCACCAGTCCATGCACCCTTCGGCTATCCGGTACATGTCGATCGGCACGACAGGCCCGTTGGGCATGAACAGTCCGGCGTTGCGCAGGGCGTCGTTGAACTTGCGCAGCGAGTAGAAGAACTCGGTCTCGGGATTGGCGGGGTCGTACGCTTCCTTGAAGGGCGGCGAGATCATCCACACGATCGGAGACGACGGGTACTTCTCGTGGAACCTGGTCACCGATTCAATCAGTGAAGGCATTTCGTCCATGAACGCGCCGTAGTCGCGGGCCCACTTGGCCTGGTGCGCAGACGCGTCGCACACCACGAGGTCGGGCGCGTCGCCGTCCCCGTCGCCGCCGTCCGTGCCGCTGTCGCGATCGACAAACTCGTTGATCGCGGCCGCGGTACTCCGCAGCTCTGCCCGCCAGTAGAATTCGAGCCGGGTGTCGGTCAACTTCACAGTCTTGGCAAAGTCGATGTGCTCCTTTTTGTCGCTCGCTGGCGCGTCTGTGATCCTCTCGTCCGCGAGGAACTCGGCCAAGAAGTTGTACAGCTTACGCAGGTGACTGTCCCCTACAAATGCAACTTTCTTGCCCCTGAGCGCCGCCGCCACGTCGGCCTGCACGAGGCTCGACGCCAGGCAGTCGGCAGGGGCGCCCGACGCCCATCGCCTCGGGAACCCGGTCGAGTTGTCGCAGTGCTGCAGCACGCCGGGCGTCGTCTTTGGGCACCCGTCTATCGACAGTTCCCAGTGGCCCTCGCTCAACGAATTCAGACACGTGTCGTCAAAGGTGCTTCTCGTCGCCGACGCCCCGACGACAGGCTCGTCGCCAAAGTCGGTCCACGAGGCCCTCGACAGGCTATAAATGAGGACGAATGTGATTGCAAACGCACCCAAGACGGAGATCATGGCGCTCTTGCCGCTCGCCCCGTTGGCACTGAAGGTGGGCCGAGGCCTGCCGTCCATCTTCGGACGAACGATTGGGGGGTGTCGGGTGGATTTTTCTCCGATCGTCCTCTCTATCTCTGTACCTTCGTCCGCCGCCGCCACGCCGGCCTTCTCCTCCGCGTCGGCTTCGTTGTCGTCCGTTGTCCCCGTCGAGCCGTCGAGCCGTCGAGCCGTGGTCCTTCGCGCTCGCTCTCCAAGGCGTGAAATTTATTTGTTCTCCACGAGGACGATACGTGAGTGAATGAGCCGAACCGTACGTCCAGGTGTCCCGTGAGATGGTCAATCTCGGCATTCTGACGGTCGACGCGTCGGCATCGAGCGACGACGACGAGTACGACCCGACCGAATTCACGCATCGGTCCTCCACCTCTGGCCGCTCGCCGTTCTTCCTCCACACAAAGTACGTCTGGGATCGGCCAGAGTCGGACGATGAGGACGAGGACTGCTCGACGAGCATGGGCGCCACGCAGCGGCGGTTTCTGGACTCTCTCCGGGACAGCGTCGACGTCAGCGCCAGTGCCGGTGGCATCTCGGGCAGCAGCAACATCCACGGCAACATTCACGGCAACAACGCCAGAAGCCCCGGGACGCCGAGCAAAGAGTACGCCGAGTTTCTGAAGAAAGACGCGCTTGCGAGACAACAGCTCGAGGAGGAGCAGCGCCGGATGCTCTCGGCGCTCGAGGAGCGGCACCGGGAGCTCTACGCCAAGGACCGGGAGGCCGTCAAGCTGGTTGTGACGCGGTTCCAGGAAGAGTTGGCCGAAAAGGAGAGGCTGGAGCAACAGAAGCGGGAGCAGGAGAAGCGGAAAGAGGAAGAGCGCGAGGCCCAGGAACGTTCGAGACAGGCCGAGGCGCTCAAGGCCCGGGAGGCCCAGCAGGCGGCGCTGGAGGGCGAAAAGGCGCTGTATCGGCCGGTACATATGGCGTCGTCGGAGGCCGTCGAGCACCAGAAGGCGCTGGCGGCGCTCCTCGCGCAGTACAACAACGAACTGACGGCGTTCTGCGAGGACACGTCTTCCGAGACAAAGGGCGTCAAGCGGTCCATCAAGAAGTTCATCACGCTCAGTGTGCAGCAGATATCGGCAACGCAAGAGCAGGTGAAGCGCAAGTCGGCGTCGATCCTCGAGTTTTTGGCGCAGCAGCACGGGCTCCATCAGAAGTTTGCGCTCGTGACGCTCGCGTCGAAGATGGTCAGCCAGTGCGACGCGCAGATCTCGCGGCTACCAAGCTTCGCATTTCCTCTGGGTGAAGTGGCCGTGTCGATCGGCCGCGCCTTCCCTGACTTTACCAAACTATTGTTGGCCATGTTGCAGAACGAGTGCCCGCTGTGCGTGCCGATGGTCGTCGTGCCCGGGCCCAAGGCGGGAAAGGACCTCAAGTACTACGAGGCGCTCCAGTTCAAAGTCACTGACGGCAAGGTGGAGAACGAGGAAGAGTATGTGAGTCGACTACAGGGCTTCGTGCGGCTGTATGCCGCCGTGCTCCAGGTCGACAGGGACCCCGATCGCATGGAGGAGGCCCTGGGACACGCGTGGGCCTACGTCGCGTGGCTTCTCAACGTGCTCCCGGCCAGTCGGTACACGGCCAGCGCCCTCGACGCATTTCTGTCGGTGGCCGGCTACCGGATGGCCGGCCGGTTCGGCTGCCAGTTCGCAAAGCTGATGGCCTACGTCTCGACCCACTTCCTCAAGGAGCTCGAGGCGCTGGGCGACACAGACTCCAACGCCGTTGCGACCCGTCTCGGGTCATACGTTAGATCGCAGTTGTACCGCACGGAGCCCAAGGGCCGCGCCATGCCCCTCCGGGACTTGAGCAGCCAGAACCGGGCGTAGTACTATGTAGGTCGTTCAAATGATAACAAAACGAATGGCATAACATCTAGCGCCGATCCCTCGTGCCGTTGGACATCTTTCCACTGAAGAGATGCTTGGGCTTGAGGTCTGGAATGTGGCGGTCGCCCTCTCCCTTGCGCGCCTCGCGCTGCATCCGCCGCTGGGCGCGGTCGTTGAGCTTGTACGCGCGGTTGCGCATGGCCGCGTCCTTGAGTCCCTTGCCCGGCTCGGGTGCGGCCATCGAAAGCGACCTTCCCCGCGACATGGACCGCGACTTGCTGCTCCGGACGCGGACCTGCGGCTGCTCGTCCTCCGCGGCCGCCGCGGCCGCCGCCGACTGGCTCCTGGCGCGCTTTTTCTTGAGCTCCCTGCCCCTGCTCTGGCTGCGAGCGCGTGAGACCGCCGTGCGAACCGCGTCCGGGTCCATTCCCATGCCACCCAGCTCGCTCTCCATCCTGGCCGCCGTGCGGCCCCGCTCCGAGTCCACCTGCCCCTTGGAACGCGGCATCTGCGCGCTGTTCGTCCCCGCCTTCTTCTTGCGCCTGTGGTCGCTGATTAGCTTTGTCTTCCTCGAGCGGATAGCAGCCAGCGTCTCGGCCTCCTCGGTCGTGAGGTGCTCCTCCTCCATCTCGTCGGCCACAGGCGCGTTGGCCGCCATCTCCTCCTCCTCGCGCTCGAGCGCCTCGAGCTTGGCATCGATATCCGGATCGATAAAGTCGGCAATGTTGTGCCCCTCCCAGATCTCGGGCATGACATCGTACTTCCACGTCTCGTCCTCGAGGTCCCACCGCTTCCTGAGGTCCTGCGAGTAGACCCCGGCGCCTCCCTGCTCCTCCTGGAGGTCCTTCTCCGTCTTCTTCCGCTCCCCTGCCTCCCGCTTCTTCCTGGACTCCTCCACGCCCGCAGGAATACAGGGCGGACGCGCCACCGCGTCGCGCTGCTTGGGCATGGCCACGTGCAGCCTGTCCGCAACGTCGTGCACGCGCTTGCTGTTGAGCTTCATCTCCACCCGGCTCGCCAACAGACGATCGCACGCAATCGTCTTGACATTACTCACGCCCTCCTCCGTGAGCGTACTCATCGGCACCAGCACCTCGCTCAAATCGGTCGTAAACGCCGCCCCCGCCGCGGCCCCCGCCGACACTTTGGCCGCCTCCCGCCCCATCTTCTCCAGCAGCTGCCGCTGATCGTCCGTCAAGTCCGACACCTGTCTGGCGTCAATCTTGTTCATCACAATCATCACCGGCTTGTTGGCGAACAGCGGGCAGATGGAATGGAACAGCGTCGACTGCTGCTCCAGAGTGAACCCGCACTGCTCCGAGATATCCACCACGTACAACACAGCCGCACGCAAGTGCGCCAACGCCGTAATACTCTGCATCTCAATCGTATTCCGCTCCTCCAACGGCCTGTCCAATATCCCCGGCGTATCGATCACCTGCCAACGCAGATACTTGTAGTCCGTATGCCCCACGAACAGACTCTTCGTCGTAAACGCATACGGCTGCACCTCCACATCCGCCCGAGTCACCTTGTTCATGAAACTACTTTTCCCCACGTTCGGATACCCGCACACCAACAACGTCCTCGTGTTCGGATCAATCGAAGGCAACCTCGACATATGCTGCCGCACCTGCTCCAGATACGCCAACGACGGCCCCTGCCGCTTCAACAACGTCATCATCCGACCCATCGCCGCCCGCTTCAACTGCTTGCAACGATACAACGAGTCCCCATACTTCAACAACCGCACGTAGTCATCAGACACCCGCCCAATCAACTGCTTGGCCGTATGCAACTGACCCAACGCCAGACGATAATGATCCTTATCGTACAGCACGTTCAACAGGTCATGATAGAACGGATGAATCTCATCCACCTTGGGAAAGTCCGTCAGAATACCTGCAAGCTTGTCGACGCAGTTGCTCGCCGTGAACTTGACCTTCCGGGTATAAAACTGCCGAATACGCTGAATCGCCCACCCGTTGTGCACCTGGGTGGGCGTCTGACGCTGCGTGCGACTGAGAATGACGTCGACAAAGTCCGTCGACGTGGGCACAGGCTGCATAGGCACGTGGGACGACGTGAGCGATGTGGGTGAGCGTTCGGCCGTGTTTCGACAACAACCAGGGGTGAGTGCGTTCCCCCCTCCACGTCCTTTCACTGCCACGTACCTGTATCTGTTTGAAATTGTACTGAACCATCCTGAGAATATCCTATATCCTGAGAGACTGAGAATCGGACGCGATTGAGTGCATGCAGAACCCAGAATTCGAGACCCTCCCGAGGTTTGTTGTTGTTCCCGTAGCGCTCCCTACTACGACACTGCCGTGGCTACTGCGTGAGATGATGAATACGCTCTCTCTGCGTCCGTCCGAGGCTGGCTCCAATTTGCGCCTCAAAGTTCATCCATCTGGCGGTTCACATTTTTCATTTCCCCCATTCATACGCGACGACATACGATCGTAGTCCATAGGAGGGACAGGGGTACGTACGTACGACATACGACATACGACATACGAACAAGAAGGAGCGATTCAACGTACGAGCGGTCGAAGCACATTCGAGTCAATCGTTGGAGAGACAGAGACAGAGAAAGACACGGCGCATTGGCCACAGACAGACACCATATCGGTACTATGGTCTATACGAATACGAATACGGTATCCATGAAGCGCACCGGGCGCTCCGTGTGTCCGAACGACGGGCTCTGTCGTTCTCGTTCGTCTTTGGTCGGTCGGAGGAGACTCGTGGCCAGGAGGCAGTCGGTGGCGTCGGTGGCGTCGGTGGCGTCGGTGGGGAGCCATCTGTCTCTGATGAGGCTGGGACACGCGAGCGAGTACAAGGTAAAAAGCGGCAGCGACAACCGCCCGAGTCTGGTCACTCGGGCGTCTGGGCAGCAGCAGTCTTCGGGGTCGTTCTCGGACGAGGATTCCAGGTCGAGGTCGACGAGTGGGATATCTAGTGGGGTGAGGTTGGAGGATGTGTCTGTGACGTTCAAGAATCATCAGGTGTTGAAGAATGCGAGTTGGGAGGTGAAGAAGGGGGAGCGGGCGGGCATGGTGGGGGTGAATGGGGCGGGGAAGACGACGCAGATCAATGTGTTGTTGGGGAAGTTGGTGCCGGACGGGGGGGTGGTGACGTTGGCGAGGAAGAATATGAAGATTGCGTCGTTGAATCAGGAGTTTGATGTGGAGTTGAGTCGGACGGTGCGGGAGGAGTTCATGAGTGCGTTTGACGAGCAGATGTGGGTGATTCGTCGGCAGGAGGAGGTTCAGAAGGGGCTGGAGGAGTGCGGGGAGGATATGGAGAAGATGGGGAAGTTGTTGGATGAGTTGAACGAGTTGACGTCCAAGGCGGTGGATCTGGACGTGAGCTTGATGGAGAAGAAGTTGGAGGTGATGCTTCCGCAGCTCGGGTTTGAGCTGGCGGATCTGGATCGGTTGGTGGCTTCGTACTCCGGGGGGTGGCAGATGCGGATGTGTCTGGGCAAGTTGCTGCTTCAGGATCCCGACATGCTGGTGTTGGATGAGCCGACGAACCACTTGGACCTGGACGCGATCAACTGGCTGGAGGGGTACCTGAAGGAGCAGGAACTGCCGATCGTGATTGTGTCGCACGATCGTGCCTTCTTGGATGCGCTCTGTACCAAGATTATCGAGACGGAGCGGGGGGTGACGCAGACGTTCAAGGGCAACTACACCGAGTATATTGCGCAGAAGAAGGAGCAGGTCGCGCAGCAATGGACGGCGTGGGAGAAGCAGGAGAAGGAGCTCGAGCGGCAGCGGGAGATCGTGCGGCGGTTGTCGGCCGGTGCCAACTCTGGGCGTGCGTCGACGGCCGAGAAGATGATCGAGAAGATGAAGGCGGAGGGTACGTACGTGGAGAAGCCGTTCGTGCCCAAGAAGCGGAGCTTCACGTTCCCGTCGGCCGAGCGGATGGGACGCGTGGCCGTGAAGATCGAAGGGCTCACGCACGGGTACAACGGACGCACGCTGTTCGAGGACGCCAGTCTGGAGATCGAGAAGGGCGAGCGGGTGGCGATCATCGGTCCGAACGGTGCGGGGAAGAGTACGCTGCTGCGGCTGGTGATGGGCCGCGAGGAGCCCGTCGAGGGCGACGTGCAGATGGGCGAGCACGGCATCGTGCCCAACTACTTTGAGCAGAACCAGGCCGAGGCCCTGGATCCGGATAAGAATGCCATCGAGACGCTCCAGTATGCCGCCCCGGACGCCAAGTTGAACGACATCAAGGGCCTTCTCGGCAAGATGATGTTCAACGGCGCGGCCATGGAGAAGAAGGCCAAGGTGCTGTCGGGAGGCGAGAAGGCCAGGCTGGCCATGGCCAAGTTCATGCTGACCGAGGGCACGCTGCTCGTCCTGGACGAGCCGACGAATCACCTGGACCTTCCCACCAAGGAGACTCTGGAGGAGGCCATCGAGGCGTTCGAGGGCAGCGTCATCGCCGTCTCACACGACCGGTTCTTCCTGCGACGGATCGCAAACAGGTGGGTACCCGACCTCGACCTCGACCGACGTGCGCTCGCTCTCCGCGCGCCCCGACTCTCTGACTCTGACTCTGGTTCTCACTCGATCGTTCGTTCGCTCGCTCGCGTCGCAGGTTTGTCACCATCGAGAACGGCCAGCTGATCGACTACGAGGACCTCGAGATGATGATGAAGAAGAACAAGGCCGAGAAGCGCAAGATGGAGGGCCTCGAGCAGAAGGAGAAAGACGCCAAGCAGTCGACGATGAAGGCGAAGAGCAAGATGAGCAAGGCCGAGAAGCTGGCGGCGAAGAAGGAAAAGGCCAAGATGTTCAATGCGAGCGCGGCCGGCACCAAGGGCAAGGGAAGTAAGAGGAAATGATTTTTTGTTTCATTCAATGAGATTGCATTGCAAATAACGAAAGTATTAGGTACAAAACGGTGGTATCGACGGAAGGGGGGAAGGGGAGTCTACGCAACAGTCTCGACAGTCTCTTCGACGTCGGCCTCCTCGTCCACGTCGACGTCGTCCACCACCTCCTCCACGTCGTCGCCGTCGTCGCCGCCGTCGGAAGCCGCAGCTACCAAGCTCGGCGCGCCCTCCTTTTTGCTGATCACCATGTTCATCTGGCGCCCCTGCATCTTGGCGGCCGCCTCGATGTTCACGACGGCGTCGCCGCCCAGGTCCTCGACAAACCGCTCAAACATCTCCCGCCCGATCTCCTTGAACTCCATCTCCCTTCCTCGGAACTGGAGCGTCAATTTGACCCTGTTTCCTTTGTCGATGAACTTCCGGGCGGCGCGCACCTTGACCTGATAGTCATGGACGTCCGTCCCGGGCCTCATCTTGAGCTCCTTCGTCTCGACCTGCATCTCCCGCTGGCGCTTTTTCTGGTCCTTATCCGCTTTTGTCTTCTCGTACTTCCATTTCGAGTAGTCAAGCAGCCGGCACACCGGGGGGCTCGCGTCCGCGACGACGAGCAGCAGGTCGACCCCGGCGTCGTCGGCCAGGCTCAGCGCGTCTGTCAGGCTCATCACGCCGAGCGACTCCTTATCCTCGCCGATCACGCGCACTTCTGTGGCCTCGATCTCGCCGTTCATGGGGATCTCCCTCTTCTCGCCCGGCCCGTTGCGACCTCTCTGTGGTCCCCTTCGGTTGCCGCCCGACGGCCTCCGCCCACCACCTCCCCGGCCGCCGCGGAAGGCCATTGCGACCGTGAGCACTTGCCTGGATGATGGCTCGCGAATCGACTGCCCGACGGGCCTCGCGACGGATAGCGTGGCTTTCTGTGGTTGCAGCATGGCTTGGCTGTGCGTGGAAATTCGTCCGCGCAGGGACGCTGAACGCAGCATCACCATCTCACGTTAAACGTATGTATGTTATCAGAGTATGTTTCGTATATATCGATGAAACAAAGCGATGTCGGTCCGTCGATTGACACGCACCGATCGAGCCTCGAGCTCGAGAGCTCGAGAGCTCGAGTTCGAGAGGGACTTGGCGGCTGGTACGTCGGCGAGGATGCGGTCGACAACTGCTTGCCTGGGTCCGTCGGGCGTCCAACCGAGCTGCTTCGTCCGTGGACGGCGGATTGCCCCGACCAACCACCATCCGGCCGGCCGGCCGGCCGTGCAGCCAGCAACCACTGCCGAGCTCCACTCGCTCCACTCGCTCCACTCGCTCCACTCGCTCCACCCACCTACCCACGCTCTCGTTCCACTGTCTCCACGCTCTCTGGCTACTCGCGCGCCACGCAATCCGCTCGCACCGTCCACTCGCGCCTGTTGACCCGGTGACTCCGCGTCCCTTAACCAACCTACCGCTGGTACACGGAAAAACGAAAACGGAGTTTTTACGCCACCATGGGAGCTCAATGGAGACGCTTTTCAGAGAAGGTAAGTACAGAGATCTATCCCTCCCTCCGAGTGCTTATTGGGACAGGGGCCTCGCCGGTCGTTCTGAATTAATCGGACCACCGAACAGGTTCGACACGGAATTTCCCATCGCATACGCCTTGACGTCTCCCCGGAGCGTCCTTACCGTCATGAATGAATATTTTGTTCGACATGAGGGCGCGCTGACGTCCCTTGAAGTTCGCAGGGGCCCGGGTTCCGAGACAGATTCCGATCTCGTTTCCTAGGCAGGCCGGTCCACACGCGACTCACTCCGCCTGCCCCGCCCACGTCTGCAGACCCGCCAGAAGTGGGGCCTGGGAGACAAGGACTTCCAGACCACCCAGAACACGCGCAATGAGTTGATGCTGAAGGAGGCGATGTCCTTCTCCACGCACCTCCGGCGTGTGGAGAAGGATATCCGAGCCGTCAAGGTGGCAACGGAGGGCCTCTTGGTGACTTCCAAGGTGGTGCTCACCTCATCGCTGCCGCGCGTTTTCGAAGAGACGGGAGGCGGCAAGGTGGTGCCGGTGGCCACCGGCCCGATCGGGCCCTCGGGCATCTCCCCCATTGGCGGAATGGATTTCTCCAGCGACGAGTTTGCCAGGATTGCGAAAGAGACCGGGTCGAAGATTGAGACCGAGGTACTCGCACCCATGGAGCGCTGGATGAACGCCTTCTCGCTTGTCCAGAACCGCATGTCCAAATTGGAGGCCCTGAGGCTCGAGGTCGACTCGAGGCGGCGTATGTATTTGCTCGGAGGCTCGATTGCTCGGTCGATGGTTCGCCGGCTCGCCTCGGTGGTTCCCCGCTCCCCCGCCGCTCGCTCACTCGCTCTGAATTCCCTTTCCCAATCTTTCTCAGGGACCGTGGCCAGGCTTGGCAAGAAGGTGGACGTCCAGAGGGCCCAGCTGCCCCAGACGAGGGCCCGCGGAGAGTACGACATGGAGAACACCATCAAGGTGCTGCAGCACAAGGAGGCAAAACTCTCGGCCTGCAGGCAGTCGTTCAAAGAGCACGAGGCGCTCGTCTATCACCAACTGACCAATCTGATCAAGGACACCGTGTGGCTCAAGTCGTACGTGTCTGCCGTCCTTCGCGTTGAGTCTGAGGCCTTCTCTGTGGCGAACGTGGCGCTCGGGTCCATGAAGGCCGCCCTGCCGTCCAACGTCTCCCACAGTCAGGACGTCGATCCCATCCAGATGAGCGGCATGATTGACTCGCTGAGCGACGACGACGGCATACCGGCGGCGAGGAGCGACGGCATGTCCAGGCTGAACTACAAGTCCAGGGACACCGGGCTCAACTCGTCCCCTGCGAAGAGGAACGGCAAGGACTCGATGTACACGATCGAAGCATCTAGCGAGGGTGTGCGGGGCGACATTCCCGCGTTCACCAACTCTGGGGAGGGGCCCGTCTACTCCCGCCCGCCCGTCTCAGCCTGGTGAGCTCTCGCGTACTAGTTACCAGGTAGGCAGACGTGGGTAGGCAGACGTAGGTAGGCGCGCATCTACCTACCTACTAATCAACAGTACCAAGTAATTATTACCATCGGCGTTACAATCAAGCCTGCAGAAGGCTCCGCCAGACGTCCACGGCGGCCGACGCGAGGGCGTGCGTTTCCTCGACGTTCTGCTTCTTCTGCAGCAGGGCGGTGTGTTTCTTCTCCTCGGCGTCGTCCTCGTCCGTGTCGTAACTGTGGATCATGCTCTTGAAGAAGCTGAAGGTCGACTGCATCGCCCGAGGCTCGTCAAACTGATCCCCGTCAGAGGTGCCAGTGCCCGACGTGCCAGCCCCCGCGCCCGATCCGGCGCCAAATCCGGCGACCAACGGCGAGCTGACGGGCGTCGCCCGTCCCTTGGTAAGCTGTTTGACCAGGTCGTGCTCGTGGCCGCGCATCGGGAAGATGACCTCCGACACATCCGAGCCAAAGTGGAAATGCAGGACGATGGGCTCTTCCTTCTCGGCGGCGTCTTTCGAGTCTGGGGCGGTTCTCTCCACGGCACCGTTCGATTTGTTCTTCGGCGTCTTCGGCGTCTTCCTGCCCTTGCCGACGACCGAGGTGACCGAGCTCACGATCAGGGCGACCGTGTGGCCGCTCCACGAGATTCCAGAGTAGGCGGCGTGGACCCCGCCAGGGACCGGAACCAGCACCTTGGACGAACACACGAGCCCCGAAGATTCGATGGCCGACAGCACCTTGACGATACCACGCATGCCGCGCTCCTTGGGGGCCGCGTACGCGTTGGCCCGGTGCGGGAACGTCTGCCACATCTGGAAGAACTCCGCCGAGAACAGGGGCCGATGCGACTTGAGAATGAGTTCCAGTGGTGAGACAGCGTACGGCTTGCAGCGCACGGCACCCTGTTGGTACGTCTGTGCGGCGATCGAGGGACACTCGACCGGCAGCACGACAAAGGCCTGGACGACGGGCCAGCCGAAGCTCAGGCACCTGCACGGAATCTCCCACTCGTGCGACTCCCAGCTGTCGAGCGTGCGCATCTTGTACGCGAGCGGGCGACGATGCATTGCGATGGGGCCTCCCATCATGAGCTGGACCTCCACGCCGGCAATCTTCTCCGATGTGCGGTTCTCGATGCGGCACTTGAGCCGGATCGTGCTCGAGCTGGGCTCCAGGGTGTGGCAGAACGAGAGCACGAGCGGGCTGAACATGCCCGTCACCTCGTTCCAGGCGTCGTTCCCGGCGTCGAGCACCTCGAGGGCCGCGCCGAGGCCGGGGAGCCCGATGTTCGTGATGTTCCTATCGACGTGCACGGCGGCGTCCAGATCGTCCGACGAGACGATGGCGCTCTGAAGATCCCCGAGGAATTGCTGATAGCGGCGGACAACGTCGCTGTGCACGAGGGACGGGGAAGAGGGCACCGTCGACGGGTAGGAGGCCCAGTTGCTCGGCAGGTCGTCCCTGAGCTCGACGACCGTCGGGGCGCCAGGCTTGTCGTCGCTCTTGTCCTTGCCTTTTTCCTTGCTTTTGCCGCTGCTTTTGTTGTTCCGATCGCTGTGCTCAGACGTCTGGACCTTGGAGACGAGGCTGGCGCGGACGCTGATGGTCCCGAGGCGGCCGTTCCCGGCGTCAGCAACGACCGATCCGGATCCGGGTCCGGACGCCGACCCCGAGCTGGCGATCGGGGCGAGCTGCCGCTGGATCCTCTCGAGGCGCTGCATGGAAGAAGGCGACAGGTGCTTCTTGGACGTACACACGCCGCTCAACGACGTCAGCAGTCGGCCGATGTCGGCCAGCTTGCCCCGGAGGTCACCGTGATGGTTGGCCGCCAGGAGGTTGCTCAGGCGCTCCAATACCAGGACGCAAATCTCTTCGGTCTCTCCGGCGGCTGCGGCCACAAATGGGTCGTGAGGAGACCGATGTTTGTTGTCCGTCACGGGATAGGTCTTGATGCTCCCCTCGGCCGCCGAGGCAAAGTACCGCGAGGGGTTGGACGAGCCCATGTGCTCGGCCTCGACCAACAGGGCCCGCAGAGCGTCCGCCATGGAGCTCCACGCCGCGTCCAGCACGCTTTTCATCTTCAAGTTGTACGCGCAGACCCAGATGGCCCGCGGACGCACGACCGGGTGCAGGGCTCGCCAGTTGGTCGCAATCTGGAGCAACAGGCCCTGGAACTCCACGTCGAGTACGGAGGCGCGCTGCTTGAGCGCCGGGATCAGGCTCTTGTGGCGCGCGACGGGCTCGGCGGGCTCGGCGGGCTCGGCGGGC
>Ga0181582_10001017_pt1 | contig 21290 bp, 18 predicted proteins | sample 071ome_32_FD_132438 | JGI IMG/M metagenome (GOLD analysis project Ga0181582, IMG submission 132438) | Coastal salt marsh microbial communities from the Groves Creek Marsh, Skidaway Island, Georgia - 071405AT metaG (megahit assembly) | ecosystem: Environmental > Aquatic > Marine > Intertidal...
TCATGCAGGAATTACTTTTCCTTTTATTACCTGTAGCTGCTCTTAGCGGCTGGCTGATTGCCCGATTAAAACAGGGCAAACCGGCTAACTCGAAAAACAGTTGTGCCTACGAACCCAATTACTACAAAGGTCTGAATTTTCTGCTTAATGAACAACCGGACAAAGCCATTGATGTTTTTGTTCAGCTTCTTGAGGTAGACAGTGAAACCGTAGAAACGCATCTGGCTTTAGGTAGCCTGTTTCGCAAGCGTGGCGAAGTCGATCGTGCCATCCGTATTCATCAGAATCTGATTGCCAGGCCTTCTCTGGCTCAGGAACAGCGCGCCCATGCATTACTTGAACTCGGTCAGGATTATCTTTATGCCGGACTGCATGACCGGGCTGAAAACCTGTTTAATGAGTTGGTCGACAGTAGTCGATTGCAGAAAAAAGCGTTGGAAAATCTACGCGAAATCTATCAGCAGGAAAAAGTCTGGGACAAATGTCTGAATGTCGTCTTTAAACTTCAAAACCTGGGCGACGGTCATTATTCCAACGAAATTTCTCATTACTATTGTGAACTTGCAGAAGAAGCTCGCAAACGTTCGGATAAAAAACTGCATCAGGAATACATCCGCAAGGCAAAACAGGCAGCACCGGATTCGATCAGGGCTTTGACCATGGAAGCGGGTCTGGAAGTGGAAAATAAAAACTACCGCAAAGCTGTATCCATTTACGAACGCATCATAGAACATAAACCGGCTTTTATCGGTGAGGTTCTGGAGAATCTGCTCTACTGCTACACGCAAAATGGCGTAAGTGCTGAACTTGAATCCATACTGAAAAATCTCTATCAGAAAACAGGTAGCAGTCTGGTATTACAACGACTGATCGGTCATATGCTGCAGAGTCATAATCGTCAGCAAGTCGAGGATTATTTGCTTGATTTGCTTCGAGATGCCAGTAGCCTGCAAAGTTTACAATTGCTGATAAAAATCGAACAGCAAAGACCGGCAGCAGAGATGCAGCGTATTTTTGAAGTGATTGGTGAGGCACTCGAACATGAGCTCGGCAAAAGACCGGCTTACAGTTGTCAGCGCTGCGGTTTTGCCGCTAAAACGCTCTATTGGCAGTGCCCGGGCTGTAAAGGCTGGGGCACGCTTTCCCCGCTTAACGAACATGACCGTATATGTATGCCGGTCAAGGATATCAAAAAGGTTTAAACATGATTGATACTGCTGATTCCAAAGTTATTGTGGCTCTGGATTTTCCTCATGCCTCAGCTGCGCTACAGCTGGTAGATCAGTTATCCCCCGAGCTTTGCAAATTAAAAGTCGGTAAGGAGTTATTCACGGCAGCGGGGCCTGATTTTGTTCGTCAACTGACCGGGCGGGGCTTCAAGGTATTTCTCGATTTAAAGTTTCATGACATTCCCAATACAGTTGCTTCAGCCTGTGCGGTAGCGGCAGATATGGGCGTGTGGATGATGAACGTGCATGCGTCAGGCGGGCGTAAAATGATGGAAACCGCAGCAGCCAGGCTATCCGGGCTTGCCAATCCTCCTTTACTGATTGCGGTGACGATTTTAACCAGCCTATCCGGTGAAGAGATACGTGAAGTCGGTTACAGCGGCGAACCGGAGGAAAACGTTTTACGTCTTGCCAAACTGACCGCTGACTGTGGTCTCAATGGTATTGTTTGCTCGCCGCTGGAAGCTGAACCGGTCAGACAGGCGCTTCCGCAAAGCGAATTCTGCCTGGTAACGCCCGGGGTCAGACCTTCATTTTCAGCCACAGATGATCAGAAACGCATTATGACTCCCGCTAAAGCGTTGGCTGCCGGAGCCAGTTACCTGGTGATCGGGCGGCCGATTACTGCGGCTGAAGAGCCGATGACTAATCTGCAAAAAATCCTGGCCGAAATTGAGCAAGCAGGATAGACCTGAATCTTGCAATACCTGAGTTACTGGCCATATAAAAATAACCTTGGCATTTACCAGTCTAAGTTATGGTAGATTCTCGCTGCTGAAATCGTCAGTATCCCTGGCTGATTTCTTACTATAAGAACTACTCGTTGTTTAACACCTGAGTTTTCAATACCTTAGAGTTTTAACTTAATGCATTCTATTAAGTCGATAGCGACTTAGTACTCGAAGGAGAGTTACACATTATGATCAAGCCAATTGGATCAGACGAACTGCAACCGTTGTTTGTTTATGACACGGATGCTCATGAGGCACTTGCTCACGAAGCAGAATCACTGCCTTCTGTCATCATCAGTTCACAAGCTGCGGGTAATGCCGTGATGATGGGAGCTGGCTATTTTAACCCGCTCAAAGGTTTCATGAATGTAGCTGACGCTATGGGCGCAGCTGAAAAAATGACCCTGACTGATGGTTCTTTCTTCCCGGTTCCTGTTTTGTGTTTGTTGGAAAGCACGGATGCAATCGGTGACGCAAAACGCATCGCTTTACGCGATCCCAACGTCGAAGGTAATCCAGTTCTGGCGGTTATGGACGTCGAAGCTATCGAAGATGTAACCGATGAACAGATGGCTATCATGACTGATAAAGTTTACCGTACTGACGATGCTGAGCATCCAGGCGTTGCGACTTTCAACAGTCAGGGTAGAAAAGCTGTTTCCGGTTCTATTCAGGTACTGAATTTCTCTTACTTCCAGAGCGAATTCCCTGATACTTTCCGTACCGCGGTTGAAATCCGCAATGAAATTGCTGAACGCGGCTGGAACAAAGTTGTCGCTTTCCAGACACGTAATCCAATGCACCTTGCGCATGAAGAATTATGCCATATGGCAATGGATCGTCTAGGTTGTGACGGTCTGGTGATTCACATGTTGCTCGGCAAACTGAAACCGGGTGATATTCCAGCCCCGGTTCGTGATGCAGCTATCCGTAAAATGGTTGAGTTGTACTTCCCACCTAACAGCGCCATGGTTACCGGTTACGGTTTCGACATGCTCTATGCCGGTCCTCGTGAAGCTGTTCTTCATGCTTACTTCCGTCAGAATATGGGTGCTACTCATTTCATCATCGGTCGTGACCATGCCGGTGTCGGTGATTATTACGGTGCTTTCGATGCTCAGACTATCTTCCAGGAAGAAGTTCCGGAAGGTGCTATGGATATTGAAATCTTTGAAGCTGACCACACTGCCTACTCCAAGAAACTGGATAAGGTTGTGATGATGCGTGAAGCTCCGGATCATCAGAAAGAAGACTTTGTGTTGCTTTCAGGAACCAAAGTCCGTGAAATGCTGGGTAATGGCATCGCGCCACCAAAAGAATTTTCACGTCCTGAAGTTGCACAGATCCTGATGGATTACTACCAGTCAATCAAATAATTGAGACTGTTTTGCACGAAAAAACCGCCTTAACGGCGGTTTTTTTTGGCTTATAATCTCCGCGAATCGTTATGAATAAAAATTTCAATATTCTTTCCTGTACTGCATTACTCGATGATTTTCTCAATGTTAAGGTTTATCAGCTTCAGCATGACCTATACAAAGGTGGCCAATCTGAAACTTTGCGCAGACTGCGACTTGAAAAACAGGCTGCCGTATCTGTCCTGCTCTATGACGCCCGACTTGATCAGGTTGTCATGGTGGAACAATTTCGAATTGGTGCGAAAGAAGATGACAATCCCTGGCTACTGGAAAATCCGGCCGGCTATATGGAACTCAATGAAAACCCTGATGACGTAGCCCGTCGGGAAGTTCTTGAGGAAACCGGTTGTCACATAGGCGAGGTTTTAACAATTTGTGAGTTTTTTGTCAGTCCCGGAATATCCAATGAAAAAATTCATTTACTGTGCGCGAATGTGGATTCATCGAAAGCTGGTGGTATCTACGGCTTAGCGGAGGAAGGGGAGGATATCAAAGTCGAGGTGTTATCTCTGGACGCGGCCAAAGCCGAGCTATATTCAGGACGTATTAATTCAACCTCGACAATCATAGCTATGCAGTGGCTGTTATTGAATAAAGCGATGCTGCGAGAAAGATGGGCTTAGTCATATCTTGCAGCGACAAAAGCGACTTCTGTTCTGTAAAAAAAATGCTCCGGCAAACTTCAGATTACGATCAGTCAGATACGACTTTCACCTTGAATTAAATTGAATTTTTTCATACACAATCTATTTTCGCTCAGAGTGCATCATTAGAAGGAACAATAGTGATTTGTTTAATCATACGAACATGTTCAATGCCAGCATCGATAAAAATTTCACCTTCTGTTTCAAATCCGGCTTTTTCATAAAATCTTTGTGCTGTCAGTTGCGCATTCAGGAACAGCGCCTTTATGCCTTTGGCCTTGGCAAGATTTAATACGCTGTTAAGCAATAAATGACCAATTTTTTTTGAGCGGTATTCTTCCAGAACAGCCATTCTTCCGACATGTCCATCGGCTAAGAGTCTTGCCGTTGCAATAGGTTTGTTGAGATCGTCATCGATTGCCAGAAAATGCCAGGCCTTGTCATCATGATCGTCGATTTCCAGATCTTCAGGCACGCCTTGTTCTTCAACAAACACTTTGTAACGGATAGCTATCAGGTTGGCAGCATCGGATTGCCAGTTGGTTTGTTTAATTCTCGTTCTCATAATTTTCTATAATAAGGAGTCCGTCATTTATCAGTCGCAGCAGCAGTTCCCGGTTAGCCGGGGAAGCCTGCAGCAAGTCTAGTAAAATATCATTATCATAGAACGAATTATTGCAAAGATACTCTACTAAACTGCATGTGATTTCTGCTGCGGAGTAGTCAACGCCATGAGCAAAAAACAGTAATTTATTATCCGCTTTCATATAAAACATGCGTAAAGCAGGGTGTCGGTAAAGATTGTTTGCTTTCAGCAACTGCAGCATCTGATCAATATTTTCCAGGCATTCATCGGCAGTTTCTATGCAGAGATTTTCTTTACTTGAAGAGAGAAGTTTACCGATAGTCACAGGCATCAAATCAACAGCATGCTCGATAGAGGTTTTCAGCATGCCAAGCAGTCGGGAAAGGGCTGTTGCATCGATCTCACCGGGATTTTTTGTTCGCTGAAGATCCGCATCGGTATATCTTAAAGGCTGACTCATCTGCTCCAGCGCATCATCAGCCCAATGACTGAAAAGTTGATCCTCTACGGGACTGATAAATCCTACCGAACCGGTCAGGCAATCTTCACCCTCAGCAATGCCCCAATGAGGAATGTCAGGAGGTAAATAGAGAATATCACCGGGTTCCAGCAACCATTCATGACTGGCATTAAAATCCTGCATTAACTTGACAGCGGTATCTTTGCGTAAAACCGGTTCAGGGCAGGGTTGATGATTGATTTTCCAGCGGCGTTTACCATTCAACTGCATCAGAAAAACATCATAAGAATCTGTATGCGGACCTACAGAACCGCCATCAGCAGCATAGCTGATCATCAAATCGTCAATACGCCAGCGCGGTATAAAGTCAAATGCATCTACGATGCAGGACAGATCAGGTGCAAACTTGTCGACATCCTGTACCAGCAAAGTCCAGTCTTTTTCCGGTAACCGGGCAAAATCATTTTCTGAAAAAGGCCCGTGTTGAACAGTCCAGTGATCGGTACTGGCATCATGGGTAATGATGCGTGACTCAATCTCTTCTTCAAGTGCTAATCCTGCCAGTTCATGGCTATCGAGCATATGATCTATCCGGGATAAACCGGCACGAATCAGCAGGGGCTGTTTTTGCCAATATTTTTCTAAAAAGATGTCAGAATTGATCGATTCGGGCCAGAAAATTTTCATAGGTAGACTATATTAAGTTTTTAAGTGTCAGTGGCATTATGCTGTTTTTTTTGTAATAGTTAAGTTTCATAATAAACCGTGGAGAGATATTGAATGAAAACCAAGCTCGCAGTGTTAATTTCTGCTTCTATAGCATCCTCAATCGCCTTATTGCCAGCAACCTCGTTCGCCGGTTATCTGACTGACTCATCTAAAACAGTCGTCAAATCTGGTTTTGGTGAATGTTGGGAAGGCTCATGGCCTAATCCTGATAAGTTAGAAGCCTGCGGAGACATGGTTGCTGCTCCCGAACCTATGATGGCCGATGCCGATGGTGATGGCGTCGCTGACGATGTTGATAAATGTGAAGATACCTACCGTGGTGTAATTGTTGATGCTCAAGGTTGTCCTGCTGATAGCGATGGTGATGGTGTGACCGATAGTTCCGATCGCTGCCCGAATACCCCTGCCGGCACTCGCGTTAACATGATGGGCTGTGAAATTATTGCCAATGTCACTATCAATCTGGTTAACGATGAATTTGATTTTGACAGCGCGGCGTTGAAATCCGAGATGAAAGCGGCGCTTGATGAAGTTGCGGCCAAAGTCAAGGCTTCAGCCGGTGAAGAAAAACTGTCAATTGTCGGTCATACCGATAGCAGTGGTCCGGAAGACTATAATCTGATGTTATCTGAAAAACGTGCTAATGCCGTTGCTGATTATCTGGAATCTCAGGGTTTGAGCCGTAGCAGTATGACCGTATCCGGTCAGGGTGAAGCCTCTCCAGTTGCTGATAATGGTACCCGCGAAGGTCGTAAACAAAACCGTCGTGTAGAGATCATGTCCAACTAATTGACTGGCTTACACGTAAAAAGAAACCCGACTTAAAAGTCGGGTTTTTTTTGCCCTGGAGGGGCGGAAAACAGGCCTCGAAATTTTATATTTTTCGGGCTTGCTCTATGGCATTACCGATGTAACTGGCCGGAGTCAATTTTTTCAGATTTTCCTTAGCTGCTTCGGGTAACTCCAGACTATCGACAAAAGCCATCATGCCAGCCTGATCAACACGATTACCACGCGTCAGTTCCTTGAGTTTTTCATAAGGTTTTTCGATGCCATAACGACGCATCACTGTCTGTATAGGTTCAGCTAACACTTCCCAGTTTTGGTCAAGGTCTTCCGCCAGACGTTGTTCATTGATATCGAGTTTACCGATGCCACGTAAAGCTGATTGAAGGGCAATAACCGTATAAGCAAAACCAACACCCATGTTTCGCAATACGGTTGAATCCGTCAAGTCTCTCTGCCAGCGGGAAATCGGCAGTTTCATTGCCAGATGATCAAACAAGGCGTTGGCAATACCAAGATTACCTTCAGCATTTTCAAAATCGATAGGATTGACTTTATGAGGCATGGTTGACGAACCAACTTCACCGGCTACCGTTTTTTGCTTGAAATAACCGATAGAGATATAACTCCAGACATCGCGGCAGAAATCAATGAGTATATTATTGTAGCGGGCAATGGCATCAAACAGTTCGGCAATGTAATCATGCGGTTCGATCTGAATGGTGTAAGGGTTCCATGTAATTCCAAGAGAACTGACAAAAGATTCAGCATGCTGTTCCCAGTCGATTTCAGGGTAGGCACTAAGATGGGCGTTGTAATTACCGACAGCACCATTTATTTTGCCAAGCATTTCGACACTGGCAACCTGATTACGTTGTTTTTGTAAACGATAAACCACGTTAGCCATTTCCTTGCCCATAGTGGTCGGCGAAGCTGGCTGACCATGAGTACGGGATAACATTGGAATTTCGGCATAACGATGAGCCAGATCTTTGATCGCATGAATGACTTCATCCAGCTGCTCGATCAGCAGATTTCTACCGGCTGTTAACATCAAAGCATGTGAAAGGTTGTTGATGTCTTCTGAGGTACAAGCGAAATGAAAAAATTCCGTGGCAGCATTCAGTTCCTGATTTTCGGCGATTTTTTCTTTAAGAAAGTATTCCACCGCTTTGACATCATGATTGGTTGTACGCTCGATATTCTTAACTCTTTGCGCATCCTCTTCAGAAAAATTATCTGCTATCTGATCGAGGATGTGATTAGCATGTTCGGAAAATGCCGGTACTTCTGAAATTTGGGGGTGGGCAGCGAGTGATTGCAACCAGCGGATTTCGACGACAACTCGCTGATGTATCAGGCCAAATTCACTGAATACGGGTCTGAACATCTCGGTTTTACTGCCATAGCGGCCATCAACCGGTGAAATTGCTGAGAGTGTGCTTAATTGCATAGTCCTGCCTGTTGAATGAATATTTTAAAGCGCTGCAGTATATATTACTGCGCTCGATTTTGCCGTTATCGACGACTGATTAATTATTAAAAAATTAAATCTACATTTATACTTTTGCTGACATATAATTATGGTTTGCAATCAGCTAATCGAGGAACGTAATTGTGCTAGAAGCCTATCGCCAGCATGTAGAAGAACGAGCCAACGAGGGAGTGCCGCCACTGCCTCTTAATGCATCTCAGGTTGCTGACCTGATTGAATTGATCAAATCTCCACCGGCTGGTGAAGCTGATTTTCTGATGGACCTTTTTGTCAACCGTGTGCCACCCGGTGTTGATCAGGCAGCTTACGTTAAAGCTTCATTTCTTGCAGATATTGCAGCGGGCAGCATTCAGGTCGATTTGATTGACCGTGCCAAAGCAACTTTCCTGTTAGGCACCATGCTGGGTGGATACAATATCGAGCCGCTGATCAAAGCACTTGATGACGATGCAACCGCTGAAGAAGCCGTTAAAGCATTATCCAAGACACTGCTTATCTACGATGCATTTCACGATGTACAGGTCAAAGCTGAAGCTGGTAATAACTATGCCAAAGCTGTCATGCAGTCATGGGCCGATGCTGAGTGGTTTACCAGTCGTGATAAACTGCCGGAAGAAATCACGCTGACTGTCTTTAAAGTTGAAGGTGAAACCAATACCGACGATCTTTCACCGGCACAGGAAGCCTGGAGTCGTCCGGATATTCCAGTGCATGCAAAGTCCATGCTTGGCAGCAAAATGGATGCGCCATTGCAGGATATCGAAGCACTCAAAAAGAAAGGACACCCGCTGGCCTTTGTTGGTGATGTTGTAGGTACAGGTTCCTCGCGTAAATCTGCCATTAACTCTGTTTTATGGTACATGGGTGATGAAATACCTTATGTGCCAAATAAACATCAGGGTGGGGTAATACTCGGTGGCAAAATTGCGCCTATCTTCTTTAACACCGCAGAAGACTCCGGTGCATTGCCGATCGAGTGTGATGTGACCGGCCTGAACAATGGCGATGTCATCGTTGTCAAACCCTACGAAGGCAAAATCGAGTGTAATGGTAAAGTTGTTTCCGAATTTAATCTCAAACCGACTACCATGCCAGACGAAGTACAGGCAGGCGGTCGTATTCCTCTGATTATCGGGCGCGGCCTGACTGACCGCGCGCGTGAAGCGCTTGGACTGGAACCTTCAAAGGTATTTCGTCGTCCGGATTCGGCCGCTGACTCGGGTAAAGGGTATACACTGGCTCAGAAAATGGTTGGTAAAGCCTGTGGTGTTGAAGGTATTCGCCCGGGTACCTATTGTGAACCGCGTATGACTACGGTCGGTTCGCAGGATACAACGGGGGCAATGACCCGTGATGAGCTTAAAGAGCTAGCCTGTCTGGGTTTTACTGCTGATCTGGTGATGCAATCTTTCTGTCATACAGCAGCCTATCCAAAACCGGTTGACATCAAACTTCAACATGAATTACCTGAATTTATGTCCACCCGTGGCGGTGTTGCATTACGTCCCGGAGACGGTGTTATCCATTCATGGATTAACCGCATGATCTTACCGGATACCGTCGGTACCGGCGGTGATTCGCATACGCGTTTTCCGTTAGGCATCAGTTTCCCGGCCGGTTCCGGTCTGGTGGCATTTGGTGCGGCAATGGGTGTGATGCCTCTTGATATGCCTGAATCTGTACTGGTTCGTTTCAAAGGCGAAATGCAGCCCGGCATTACTTTGCGTGATCTTGTCAATGCCATTCCTTACATGGCTATACAAAAAGGTTTGCTGACAGTTGAAAAAGCCGGCAAGAAAAATGTTTTCAACGGTCGTGTTCTGGAAATTGAAGGCTTGCCGAACCTTAAAGTCGAGCAGGCATTTGAACTCTCTGATGCTTCAGCTGAACGCTCGGCTAATGGTTGTACTATTCGTTTGTCGCAGGAATCCATTGCTGAGTTCCTTGAATCCAATATCACATTATTAAAATGGATGATCGCCAACGATTACGAATCCAAGCGTACCTTGCAACGTCGAATCGATGCGATGCAAAAATGGCTGGATAACCCGCAGTTACTCGAACCTGATGCCGATGCTGAATATGCAGAGATCATCGAAATCGATCTGAATGAAATCAAAGAGCCATTGTTGGCCTGTCCCAATGACCCGGATGACGTACGCACTTTATCGGCCGTTGCCGGTGACAAGGTTGACGAAGTCTTTATCGGTTCCTGTATGACCAATATTGGCCACTACCGCGCTGCCGGCAAGGTACTGGAAAAATCCGGTGCTTCGATTCCGACACGTATGTGGATTGCTCCGCCGACGAAAATGGATGCTCATCAGTTAACCGAAGAGGGTTATTACAATATTTTCGGTCGTGCCGGTGCCCGTACAGAAATGCCCGGTTGCTCTTTATGCATGGGTAATCAGGCGCGAGTCGCTGATAATTCGACGGTAGTTTCCACCTCAACCCGTAACTTCCCGAATCGGCTGGGCAAGGGCGCTAACGTTTATCTGTCTTCGGCTGAACTCGCAGCAGTTGCTGCAATTATCGGTAAAATCCCGACTGTTGAGGAATACATGCAGCATGTTGGTGATTTAGCGACTATGGCTGATGAAGTTTATCGCTACCTTAATTTCCATGAAATTGAGGAATATAAAAGTGTAGCTGACAAAGTCATTCCCGTGGTTGCAGCATAAAGCGACGACGCTAGCGTCATCTCAGACCCTCAAGGCTGCAGTGGTTTAATCCTCTGCGGCCTTTATTTTTTCCAGCATTTCAGACGCATGGCGATAAATTTTTTTGCGGGAAAAAATCATTTGGCGTCTTCTGCCTCCACATTGCAACCATAACCAGGCAGCGCGCACGCCGGCCAGAAGAATCGCTCTTATGCGGCTGACATTATCCGGATTGTTAAGATGTACCGGTTCACCATTGACCATAATTCGAGATGACAGATTGCTGATATTTTCAACATACAGGTCAGCCAGTTGTGAAAGCAGATTGATATGTGTCATACCAAATGTTTCAGCCCTGCCTTTGGCAATATCAATACCGCGGGAAAGATTTTGCAATGCTTCAGGAGATTTTTGTAATTTGGCGGCCAAATGCATTAATTGTAGAGCATAACGAGTGATATCGACTTTTGATGTTTTGTTTTCCAGCATCTGGCTCAACAGGGTTTTAAGTCCGCTTTTTAAATGCCCGCGATGTTCGAATACAGCAGGAATATCCTCTGCATCGGTTTGTAAAATACTGAAAACTGCGGTTTGTAGTTCCTGACTGTCAATAACACCGTTGCGGGCAATTTGATCAACACTGTATGCGGCTTGAAAAATACCGGCGAGAGCTAAAATTCGATCTTCTTCTGTTTTATTCACGGTTAATATTTTCCGGTTGATTGAATGACGGCACCGCCGAGACATTCATTTTCATGGTAGAAAACCACGGATTGGCCCGGTGTTGCCGCCCTTTGAGGCTGATCAAAGTCGACCCGGCAGGTATCACCCTCAAAACTGATTACACAGCTCTGCAAGGGTTGCCGGTGTCGGCAACGGGCTAAACATTGCAGTGTTTTTTGTTGAGGTGTCTGATTCACCCAGTGCAATTGTTCAGCCATTAAATAATTGCACATCAGTAATGCGTGGTCATGTCCCTGAACAACTTTTAACTGGTTACTTTGCAGGTTTTTTTCTGCAACAAACCAGGGAGTGTTGTCGGTGCCGGCGACACCTCCAATGCCCAGTCCCTGACGTTGCCCCAGAGTGTAATACATTAAGCCCTGATGTTGTCCAATGACCTGATTATCCTCAGTAATGATCTCGCCGGGATTAGCCGGTAGATAATGTGATAAAAAGTCCCGAAAACGCCGCTCTCCAATAAAACAAATGCCGGTAGAGTCTTTTTTCTTTTGAGTGACAAAGTTTTCATCGGTGGCTATTTGACGAACCTGGGGTTTATTTAACTGACCGAGTGGAAACAGCGAATGTTTCAGTTGGTATTGATTGAGCCTATGTAAGAAATAGGTCTGGTCTTTGTCTTCGTCAAGCGCTTTTAATAATCTGGATTCATTGGATAAATGTTCAACAGCCGCATAATGTCCTGTGGCAATATAATCGGCTCCCAGTGACAAAGCATGTTCCAGAAAAGCTTTGAACTTGATTTCACTATTACAGAGTACATCCGGATTAGGTGTTCGTCCGGCCTGGTATTCTGCCAGAAAATATTCAAAAACCCGGTCCCAGTATTCGGCAGAAAAATTTACCGTATGTAATTTGATATTGAGTTGTTCTGCAACGCTTTGGGCATCTTTTAAATCCTCAGCAGCGGCGCAATATTCGGCATCATCATCCTCTTCCCAGTTTTTCATAAACAGGGCTTCGACCTGCCAGCCGGCCTGTAACAGTAGCAATGCGGCAACGGAAGAATCAACGCCACCGGAGAGACCGATTATGACTTTACCTTTAGACATATCAGGTCATCAATACCTTTGCAACGCATCGCCCGCTGCAACGTGCTGGATGATGTCCAGTGGATAGCGCTTGCCATCCAGATAATCGAGAAAACAGTTTAATACCATAGGACTACGCAGCTCATCACCGCAAAGATGTAATTCATCAAGTCCAATCCATTGCGCCGTTTCTATGCCATCATCCAGTTTACGCTCCGGATAATGTCGAGTGACTTCACCGAAGATACAGATTCTTAAAAAAGTTAAATCGGGATTTTCAGGTACTGTCCAGTCATAGATACCGACAACTCCCTGAGGTTCAAAGTCGTAGGCTGTTTCTTCAAGGGTTTCGCGAATCGCCGCTTCAACCAGTGTTTCGCCCTGTTCCCAGTGACCGGCAGGCTGATTGATAACACTGCGGTTATTTATTTTTTCCCTGACCACGAGAAAGTGACCGTCCTTTTCGGTGATGGTGGCGACGGTGACGTGTGGTATCCAACTCATTTCTTTTCTCCGGGTTGTTAACAGGAATATGATGAATTTCAAATTGACCGGGTTTTAATTTATCCAGTGACCATTGTCCAATCGCAATTCTAATCAGTCTCAGGGTAGGTAAGCCGACTGCTGCGGTCATTCTTCGCACCTGTCGATTACGACCCTCACGGATACTGATTTTAAGCCAGTGATCGGCGACCGACTTTCTGAAGCGCACAGGCGGATGACGAGGCCAGAGATTATCAGGCTGATGCATAAGTTCAACTTTCGCCGGTCGGGTTTTGCCATCTTTGAGATCGACGCCTTTTTGTAATTTGTCGATTGCCTCCTGATCCGGCTCTCCTTCAACCTGGACCAGATAGGTTTTCCACATTTTTTGCTGTGGATGAGCAATCTGATGTTGTAATCGTCCGTTGTCAGTCAGTAACAGTAAACCTTCGCTATCGCGATCCAGCCTGCCGGCAGGATAAACATCCCGAATATCTATAAAATCGGCCAGCGTCTGTCGATTTTGGTCATCACTAAACTGACTTAACACATCAAATGGTTTGTTAAATAAGATCAGTTTGGCTGATGATGAGGTTTTTGCAGTAGATTTTTTTTGCATGCAAGGTTCAGCTCTGCCTCTGTGATGCTAGAATATTGAGCTATTAAATCAAAATCCTCCACTTAATTAAATTACAGGTTAACGATATGTCCGATGCCAAAATTATCTATACCATGACAGACGAAGCGCCAGCGCTGGCAACTTATTCTTTATTGCCTATTGTCAAAGCCTTTACCGCTACAGCCGGTGTAGAAATAGAAACCCGGGACATTTCCCTGGCCGGTCGCATCATCGCCAGTTTTGCCGATAAGTTACCTGAAGATCAGCAGCAATCCGATGATTTGGCTTACCTTGGTGAATTAGCCAAAACACCTCAGGCTAATATCATCAAAACCCCGAATATCAGTGCTTCCATCCCGCAATTACAAGCGGCTATTACAGAACTCAAGGAACAGGGTTATGCGTTGCCGGATTATCCGCTGGAAGCCGTGACAGAAGAAGACAAGTCAATCAGAGCAAGATACGCCAAAGTCCTGGGTAGTGCAGTTAATCCGGTTTTACGTGAAGGTAACTCTGACCGCCGGGTGGCGAGTGCTGTAAAGGAATATGCCAAAAAACATCCACATTCTATGGGGTCCTGGTCAGCCGATTCCAAATCACATGTCGCGAGTATGACCGATGGTGATTTTTATGCCTCCGAGCAATCACATGTGATGAGCAAAGCTGACAATCTACAAATTGCGCTGCACAAGAACGATGGTAGTGTGGAGATATTGCGTGAATCTGTTGCAGTACAGGAAGCGGAAATTATTGATTCAGCGCGCATGAGTGTGGCCCGGTTACGTGCTTTTTACCAACAACAAATTGATGATGCGCTGCAAACTGATGTATTGCTTTCATTGCATCTGAAAGCCACCATGATGAAAGTCTCTGACCCGATTATGTTTGGCCATGCGGTAACCGTCTATTATGCCGATTTATTTGATAAATATGCGGATCTGTTCGCCAGTATCGGGGTTGATCCGAAAAATGGCATCGGTGATGTAGAAGATAAAATCAAATCACTCGCGGAAGATCAGCAGCAGGCTATTCTGCAGGATATGCAAGCCATATACGCCAAACGTCCGCGCCAGGCGATGGTCGATTCAGACAAAGGTATCACGAATCTGCATGTTCCGAGCAATGTCATTGTTGACGCGTCTATGCCGGCAGCTTTGCGCTCTTCGGGAAAAATGTGGGGACCTGACGGTAAACTCGATGATACCAAAGCCATGATCCCTGACCGGTGTTATGCAGGTGTTTATCAGGCAGTCATTGATTTTTGCAAACAACACGGTGCCTTTGATGTTTCAACCATGGGCAATGTCAGCAATGTGGGCTTGATGGCACAAAAAGCTGAAGAATATGGTTCTCACGACAAAACATTTGAAATCCCTGCCGATGGCACAGTCAAAGTCACTGACTCAGCCGGCAATGTTTTAATGTCACATGATGTTGAGCAGGGCGACATCTGGAGAATGTGTCAGACGCGGGATTTACCCATTCAGGACTGGGTTAAACTCGCTGTAAACCGGGCCAGGTTAACCGGCAATACGGCGATTTTCTGGCTTGATAATAACCGCGCCCATGATGCCAACCTGATCGAAAAAGTAAATCGCTACCTGCAGGAGCATGATATAGCCGGACTCGATATTAAAATCCTTGCCCCAGTTGATGCCACCATGCAGACGCTTGATAGAGTCAAAGCTGGACAGGATACGATTTCGGTAACCGGTAATGTGCTACGTGATTATCTGACCGATTTGTTTCCTATTCTGGAACTCGGTACCAGTGCAAAAATGCTGTCTATCGTGCCACTGCTGGCAGGAGGCGGTTTATTCGAAACCGGTGCAGGCGGCTCAGCCCCTAAACATGTTCAACAGGTTATCAAAGAAAACCATCTGCGCTGGGACTCTTTAGGCGAATATCTGGCGATAGCTGTGTCTCTTGAAGACCTCGCACATAAAACCGCTGATAGCAAAATTGCGGTGATGGCCAAAGCGCTCGATTCAGCTAACGCTTTGATTCTTAATAATGACCGATCTCCATCCAGAAAAGTCGGAGAGCTCGATACCCGTGGAAGTCATTTTTATCTGGCTTTATATTGGGCTCAGGCACTTGCTGAACAATCAGCAGATCAGGATTTGCAGTCTATTTTCAAGCCGGTCGCGGATGCCATGACCGCTAATGAAATGCTTATTGTGCAACAGCTCAATGATATTCAAGGGGCCGGTGTCGATCTGGGTGGTTATTATCATGCATCACCTGCAACACTTGAATGCATTATGCGTCCTTCGACAAAACTAAATGAGATTATTAACGCTATCGGTTGATCGCGTATTGCGGACACAAAAAAGCCTGCAATAGAGCAGGCTTTCTTTGGCTGAAGGTACAGCCTAATTCAAGGCATTAGCCGCATGTACGTTTTGTGCATGCAGGCCTTTTGGCCCTTCTTCAAGTTCGTATTCGACAGTTTGTCCCTCTTTAAGGGTTTTGTAGCCGTCCATTTGTATTGATGAGAAATGGATGAATACGTCCTGTTCACCACCTTCAGGGGTCAGGAAACCGTACCCTTTGGCATTGTTAAACCACTTAACTGTACCTATTGCCATTAAAAAATCCTCCAGTTTGGTAATACTTTTCGTTAACGCCATCCTTTAATTATTTTTTGATAACGCTATCGCCTGAATTAATCAGGTCATTGGAGTATAGCTATTTTTTATGATCGGTCAAAGGATTAATAGCCTTAATTTGTGAAATTTTACATTAGTATTCAGATACTTATAAATATTTAATATAATAAATTTCTTAAATAGTTCTTTAGCATAGTATGGGCTTTTAGATGCCAAATCTGGCAAGCCGGTGTTAAGGCCAAGCATCGCCTAAAATCAATCATCAGACATTTTCCACTCACTGAAAACCGCTTGGAATTACGTGGAAAATGCTCTATGTGCTGTCAATTGAACGCACAAATTGTCAGAATAGAATCATCTGCCTGAAGGCTGTCATGTTTTAAATGAGTAACACAATGTCGGATCCCAACGAATTTGATGATGACCATGGTCTAGCGGTACAGGAAGCCAGACCAAAACTGAAAAAACCACCTTTGTACAAAGTCATTCTTATGAATGACGACTACACGCCAATGGAATTTGTTGTCGAGGTATTAAAGATTTTTTTTGCCATGGATCAGGAAAAAGCCACACGCGTGATGCTCGATGTTCACACCCGAGGTAAAGGCGTGTGTGGTGTGTACACCCGGGATGTCGCGGAAACCAAAGTTCAGCAGGTTAACCAGTTTTCGCGTAATAACCATCATCCTTTAATGTGTTCGCTTGAAGAAGCATAAGCGCGACATAAATATTGTTCTATAGTTAAAGCAATCCACGAGGAGTCCATTGCTTATGCTGAGTAAAGAACTTGAATTTACGCTAAGTCAGGCTTTTACGCAGGCGCGTAATAGAAAGCATGAATTCATGACAATCGAGCATCTTTTGCTCGCCCTGATAGATAATCCTACAGCCGCTGAAGTCCTAAGAGCTTGTGGCGCAGACACCGAGCGTTTACGTCAGGACATTATCCAGTTTCTTGAAGAAACCACGCCGAAATTGCCGGAAGGTGATGATCGCGAAACCCAGCCCACTTTAGGGTTTCAGCGCGTTCTGCAGCGAGCAGTTTTCCATGTCCAGTCATCCGGTAAAAAAGAAGTTACCGGTGCCAATGTTCTGGTGGCGATTTTTTCCGAGCAGGAATCCCAGGCGGTTTATTTTCTGGATCAGCAGGACATCACGCGCCTTGATGTGGTTAATTTCATTTCTCATGGAATCTCCAAGGTTCACAGCGACGATCCTGCCCGACTGGATCAGGATCAACAAAGCAGTGTCGACCCTGATGCACCTGAGAAAGAAGCGAATACCAATCCGTTATCTGCTTACGCAACCAATCTGAACAAACTCGCCGCTGAGGGTCGCATTGATCCTTTGATCGGACGCGATAAAGAACTGGAACGTACTATTCAGGTACTTTGCCGCCGTCGTAAAAACAATCCACTGCTGGTTGGTGAAGCCGGTGTAGGTAAAACGGCGATTGCCGAAGGTCTGGCAAAACGCATTGTTGACAATGAAGTCCCTGAAGTTATTCAGAATGGCATTATCTATTCTCTGGATCTTGGTGCTTTGGTTGCTGGAACCAAATATCGGGGTGACTTTGAAAAACGCCTAAAAGCGGTTCTGAGTGAACTGAAAAAACGTCCTGAAGCGATTTTATTTATTGATGAAATTCATACCATCATCGGTGCCGGTGCTGCCAGTGGCGGAGTAATGGATGCTTCCAACCTGATAAAACCCGTGTTGGCCTCGGGTGATTTGCGTTGCATAGGCTCAACCACTTTCCATGAATTCCGTGGTATTTTTGAAAAGGACAGGGCGCTGGCTAGACGTTTTCAACGCATTGACGTGGATGAGCCGACGGTTGAGCAGACTATCGATATTCTTAAAGGTCTGATTTCACGTTTTGAAGAACACCACAGTGTTAAATACTCTCGAAAAGCGCTGTAAACCGCTGCGGAACTTGCTGATAAGTATATCAATGATCGTCATCTGCCAGATAAGGCGATTGATGTCATTGATGAAGCCGGGGCTGCCATGCAGCTTCTACCGAAATCAAAACGCAAGAAAACCATCAGTGTTAATGATATTGAAAATATTGTTGCCAAGATTGCCCGCATTCCACCACGTAAGGTATCGGTCACTGATACCGAGGCATTGAAAACGCTTGATAAAGATTTACGTGCTGTTGTATTTGGTCAGGATGCTGCCATCGAAGCTTTAACTTCTGCTATTCGGATGAATCGCTCGGGTTTAGGCACTGATTCAAAACCGGTGGGTTCGTTCCTTTTTTCAGGGCCAACCGGTGTTGGTAAAACCGAAATCACTCGTCAACTGGCCCGTGTGCTGGGTCTCGAACTGATTCGCTTCGATATGTCAGAATATATGGAACGCCATACGGTATCAAGATTGATCGGCGCTCCACCGGGTTATGTCGGTTTTGATCAGGGTGGTCTGATGACCGAGCAGGTCAACAAACATCCGCATTCGGTCTTGCTGCTTGATGAAATTGAAAAAGCTCATCCGGATGTCTTTAATCTGTTATTACAGGTCATGGACCATGGAACACTGACAGACAACAATGGCCGAAAAGCTGATTTTAGAAATGTCATTATTATCATGACAACGAATGCTGGGGCTTCGGAAATGTCACGCCCATCCATCGGTTTTACTTCACAGGATCATACTTCTGATGGTATGGAAGCGATCAAGAAAATGTTTTCGCCGGAATTTCGCAACCGTCTTGATAGCATTATTCAGTTTAAACCTTTGGATGAAACGACGATTAATTTTGTCGTCGATAAATTCCTCTTCGAACTTGAAGAGCAGTTACTTCAAAAGAAAGTCACCATTTCTATCGATAACACTGTACGCAAGTGGTTAGCCGAGAAAGGTTACGATGTGCTTATGGGCGCACGTCCAATGTCGAGGCTGATTCAGGAAAAAATCAAAAAACCTATGGCAGAGGAATTGCTGTTTGGTGCACTTGAAGAGGGTGGCAATGTACGGGTCATCCTGGATGACAACCAGGAAATCGTCTTCGAATATGATTCGGCACTGGTGCATTAAAAAACGGGTCTGGCAGAAATGCCAGCCCGTTTTCTAGGGATAAGCAACCTTCTCAGATAAGACTTAACGTTCTCTGAAGACAATCCGACCTTTACTAAGGTCGTAGGGAGTCAGTTCAACTTTCACCTTGTCGCCGGTCAGGATACGAATGTAGTGCTTACGCATCTTCCCGGAGATATGAGCATTTACCATATGACCGTTTTCCAGTTCAACTTTGAAAGTTGCGTTTGGAAGGGTTTCGACCACAGTTCCGTCAAGTTCAATAAAATCTTCTTTAGCCATTACAAATACTGCAAAATTTAAGCAAATAAAAACGCGTGGAGTATAACACAGGCTGATTATTCGGAAAGAGCTTTTAGCCATTGTCCCGAACGAAACACCTCTAATGGCTGATAATTGATTTTATAAGCCATTTTGGGGGACTCGCGAATCCAGAAACCTAGATATAACCAAGGCAATTGCCAGCGCTGGGCTAATTTGATCTGCGCCAGCACTGCCACCACACCCGGGCTCATCGAGGCTTTGTCGGTATCAAAAAATGTATACAGGGCGGAAAGTGACTGAGGCTGACGGTCGGTCACAGCAACCGCGAACAGATCTCCATCCAGCCGCAATTCAATAAAATAGGTTTTTGCCCAATGACAGCTCAAAAAGCTCATGTAATCCTGAGGAGAGGAGTTTTGCATGCCGCCGTCCGCATGACGATTAGCCGTATATTTTTGATATAACTGATAATGTTCCTCAAGAAACGCTGCGGGTTTTGCTTCTACTGTCAAATGACCGGCAACTTTTTTCCAGGCTCGTTTCTGCGATCGATTCGGTCGAAATTCATTAACCGGCAGGCGTGAACTTTGACACTCCTCGCAGTGCTGACAGTTTGGACGATAAACCATACAACCACTGCGACGAAAACCTTCTGCCAGCAAATGATCATAAATCAGGGGATCAAAATCCATTTCCGGATCACAGACAACATTTCTGGCAAATCTGTTATCAAGATAAGAGCATTCCTGTTGTTGCGACAGGTAAAGTGGAATACTGGTTTTCATTGTAAATTTTCTGAAATTTCTTGCGGTTAACTGCTATATTTCACAAATAATCTTCGCTGTGTGCAGCGGAACTTCACAGGCTTTATTAATGCACAATCTGCTTTTTCTATTTTGTCGCCATTCATGGAAGGTTCTCCTCAGCCTGCTGTTGATCACACTTCTGGCGACATCTCAGTTATCCAAAGTGGAAGTGGAAATTTCGGCAGAAGATTTATTGGTTCAAAATGATCCTCAGCGGGATTATTTCAAACTTATTGCTGACCAGTTCGGTGATGAAAAAGTCATTCTGTTATACCTCTCGGATTCAAGCCTGGTAAAACCCTCTCAACTAGCTGCGCTTGCAACTGCGGTTAACCAACTGCAAGGGTATGAATTCATAGACCGTGTAGAAAGTTTATTTAGTGTACCTTATCTGAAAACTCTGGAAGGTTACTTAAATAAAGACCCTTATTTTATTGCTGAATCACTGCCTGAGACCTTAGAAGAGGCCGAGGATATTGTTAACGAGGCGGCAAAGAATCCTTTTATCAGGCACACCTTGCTGGCGGATGATAAGACGGCCATGGCACTGGCCATTGTACTGTCGCAGGACCTGAATAATTATTCGGATACGAGTATCGTCGAGCAGATCGACAGGGTTACGGATTCACTGAAAGTCCATTACCACGAAGTCTTCAGCATTGGCTATCAGCATGTTCGTAATGCTGTTGCAGATAAAATACGCGCCGAGCAGGGCGGGCTGTTCCCTTTAGCGGTCGTCGTGCTGGTCGTCTGTTTATTCCTAATGTTACGCCAGCTTGTTGATATTCTGATACCGGTCATGACAGCAACTATCAGTATTGTATGGACTTTAGGCATGATGGGCGCAATGAGTATTCCGCTCAATGTTGTCACCTCGATCATTCCGATTTTGTTGATTATTGTTGGTTCTACTGAAGATATTCATTTGCTGTCGGAGTTTCGTCGGGCACA
>Ga0181582_10001021_pt1 | contig 21261 bp, 19 predicted proteins | sample 071ome_32_FD_132438 | JGI IMG/M metagenome (GOLD analysis project Ga0181582, IMG submission 132438) | Coastal salt marsh microbial communities from the Groves Creek Marsh, Skidaway Island, Georgia - 071405AT metaG (megahit assembly) | ecosystem: Environmental > Aquatic > Marine > Intertidal...
CATTAGATGAGAATAATGATGGAGAGATTTCATCAGATGAATTTGTTGATAGCGCGCTAGAAGAGACACAAGCGGTGGACATTAATGAGGATGGGATAGTTGATACCACCGACATATAAAAAACTTTGGGCGGCGGAATGCCGCCCAATTGTATTTAATAAAATTCAGAAATAGAGATAAAAATGAAGTTAAAAATCGAAAAACTTAAAAAACTTATTTTGTTTTTGTTACCAATAACCTTGTTGTTCGCTTTTGTAAGAAATTCAGATTTCAGTAATCAGCTCTTAGTTTCAATAGCTGAAGACCGTAATATTACATTTTTTTCTTTCCTAATAATTGCGTTAACCGTTCTTGGTTCTATTTTGCCAATTCTTTTCAACGGAGAAAAACTTAGAAGCATAGCTTTGTCTTTGCCAAGTTTGCTTCCGGCCATTGGCTTGGTGGGAACATTCATCGGAATCTATTTAGGTCTGGTAGAGTTCAACCCAGCGGATATTGATGGATCGTTGCCATCTTTATTGGCTGGTTTAAAAGTCGCTTTCACAACGAGTATTTTAGGAATAATTGGAAGTTTGTTAGTCAAATTCTCAACTTATTTTTACCCAGATTTAATTAATGAAGACGAAATTTCGGAAATTGAATTCTATAAGCTTTTTCGGAAACAAAACGATCTCACAGTCGAGACAAACAAACGTTTAGTTGCACTAGAAACTCAATTTAAAGATTTTGCATCTTCCATAGGTGATACCACAATTGAACACCTGGTTGATGCTATAGATAGGGTAATGACTGATTTTAATAAAAAAGTTGAAACTCAATTTGGTGAAAACTTTAAAAAATTTAATGAGGGTTTGATTTCTTTACTGAAATGGCAAGAAAACTACAAAAATGAAGTTGAGGAAAATTTAAAAATAATTCGGGAGGCAAAGGAAATCCTGCAGCTTCATGAGACAACATCGAAGAATTTGAACCAAGTATTGGATGAATTTTCACTCAAAACAAAATCGATAACAACAGCCATAGAAAGAGTCGATGCCCAGCACTCTAATATAGAGAAATCGCTGCAAACATTTAGTGAGGTTTCTAAGCAAGCTAATGAAGTCATTCCAACATTGGAAAAGCAAATACAATCACTCACAAGAAACTTAGACGAAGAATTGAAAGGCGTATCTGAGAATTTAAAAACACTAGATGAAGAAATGTCGTCTGAATTGCAAAAAGCTTTAAATGTATTAGCGGCAAATCTTGGTGCATTAACAGAGCAATTTGTAAAAGATTACCAGCCTCTCATGATTGCTTTGCGTGATATAGTGGAAAGTGGAAAAGTATCTCAAAAATGAAATTTTTAAATACAAAAAATCGCCAAAGTGAAGAAAGTGTATGGATTTCAAATTCAGACCTTATGTCTGGTCTTATGGTAATATTCTTATTCATTTCTGTGGCATTTGTGCGTCAAGAAGCGCCTGCAACTATTGGCGAAGAGAATGTCTCCAAAAATTATCTACAAGGTCTTTTGCAATTAGAAAACCAAATAAATATCGCGCTAGAAGAGGAATTTACAGAAGAAGAGAAAAAAAAGTGGAAAATGGAGGTGTTGCCACACTTAAATCTTGTCCGGTTTAACACCCCTGACATTATGTTTGAAAAAAGTTCACCAGAATTATCAGATGATTTTAAAAAAATACTGACTGAATTTTTCCCAAGATATGTTGAAATTTTATCCCGCTTTGGTGATGCAATAGAAGTAGTAAAAATTGAGGGTCACACTTCGTCGGAATGGTCAGGCTCAAACAAAGAACAGGCATTTATTAGAAATATGTTTCTCTCCCAACAAAGAACGCAAGCTGTGTTTGGTCATTCAATGACAATGCTGCTTCGCAAAAAAAATGCTCGCTTGGTTGATTTTGCTTTGGAAAAAATTCAAACATCAGGAATGTCTTCTACTGATGTAATTGTTGATGAAAAAGGGAATGAGAATTTAGAGCTCTCAAGAAGAGTAGAGTTTAGGCATGTGTTTAATGATCGTGCATATTTAGCAAAGCTTCGAGAGTACCTGTCAGTTGCAAACAATAAATTTGAAGAATTCAAAAAAACGCAAGATTTAGAAAATTTAGAAAAACAAACTGAACAAAAATCGACATTGGTTCATGGCAATTCTTCAACTCAAACTGTATTGGGCGTGGAAATCAAGTAACAATTTGGTCAGAGAGCAATATTTATGAAACTCAATTTAAACTCAAATAGGCTTTCTTTGGCAGTTAAATCTACTGGTGCAAAGATAAAGCCAAGAGAATTAAAAAATCAGAATATAAGAGAAATTTTAGATTTTAGCTCTTCAAGCCTAGCGACTAGTGGGTCCTTAAAAATTGATATTTCTGAACAGCCTCTAATCAATAGCTATGGGGGATTGATTTATTTTCAAGATCTTTGGGTTGTCATTACAAACAACCTCTCTTCAATAAGAAAAGGCGGGCTCTTTCATATTACGAATTGTGAAGATTGCTGTGACATAATTAAAGAGGATAAGTTTGAGATTTTTCCTGTTCTTAAATTTTATTCAACTCGCGCGAAACTTCTCGAAGCAATCGTAAAGTATGAACTTCAGGCCTGCCCAAAATGTCTAAGACAAGTCGATTGGGATGGCTTTCGAGATGCAGAGTATTGGGCTAGGCAGCCAGTCCTGGAGCGATTTAACATACAGCAGTATTTTGAAACGGCAGATAGCTTTGAAATTGAGCGGACGTTTAACTTAGTTTCTGACAATTTTCTTAAAAAATTGCCAGATGACCATCTTAGAATGCTCCAAAAATTAAAGAAAAAAGCAAACTGGAAATGTGGAACTTGCAACTTGAATTTCAGTGGATATAAAAGTATGTTCCATATCGTTCCAGATGAAGATAATGCAAATAAATATATGGCTTCTCTAGAGTACGGCAAAAAGAGTTGTCTTCAATGCCTTCGTGTTGAAAGACCGGATATCCCTCTAATAGAAGATGAGATAAATTTTTTATCACACCTGCATTAGAGAAAAATTCTTGGCGATAATTTGGCGATAAACGGCTGTAACTCGCATAAAACCTAAGGTTTCGTTAGGCTCATAACCTGAAGGTCGTAGGTTCAAATCCTACCCCCGCAACCATTAAGACCCGACCAAAACCGCTATCTAATGGGATGGCGGTTTTTTGTTGTTTGGCCACAGCAAACTCTAATATTGCCGCCAACCCTCCTACAAGTTGAACCTGAGGCTGACCACGTTTTTCACCTGGTGTAATATCTATCCTCTCAATAAGAGAGCGTATTAACGAAATTGCTTCTTCACGGGATGCATGATCTGATCACGTTGAAATAGCGAAATCATAATCCGCGTGTCGGGGGGCGAGTTCTGCCTTAGCTAATATTTTTCACAATATTTCTTGGGTGCCCTCTAAACAATAAAACTACACAAATGATACCTTCTATTAAAATGTTAGTCCTTTTCCACTAACCGCAGGTTTAGGTATTGTCACTGAGATAAAATCCAGTACATGATAGCTATCTGCCAGTATCGTGCTTTGTTTATTTGGTTTCCTAAATTGTGAGAAATAGTCATGACATCCTCTAGCTCAACGCTCATCCAGTCTTTGGCTAATCAAGGGGTCGAAGTAATCTTTAGCCTATCGGGCAATCAGATCATGCCGCTTTATGATGCCTGCATTGACGCCAATATCCGCATAATCCATACACGGCATGAGGGTGCTGCTGTATATATGGCAGAAGCCTATGCGCAAATGACGGGAAAAATTGGCGTTGCCCTTGTCACTGCGGGTCCGGGATTATTGAACGCTGTGTCTGCACTTTATTCAGCCGCCTGCTCAGAAACACCCCTGTTGCTGATCAGTGGCGATGCGGCAACCCATCTAGATGGAAGGGGGGGCTTTCAAGAACTTGATCAAATCAGTATAACTAGCCCCATCACCAAATTTTCGGTGCGACCTACTCACTGCGATCATATTTTGCCGGCACTAGCCACGGCGATGTCTACAGCGCTCGGTGGCACCCCTGGGCCTGTGCATCTGGCATTGCCTTTTGATTTGTTGTCCACCCCCAATGTAGCTACCCCCTTGTCTACAATATCCTATGCCAAGCCAATTGGCCTATCCAAGCCTCAGTTAGACAAGCTTCTAAAAGTGCTGTCGGCCGCGCGTCAGCCAATTGTAATCACTGGGCCACAATCCAACCATAGTCGGCAGCCAGTTGCTTGTGAAACGTTATCAAAACAGCTTGGGATGCCGCTTATATGCCTTGAATCTGCCCGCGGGCTTGCGGATACATTTTATGGAAATTTTCCTGATATTCTTTCGGCGAGTGATCTTATAATTTTAATGGGGAAACGTGGTGATTATGCCACTGGCTTGCTGACCCCCGGGTTTATTGCTAGCACAACGCCGGTTATTGCCATTTTGACCGATGACCAACCAGCCCCAATACATGATAGTATTTCAATCAACATAATGAGGGTTGGTGCTATTTCTGCGGCCATGCACGACCTAGCAGGTGTTGCCCCATCAGTTGACCCAAAGTGGGCTGCTCAAATTCAGAAAATGACAACCAGCCGCAAACCATGGGTTGCTTCCGGAAAGAGGCGACACCCAGCCGCTGTGGCGAATAGTTTGCAGGCAGCGATGAAAACTGCCAGTCAATCTATTTTAATTGCTGATGGTGGTGAATTCTGTCAGTGGATTCAGGCGGGCTGCACGCCAAAGACCCGTATAATTAATGGCCCATCTGGAGCCATTGGTGGAGGAATATGCTATGCCATTGGGGCAAGTATCGCATGCCCAGACGCAACCATATTCTTGACTATGGGCGATGGTACTGCGGGATTTTACCTAGCTGAATTTAACACTGCTGTGCGCAATGGTTGTTCAATCGTGGCGCTCATTGGCAATGATTATCGCTGGAATGCAGAAGTTCAAATTCAGATTGATACTTATGGCGCTGACCGGGTCTATGGTTGTGAACTAGATTCAACAGCGAATTATGCTGATGCAGCGGCTGGACTTGGAGTTCATGCCGCCACGGTAGAGCCAGGTGATGACCTTGACTTGGCGCTTAAAATGGCAATGGTACAGGATGGTCCAGCCTGTTTAAATATTTTGATTGATAGCTATGCAGCTCCAAAATTTGTGCCCTTAAAGCTATAAAATATTTGCGATATAATCATGAGCCATAGGACTCATCATTAATCCCATAAATGCTGAAAACTTTTCTTTCAAGTCCTGTTGCATAAATATAATGAAAAGGCACTATTCCCATTTTTTATTTTGGGTAGGTTAAAAAAACCAAGCCGCGCAAACATTATTATTTTCGCAAATTTGTTATTGCAACTGGTTGCAGCTTGTGTGGTCGTTCTTGTAAAAACAGCGCTCCCACAGGGTTAAAAACTACACGTCGAGAAAATAAAAAAAATTGTGTTTTAAAAAGTGCTTTCCATAGTTGGCAGGCGCAAACAATCTAACTGGTATGTAGCTGAGGCAGAGTTAACATTCGGATCTATGCTGGCTGGGTCAAGAATGTTTATTTCAAATTCCAGTGTTCCCTTTTTCCGCGTAATTAGAAAGGAATTGAGGATTACATCTTTTCCACCCATGAGTTTTGTTTTCATGTTCTTCTGTGGCAAAGCTATTGTTTCCTCAGAAACAAGCAATTTGATATCTGTATCTTTAATTGTATTGTTTGATATTGAAAGACGGTAATTTTCTATCAAGTTTTCTTTTGATTGTTCGTCCATTTGAATTGTGACAAGGCCACTGCATTTCAATTCAAGATTTGAAATAATTTCTGCTAGGCTTAATGTAGGAGCCAGGCAACATATCAAAGCTATTAAACATCGCTCAAATAAAATTCTTGTATACAATCCTAGCATTTTTATCAATATCCCTATTCTTTCAGGGTCAGGATAAATTCATGGTCTGATGCGCGCAAGGCTGAATTTTCTGACTATCGCAATCATTTGGCAAAAATAGAAAAAATGATATTGTTGATTAATTTTTAATTGTTCAAAGATATTATCTTTTGAAATATTCTTATTCAACAAGAGTAATTTATGACTAATTCTAGCGGAGTATAAAGGCATTTTGAGTAGTATCGCCAAAGGTCAAAAACAGAAAATTGAAATTCTAGATGCTGTTATCATCGGAGCAGGTTTTTCGGGTCTCTATCAATGTTATAGCCTTCGTGAAATTTATGGCGATAACTTAGTTGTCCTGGAAGCCGGTGATGAAATTGGTGGCACATGGCATTGGAATCGGTACCCTGGTGCTAGATGTGACTGTGAAAGTCATTCTTATTGTTATTATTTTTCGGATGTTCTGCTAGCTGAATGGGAATGGTCAGAGCGCTATCCAAAACAAACAGAAATACTTTCCTATCTGAATTTTGTGGCAGATAAATTAGACTTACGAGGCCTGATTAGGCTAGGCCAGCGCTTAAGCAAAGCAGCTTGGAGTGTTTCGGATAATTGCTGGCATCTGCAGACAAAACAGGGATTAAAGCTTTCATGCCGTATTTTGGTCTCAGCGGTAGGTTGTCTTTCGTCTGCAAATATACCCTCCATTGCCGGTCTGGAGGATTTTGAGGGAGCCTGTTTTCATACTGGAAAATGGCCGCTTCAGGGCGTTAATTTTTCAGGAAAAAAAGTTGTAGTCATTGGAACTGGTTCTACTGGCATTCAGGTGATTCCAAAAATAGCTGAAAAAGCACAAAAGGTCAGCGTTCTGCAACGCACCGCGAATTATAGCATTCCAGCAAGAAATACAAATCGTGATGCTCGTTTTTGGGAGGATTTTAGGAAAAATCAACATGAATGGCACAATAAAATGATTAAAAGCCGAAATGGGCACCCCTGGCAGGCAGAACCCCGAAAGTTAAAAAATACCGAACCATCTGAGGCGCGAGCTATTTTAGACGCAGCCTGGCGAAATGGCGGATTGCGGTTTAAGGACTGTTTTGATGATATCTTAACAGATTTAGTTTCGAATAAAATTATGGCTGATTTTATATCCTCAAAAATAAGGGACAAGATCAGTGACCCTCGCGTGGCAAATATTTTGACTGACTTTGACCATGCCTTTGCAACAAAAAGGCCTCCTATAGACTTTAATTATTTTGAGACCTTTAACCTGGCACATGTGGATGTTGTAGATATCCGCAGTGACCCGATAAAAAGAATAAATAAAGGCGATGTTGAATTGAAAAGTGGAGCCAGATTAGAGGCAGATATTATTGTTTTTGCCACAGGTTTTGATGCGATTACTGGGGCATTAAATAAAATTGATATAATAGGCAAAGAGGGTCGAGTTTTATCAGGATATTGGCAGAATGGCCCTAAAACTTATCTTGGACTGGCGATGCCAGACTTCCCCAATTTTTTCATGATTACTGGGCCAGGGAGCCCATCTGTTTTAACCAATATGCCAAGAGCGATCGAACAGCATGTAGAATGGATAACAGGAATTTTAAGCCACATGAAAATTAAAGGATTTCAGTATTGTGCTGTGAAGGCTGGGAAGCCTGCTTTATGGGCAAAAAAAGTAGAAGAAGCTGCTGGTGAAACATTAATGCCAACAGCTAGCCATTCGTGGTATCTGGGAGCCAATATAAAAGGTAAACCCAGACAATTTATGCCCTATGCTGGCGGTTTAAATCGTTATCGTGAAATTTGTTTGTTTGAGGCAAATTCCGGTTATCAAAGTTTCGTATTTTCACCATAAGTGTGGCGTTTTATATTTCCTTCAGTGTTTATTACGATTGGTGTACGACTCCCTCATCAAGATAATTTAATACTGAAGTACAATCCTTGTCGTTGTAGCCATTTTTAGCAGCCTGCATAAAAACCTGGTTTGCTAAATTGCCAAACTTACCTTCCTGGCCAACAGTTGAAAAAAGTTCCAGCGCCATATTAATATCTTTTATTCCCATAGAAATGGGGAAATCAGGCGTAATATCATTTGCAAGAACTTTTTTAGGGAAATTGGTGAGGAGTTGGCCACGACCTGCAGCGGTCTTTTGTAAAAGACAAACGGTCTGGTCGCGGTTCAAACCCACCTTTAGAGCAAGTGCAAGAACTTCTGCAGCCAAAACATGGCCGACCATCGCCATATAGTTATTGACAAGTTTAAGCCTTAAACCGTTACCTAACTTGCCAGTGTAAATTGTTCTCTCAGCAATTGCCTCAGCTATATCATCAATATCGTCAGCATGATTTTTATCTATTCCCGCCATCGCAATCAGCTGGCCGGTTAAGGCTTCAGCTGGAGAACGACCCACAGGCAAATCAACCATTTGAAGTTTCTTTTCTGCAAGTTTTTCAGCTTGTTCAATGAATGCAGGAACTGATCCTGTAGACATATCAATCACGATACTTCCATCAGAAAGCGAATGGATTAGGCCATTGTCTGCAAAAAGGACTTCTGACACTATGTTACTGTTTGGTAGAATTGTTATTACGCGGCGAACCGTTTTTCCCACATCTTTTGGTGATAACGCTATTTCACAATTAGAGCTTTTTGAAAATATTTCCAGTTTCCTGATGTCAATATCATAAAGAATAAGCCTGAATCCGCAATTCAATAAGCGCGTTGCGATCGGAGTACCCATTGTTCCTAGGCCAATAAACCCTATTGTCTTATCCATTTTTATCTCGTTTTAGCGCGTGAACAGCCTGCATAATATGGCGCGCTCCCAATCCGTATTTGTTAAAGAGGTAATCCCGGCTACCACCTTCTGCAAAACAATCCCTCAGCCCTATTCTTTTGAAACGAACTGCTAATCCAGCTTCTGCCAGCACCTCACTAACAGCTGAACCAAGCCCCCCAATAATACTATGATTTTCAGCTGTAATAATGCAATGAGTGCGCGCTGCCATCTCCTTGATCATTTGGATATCAAGGGGCTTGATAGAGGCGGCATTGATAACGGCAACTGAAAGCCCATCATTTTCAAGATTTTCAGCAGCCTCAATTGCCTCTTGAACACATAAACCACTGGCAAAAATAGCAGCATCTGTTCCTGACTTTATGAGGTCAAATTTCCCTCTTTCAACCATACTTAAAGGATATCTGGCTGGCACTTTTGGACAATTTTTGTTTAGCCTCAGATAAACAGGTCCATCACAGTTAAGCGCCGCGTTTACCGCCGAACTATATTCAGAGGGGTCACATGGTTCGATGATGGTCATATTAGGTAGTGCCCTCATGAGAGCAATATCATCGGTTGCTTGATGTGAGACACCTAGGAGGGAATCTATTCCAGGCATAAATCCAATCAGCTTAATATTGAGGTTTGGATAGGCAATTTGCATAGCAATCTGATCAAAACTTCTACGAGTAAGAAAAACACTGAATGAATGTATAAATGGAATAAGGCCGCTTCTAGCAAGGCCAGCCGCCACCCCTACCATATTCGCCTCGGCTATCCCACACATTATGAATTGCTCAGGTAAATAGTCGCGCACAATATCTGTTTCTGTCGCTGCGGTAAGATCTGCGCAAAGAATGGTAATATTCTTATCCTTCTTTGCTGCGGCATATAAAGCCTCGCCATAAGGTTTAGTCGTTGCACCTTTACCCTTCTTTGTAGAAAAATCCTCAAGGTGTAAATCAGCGCTAGAAATAGCGTTATCATTTTGCTTTTTCATTATTTTTTCTCGAGCTGTTGCAAAGCTTTTGCTGCAACAGCAGTTGGCAAAATCATATTATGACTTTTCTGACCTTCTAGAAAATCGATTCCTTTGCCAGGAATTGTTTGCGCAATAATGGCAGTTGGAGCATTGCCCGAATTATCTAATTTAGAAAATGCAGAGAAAATTTGCTCAAAATCATGCCCATCTACAATTTGCTGTTGCCATCCAAAGGCCTCAAACTTTTTATCAACCGGGTCAATTTTTGTAACGCACCGAACATCTCCCTCTACTTGCATATAATTCAAATCAATAAGCATAATTAAATTTTTTAGATTATGAGCCGCTGCAAATAATACAGCTTCCCAGAGTTGGCCTTCTTCAAGTTCGCCATCCCCGAGCATGACAAAAATTCGAGCCGGATTGTTCGCTTTTTTTAATCCTAATGCTAAGCCGCAAGCTACAGAAAGCCCCTGCCCAAGAGAGCCACATGTGCATTCCACCAATCCATCCAGTCGTTCGGAAGCGTTAATTTCAAGTGTGGATTCATCCATGCAATATTGCTGAAGTTTTTCAGTTTCAAAGAAACCAGCTTCTGCCAATGTTGCATAAAAAACAGCCGTATTGTGAGCAGTAGAAAGAATAAACCTATCCCTTTGCGGGTTATCTAATTTTTGCGGTGATAAGTTTAACTCGTGAAAATAAAGATAGGTGAATAAATCAGCTGCACCTAAGCCTTGTTGAATATAACCTTGACCATGCTGTGATACCATTTGAATAACATGTTTTCGAATAATTCGAGCTTTATCGATTAGGTGCTCAAAGCTAGGTATGTTTCTTTTTTTTGTAGTCAAGCTGAATCCTATTGTTAGAAATATGGGTATAAAATAATGATATCGATATCATTATTTTATACAACCAGATAAATTAAAACAGGATTTCATTTCGATACTTAAATTTTTATGCAGTATCGCGAATGGCAAGGTCAAAACCAAGGTCATTTACAGAGCTAATATCCGGGTCTTTTTGCAGTAACTTCATGATAACACTTCCAGCTTTTAGGCCAATTTGACGACGCGGAACACGAACTGTTGTTAATCCAGGTTTGGTCATGGACCCAATAACTGCATCATCAAAACCGGCGAGCGCTATATCATTAGGGATCGATATGCCTTTATTTTGGCACTCAATCAGCGCACCAAATGCTATGATATCCGATGAGGCGAAAACACAATCTGGACGATGGGTTAGCGTTAGTAAACTGCGCATTGCTTCGGCGCCATTTACAAGGGAAAATTCTGATTCTCTGATAATTGAGGTGTCAAATTCAACACCATAATTTTTTAACGCATCTCTGTATCCGTTTAGCCTGTCTTCAGACCGGTCGTTATTAGCAAGTAGGCCGCCAATATATCCTATCCGTTTATATCCTTTTTTGATTAAATATTCTGTCATTTCGTAAGCGGCTCTATAATTAGACATACCCACACATACGAAGTCACGCCTCCTCCTCAAATTCCAGATTTCAAGTGTTGGGATTGCAAAACTCTTTATTAATTCCTCTGCGTGAGCGGTGTGAGTATGACCAGTTAGAATAAGTCCGTCAGCACGATGAGAAATAAACGTCTTTATGATATCTTCTTCTCTATCAATAGAATAATTATTGGTGCCGATAAGCAACTGTATCCCATGTGAGGAAATTGTTTCACTCAGGGCTTGTATCGTATCTGCAAATATAGAATTTGAGAGAGTTGGTACGATTACACCAACCATATTACTTTTATCTTTCGATAAAATGCCTGCTGCGAAATTAGGTATGAAATTCAGTTCCTTTGCAGCAGCCTCTACTCGCCTGCGTGTGATATCTTTAACCAATTTGGGATTACTAAGAGCCCGAGATGCGGTGATAGGAGAAACACCTGCAAATTTTGCGACTTCCTGAATTGTGGTATGTTTTTTATTGGGCATATTCAATTGCCTACAAAAATTTCCTGCATGTGTTCAGTTCATCAATAACCTTATCTGCAATTAACGATAAGATATAGCCCTAATTAGAGAGCTATTGAAGCATAATACACGCGCTAGAAAGTTTAATTTTCTAGAATAATTGCAGCTGCTTTTTCACCTATCATCAGAGAAGGTGCATTTGTATTGGCGGATGTAATTTTTGGCATAACTGACGCATCTGCTACATAAAGATTCGCTATACCATGAACGCGCAATTTTGGGTCGACTACGGAATCTTTTTCCGTGCCCATTCGACAAGTTCCAACAGGATGAAATACTGTTCCGCCATTACTTTTTATTGTCTCTAGAATTTGCTTATCTGACTTCGCCTCTTGTCCAGGAACAACCTCTTCATCCCAGAGATTTCGAAAGGGCTCTTTTTTGTGTATTTCCCTAATTAGCTTTACTCCCTCTATCATAACCTTTTGGTCATGGGTGTCAGATAAATAGTTAGGGCTTATCTTAGGTTGCACTCTTGGGTCAGCAGATTGTATTTCAATCGTGCCCTTTGAACGCGGATGGCATTGCCAAACCGTTGTCGTAAAACCGGGAAAACGATGCAAAGGCTCTCCAGGCTTATCTACGGATAATGGCATGACGAGGAGTTGAATATCAGGCCTATTATCGGTTGCATATTTAGTACACATCCCCGCACCAACTTGTCCTGCACCAACGGACAAAACACCTGAGCCATCTTTTAGCCAGTCAAATGCCCATTTGGCAAGTTTGAGAGGATTTTGGGAATCCGAATTAAGAGATAGTTTCTTCTTCATTCGTACAATCGTGCGCATTTGGTAATGGTCTTGAAGATTCTTTCCAACAGCATCGTTGTCTAGTATCGTTTTGATGCTTTGAGCTTTTAAAATATGCGATGAACCAATACCTGAAAGTTGTAAGATTTGGGGCGATTGCAAAGCTCCTGCGCTAAGAATTATAGAGCCCCCACTGACTTGATGATTGACGCCATCTTTCTGGAAGGAAACGCCTGTAGCCTTATTTTTTTTGATGATTACATTTTCAACAAGCGCGCCTGAGATAAGAGTTAGATTATTTCGATGAAGTGCAGGGCGCAGAAATGCTCGAGAAGAACTTGACCTCCAACGTCCATCTAGAGTGAGTTGGTAGCGGCCGGTACCAAGGCTATCTTTGCCGTTAAAATCATCAAGAGGGGGCAAACCCCAATTTTGCGCTGCCTGTAGCCAAGCTTCGCAAGCAGGATGTTTTAAGCGTAAATCATCTACTTTCAATTCACCCATACTGCCACGGTATTGGCTTTCACCGCCCCGATAGCATTCCAGTTTTCTAAAATAGGGAAGAACATCACGGGCACTCCACCCTGTTGCCCCCATAGCTTCCCAGTCATCAAAATCTTGGTTCTGCCCTCGAATGAAAATAAGTCCATTTATGCTACTAGAACCGCCAATTATTCGGCCGCGGGGCCATTTTATTGACCGCCCGCTCGTGCCATCACAAGGCTCTGTTTCAAAAATTCGAGCATATTGCTCATTATAAATCATTTTGAAATAGCCGATTGGCAGTCTCGACCAAAAACGATGGTCAGAATGCCCAGCTTCTATTAGAAGTACTTTATGATTTGGGTCCGCAGATAATCTATTTGCAAGCACACATCCAGCAGACCCGGCGCCTACAATAATAAAATCGAAGTTTTTGTTCATAGTTGTTGCTTTTAAAATATTTTTCTAGATTGGTAATGCCTGTTTGACATTCTAAATTCAAATTGAAATGATACCCATACCATTTTTTTGTTCGGTGTCAAAATAGTAAAATTATAGAAATGTAAAACCATGGGCAAAGAAGAAGAATTTTCAATTGCTTCCAACGCATTGAACGGGCGGATTTTGAAAATTGATCGGGTTGAGGCCATTATACTGAGAGCGAGAATTGACCGACCTGTCAAAACTTCTTTTGGAGTCATGAACGAGAGGCCGTCGCTGATTGTTGAGGTAACGGAGCGATCTGGATGTATTGGATATGGAGAAATATGGTGTAATTTCCCTTCCTTCGGGGCTGAGTATAAAGCGCATTTGGTTGTTAATGAATTTTCCGCCGCATTGAAAGGTGCTGAGTTCGTTAACCCTGTTGAAATTTATAATTTTCTGCAATCTCGATTTGAAATTTTAACATTGCAATGTGGCGACCGCGGGGCTTTGAGCCAGATTATAGCAGGGATTGATCAGGCGGTTTGGGATTGTTTTGGCCGGTTAGCAAGCAAATCTATCAGTACAATTTTTAGCGCTCAAGGTGAAGCCGTCACAGCTTATGCAAGCGGCATACATCCAGCCGATGTTGAAGAGAAAGTGCAAAATGCTATTGAAGCTGGCTATCAGGCTGCCAAGGTAAAAGTTGGGTTTTCATCAGATTTGGATGAAGCCGGTGTAAGGCGTGCGCGTGAGTTGATAGGGCCAACGCGGAGCCTAATGACTGATGCAAATCAGGGTTGGAAGAGTGTTGACGAGGCTTCAAAACAACTCGAAATTCTTAAAGCTTATAATCTGACTTGGATAGAAGAAGCATTGCCATCAGATAGAAAAGTTAGCGAATGGCAAGCTTTGAAATCAATTTCTAATATCTGTTTGGCAGGTGGTGAAAACTTAGCAACACCCGCTTGCTTGGCTGAATTTCGTGATGCAAAAGTTTTCAACTTTATACAACCTGATATTGGAAAAATTGGTGGTTTTTCTGGTTTGCTCAAATTATTTGGTGGCGGGCTTCCTGAAGATGTTGTGTACTGTCCTCATTGGCTTGGGGGAGGTTTAGGGCTTGCTGCGTCTGCTCATCTTCTGAATATTATTGGAGGCGAAGGTATTTTAGAGGTTGATGTAAACGCTAATCCATTGAGGGATGAAATGGGAAACTGGAAGCCCGAACCAGATCAAAATGGGCGGGTGGCCATACCAGCAGAAGCAGGTATTGGACTCACTCCAGATTATGCTCATTTAAAACAAATGGGAACTAAGATAACGCGTTTATGATAGTTTGAACTTAGGGGGATATAATGGCTGTACTGATCGAAGCACTCTCTAGATTAAATAGGTGGCAATTAGAGGTTTTCAGATATAGCGCCATGTTTATGGTGGTCGTTATCGCTTGCGTTATCGCAGCGGGGGTGTTTTTCAGATATGTGTTGAATGATAGTCTTTCTTGGTCTGAAGAGTTGGCTAAATATGCAATGTTATGGATGGTTTTCTTAGGTGCACCTATTGCTCTTCGCACAGGAGGTCACCCTAATATTGAAATCTTGCTAAACTTAGTCCCACGCAGGTTTTCAATTCTTGTAAAGACTATTGTTTATGGGGGAGTATTGTTTTTTTGCGGTTTTCTTACCTTGAAAAGTCATGATTTTGCTTGGAATGGACGAACGCAAGTCGCAATTTCTATTGGTGATTTGTCGATGTATTACATTTTTGTCTCGATACCAGTAGGTATGGCAAGCATGAGTTTAGTATCTTTGCAATTATTTTTAGAGCACGTAAAAGAGGTCTTAACATCAACGCCGCAGCGTGAGGATCAACTTCAAACGCAATATAAAGCGATTTTAGATGAATTTTAGGAAGGCCATACAGAATTAGGGGGGGGAGATGATACCAATATATTTTATTTGGATATTGCTTGTGCTTATTGCTGTTGGTATGCCAATCGTATTCGCATTGGGCGCAGCGCCAATGCTGGGCTTCATACTTGCTGACAAACAAGCTTTTTTGTCGATAATTGCGCAACGGCTCTATATCGGTATAAATCAGTTTCCACTGCTTGCCATTCCACTGTTCATACTTGCTGGCGAGGTAATGAATGTTGGAGGAATTACCGAGCGGCTAGTAAATTTTGCTCGAGTACTGGTTGGTCACCTCAGAGGAGGTATGGCGCATGTAAATATCATTTCCTCAATCTTCTTTGCGGGTCTTAGCGGCTCAGCTGTAGCAGACACTTCTGCAATTGGCTCTATGTTAATACCTGCAATGGAAAAGCAAGGATATTCCCGCAAATTTGCTGCCGCTGTTACGGCCGCTTCATCCGTTATTGGGCCGATTATACCCCCAAGTATCATTATGGTGGTATACGCCTATATTATGGAAATATCTGTTGCTGCCTTATTCCTGGCAGGTATTTTGCCTGGCCTTCTGACAGGAGTAGGGCTAATGTTTGTTACCTCAATCTTGGCAAAAAAGCGGAACTACCCTGTTGCAGAACGGTTTCCAGGCATGCGTGTAGCCGCAAAAGCAGCTGTATCTGCTTTTTGGCCGCTGCTGACACCGATAATTATTCTAGGAGGTATACTTTCCGGTGTTTTCACACCCACTGAGGCTGCTGGAGCTGCTGTTGTTTATTCTATTTTGATTTGTTTGTTCATGAGGAGCTTGCCCCTTTATCATGTAAAAAACATGCTTTTCAGAACGGCTGTTTCTTCCAGCGTTATTTTGCTAGCGGTGGGAATGGCAAGTGTCTTTGCATGGATAGCAACTATTTCTGGATTGCCATCAAAGTTATCATCTACTCTTTTTCAATTTACCGATAACAAATATACAATTCTGTTGCTTATCAATATTACATTAATAATTGTTGGCATGTTCTTAGATGCTGGTCCGGCGATTTTAATACTTGGCCCAATACTTACACCTACTGCTATTGCACTAGGCGTCGACCCTTTGCATTTTGCGATTATTATGTGTGTAAATCTCACAATAGGGTTAGCAACGCCGCCAATGGGTCTTATATTGTTCGTCGCGTCTGCAGTTAGCCGAGAAAGAATAGAGTCTATTGTTGTAGAAATGCTGCCTTTTTATATAGTGCATATAGCAATAATACTTCTGGTTACCTATGTACCTGCACTGTCAATGACAATACCTCGCTGGTTAGGCTTCGGTTAATCGCGTAGCTAAAAACTCTGATATTCAAAATTTTATTTACAAAAAATGATACCGGTGTCAGTCTTTTGTTATAAGGTTCACCACAAGGGAGGAAAAAATGAAAAACCTTTTTAAGTCGTTTTTAGTTGCAAGCCTTATGACAGGTTTGGTGTCAACTGCATCAGCAGCGGATTACGTATTGAAATACGGACACGTCGGTCCGGTTACATCAGACGACCAAGTGCCAGGTGAGTTTTTGAAATCGTTTCTCGAGAGCCGTTCTGGAGGTAGAATTTCAGTAGAAATTTTCCCAGGAGCTCAACTTGGGAACTTCCGTGATATGATCGAGCAGGTCCAGCTTAATACCCTGGAGTTGACCCATACAACGGTGGGAGGTATCGCTAGCTTTTTTCCCGAACTTCAGGTTACAGACATTCCATATATGATGGCAGGTGATTCAATTGCAGAGCATATTGCCCAAAGCTCATTTTTTGATGAGGCAAGAGAGGCGATTCTTGCAAAAACTGGAAACGTAAGGTTGGTTGCTGTCGGGAATACGGGCCGTTGGAGAAACTTCTTTACATCTGAGGGCTTGATTAAATCCGCTGATGATATGAAGGGCGTTAAGATGAGAACCATCAACTCGCCGCTTCAAATCGAATTTATCAAATCTCTTGGAGGCAACCCGACACCTGTAGCGTGGGGTGAGCTTTATACTTCCCTTCAGACGGGGGTTGTAGAGGGTACAAAAAATGCTGCAACTGACATTGTGCCAACAAAAATGTATGAAGTTGTTAAATATGTAACTCTTGACGAGCATGCTTACCTATTTGCTTTCTGGTGGATGTCAGATGCATGGCTTAAGAGCTTGCCAGATGATTTGCAGGATTTGGTAATTGATGGGGTTCAACAGGCTTCTATGATTCAATCAGACTGGAATAAAGAATATGATGCGCGTGCACTAAAAGAGTTTCAGGGTTTCGGTGGAACTGTCTATGTTCCAACACCTGAAGAGAAAGCAACGTTTATTGTCGCTCGTGATAAGATGAAAGTCTGGTTTAAGGACAAATATGGCGAGGAATGGTTAAGCAAGTTCGAGAAAGCTGTGGCTGACGCCGAAGCAGCAGTTGCATCACGAAATGCACGAATTTTAGGAAAGTAATCCTCCAAAGTGAAAGCCAGGCCTTTAGCCTGGCTTTTTTCTATCTATTTTTTAATTGCAATTGTGAGCTATTATGTTCTCAGGAAAAACCATTCTTATTACAGGAGCTTCAGGTGGCATCGGCGCAGAACTGGTTAAGGTTTTGCTGAGTGATAATGCCAATGTTATTGCTGTAGATTCAAATAAAGATAGTCTTTCAAAGCTTGAAGAAGCACATGGCAAAAATGGTCGACTTCGCTGTGTAGTTTCGGAAATCAAAGATGAAGCAAGTGCCCGTACTCTTCTTAATGGTGTAAGTAAGCTTTATGGGTTAGTTCATCTCGCTGGTATTTTTGTTCCTGATGATATGAAAGATGGTGATACGGAAGAAATTTATGATCCAGTAATGCAAGCAAATATTAGAAACATTTACTCTCTTTTCATTGCTGCTCATCCTGCTTTGTGTGCTAGCGAAGAGCCCGCCCGGATGGTGGTTGTAAGTTCACTCGCCTTCAATAGGGGGGCACCATTTCATACTGCATATAGTGCTGCAAAAGGTGCGTTGGTGGGTATGATGCGTTCATTGGCACGAAAAGAAGCGCCTAATATACTTATCAATGCAGTAGCACCTGGTTTCATTGATACATCTATGCCTCAGCAGATTATTCAAAAACGCGGGCTCGATGCAGTAATGGCCGAAATACCAATGAAACGGCTAGGCTATCCAGGTGAAGTTAGCAGCGTTATTCGTTTTCTTCTCAGTTCAGATTCCAGCTATATTACGGGGCAATTAATAAATGTAGATGGAGGCATTATTTGCAGCTAGGCGCGAATAAAACACGCTATTCAATCATTCTTCATAAAAAAGACAATGTGGCGACTATTTTAGACAGTGAAAAAGAGAATAAGGTACTTGAAGATGGGACTTTAATAGAAGAAATTATCCCTATCGGCCATAAAGTTGCCATTCGTGATATAATGAAGGGACAACCGGTAATTAAGTATGGGGTAAAAATTGGCGTGGCTTTGACCGACATTCCCAGAGGAAAGCATGTCCACATACATAATTGCACCTGAAAATCAAACAGATTACAGCACTCCCGAAAATTTGATTTGGCGGGGTTATCGTCGAAGTGATGGCCGGGTTGGGTGCAGAAATCATCTCATTGTTCTTTCTACGGTAGCACTTACAGACCGCCTAGCTCAGCAAATTTGTGAAAACAACGAATTATTTGTGCCAGTGGTAGGTGCATTCTCTAGGGGGTTGCAACAACAAGATGAGAAAATACTCGACGCTTTTATCGAAGCTGTTGTTTTTCATCCAAATGTAGGCGGTGCGCTTATATTAACGCATGACCGGCAATATATGGAAAAACTCAAAAATAAATTACCAGTTTCCAACAACATAAAATTTCTTTCCTTTATGTCATGCGCTGGCCGAGAGCAGGCAGTAGAAGCGGGTAAGCTCGCTGGACTTGAGCTTTCACGGCAGATAAAAACAGAGCGGCAATCCATTTCCTTTTCTGACCTTTGTGTTGCATTGGAATGCGGCGGCAGTGATGTTTCGAGCAGTATTTGTAGCAATCCTATGATTGGCGTGTTTAGTGACAGGTTGGCGCAGGCAGGTGGCAGTATAGTAGTATCAGAAACAGCTGAATTCATTGGTGCTGAAGCGATTTTCAATAAACGTTGTTCTGACAATAATGTAAAAAAATCTATCCTTAATTTTATCCAAAAAAAAGAAAAATTGATGAGCAGGGATACTGGAAAGGATTATCGGGGTACTAATCCCACCAATGAGAATATTGAGGGCGGGTTGACGACATTAATTGAGAAATCAATGGGGGCGGTCAGCAAAACAGGAACAAGTAAATTTGTTTCCGCTATTGGTTTCGGCGAAAGGGTGAACAAACCTGGCTTGCACTTTATGGACACTCCATTTTTTAGCCCAGTATCGCTAACAGGTATGATGATGGCTGGATGCACGATAGGGCTGTTTGCTATGGGCGTTTATAATCCTTCCGGTAATATGCTTTGTCCTACGATAAAAATATGCGGCAACCCAAAGACCCTTCAACAATGGTCAGGTGAGATTGATATTGACTTATCTCTCTATTTTTTAGGGCAAGAAACACAAATTCAGGCATTGTCGCGCATAACTAAAGAAATCAATCTAATTTTTGGCGGCAAGCCCAGCATCGCTGAAAAAAACAAAGAAGGTCAATTTATGCTGACACGCTCTTTAGAGGCGCTTTAAGAGATGAAGGAAAAAATTTTAATTGTTACTGGTGGCAGCCGCGGTATTGGTCGACAAATTGTTCTCAGCGCTTTGGAGGCTGGATGGCAAGTGGCTTTGAGTTATAAAGTGAATAAAACATCTGCCAATGAATTGGTTCAAAAATCAAATGGCCGGGCAAAGGCTTTTCCCCTCGACCTTTTAGATCCAGAGACAGTCCGCCCTTTTTTCTCAAATGTTAGCAAAGAAATGGGCGTGCCATCCGCGCTTGTCAATGCAGCAGGTATTGACCCAGGGCCTGTTAAACTAGGCGCATTGAGCAGCCCTTTTATCACTGAAATGATGACAGTAAATGTTACCGGCCTGATGTTGTGTTGTGATGCCTTTTTAAACCAATTAAGAGAGAGTAATGCAACAAGGGGCGCAAGCATTGTAAACATCTCTTCCATGGCATCAACAATAGGCGGACGCGAAGGCAAAACCGTCTATGCTGCAAGCAAAGGCGCTGTTGATGTCTTTACAGTAGGTTTGGCAAAAGAGGTAGCCGCAGAGAAAATATCAGTCTTTTCTGTGCGCCCTGGTGTCACTATCACCGATATGACGGAAAAATTGTTATCTAATCCTGAAAACGTAGCGCGCATCAAATCTTCTATTGCCTGGAAGGAAGTGGCCAACCCGTTAGATATTGCGGAACCGGTGATTGACCTGATTTCTGGTCGATTTTCATATGCTAGCGGGTCACTTATCAATCTAGGGGGTGGCGGTTTTGTCTTCTAAGAGGGGTAATTCTATGGGAAATAAGGGCAAACAGCGGGTTTGGGTAATAGTGGGTGCCAGCCGTAATGGCATCGGAACAGCGATTGCTGAGGATGCAGCTAATGCCGGAGAACAGGTTATCATTACAGGCCTAGATGAATCCCCACTATCTTTTCCGAATGGCGATGTTTCTTATCATCGTCTTGATATTTGCAACAATGTGGAGCTTGAAGCATTTAGCAAGCAGGTCAAACATGTAGATGTTCTTGTTAATTGTGCTGGTATCAGCAGAAGAGATGAAGAAGATAACATTGATACCTTTAAAAAAGTTATTGAAATTAATCTTACTGGCAATTTTTCCGTAATAAGAAAGTTTGAAGATAGGCTTATTGCAGCAAAGGGTGTAATTATAAATATCGCATCGATGTACAGCTTTTTTGGAAGTCCCAAAATACCTGCATATGGCGCAAGTAAGGCAGCTATTCAGCAATTGACAAAGTCTCTGGCCATAAGGCTGGCACCGCAAGGAGTTAGGGTAAATGCTATTGCCCCAGGCTTCATTGTGACAGAACAAACATCCAGAGGTAGAGCAGACAAG
>Ga0181582_10001022_pt1 | contig 21258 bp, 14 predicted proteins | sample 071ome_32_FD_132438 | JGI IMG/M metagenome (GOLD analysis project Ga0181582, IMG submission 132438) | Coastal salt marsh microbial communities from the Groves Creek Marsh, Skidaway Island, Georgia - 071405AT metaG (megahit assembly) | ecosystem: Environmental > Aquatic > Marine > Intertidal...
CTTGGAGGGGGGTGAGGCCGCTTGCGTTGATGGCCCCCATCTGGGGGTATCGGAGGGGGGGGGGGCGGGTGGGGGGGGGGGGGCGGGGGGGGGGGCGGGGGGGGCGGCGGGGGGGGCGGCCGGGGGGGCGGCCGTGGAGGCAGTCGTGGCGGGTCGAGCGGAGCACCTCGCGCACGCGGGCCGGCTCGCTGATTTATGACATGGTTTATGGATAAAAAGTCTACTGTTGTCTCTCTCGCTCTCGTTAGGTGGTCGTGGGAGATGGGTTGTTCTCAACTGCCTTAATCGTCGTCCGAGTCGTCTTCGGTGGCCTCGTCTTCGGTGACGTCGTCGTCGGAGAATCCACTAGCATCGTCGTCGGTGACGTCGTCGTCGGAGAATCCACCAGCATCGTCGTCGGTGACGTCGTCGTCGGAGAATCCACCAGCATCGTCGTCGGTGAAGTCATCGTCGGAGAATCCACCAGCATCGTCGTCGGTGAAGTCATCGTCGGAGACGTTATCGTCGTTGTCCGTGTCGTCTCCGCCAGACGGGCCGGCGGGAGCTGGCGACGTGTTGCTCAGGTCGTCCTCTGGCGCTTGTAGGCAGACGCCGGTCGAGCACGTGCAGCCAGCGCCGCTCTCCAGGGCCGGCGTATCGATCTGCGCGCTAGGATCTGTACACGTGTAGCACATCCCGCCGAAAGACACTCCACCACAGACGTCCTCGAGCAGCACCCTGGAAAACGAGCCGAGCCAGAAGCGCGAGTGAGACGGGTCGTGCGTGCGCGAGTCGACGATGTCGAAGTCCCTCCTACCTCGCGTTCGCGGCCGGGCCGGCAAATGCCAGCAGCAAACTCACAACCCCGATTCTCTGATACAAGTTCATTTGAGTCGTCGGTAATTACGCAAGTAGTACAGGAAGCTTGATTCGGGAAAACCTGTATTTTTGTGGATGTTCACCCGCGCGTCACCCACCTAGCGAACAAACGCAGTCAGGCTCGACCGTGCCTGCAGCATGGGCGCGCAGGCCGTCCAGCTCCCACCTCGCGCGTCGTACCGCCAGACGGCGTCCGTCTCGGCTCCGTGCCTGTCCACGCGGCCGCCAATCAAGTACACGTTGTACCCCGACACGCACGACGCGGAGCTCGAGACGGGCCTTGGGAGGGACGCGAGCTGGCGCAGGCGTCCCTCGCGGGGGTCGTACGCCTCGACAGACGCGAGCCGAGTGCGCACGTCGTTCATACCGCCCATGATGATGATCTGCGACGAGCACGGGAGCGGGTCCCTGAAGGTGTTGATCGTGGCGTACTTCCGGGGCGTGCTCATCTTGGAGCTGCTGGTGAACCAGCAATCGTGTGCCGGATCGTACCACTCCATGGAATCGTGGGTCTGGCGGAGCGACTGGCCGCCCACGCACCATATCCTGTCGAGCGTGACGCATGCGTCCATGGAAGCGCGCGGTGTGCTCATGGGAGCGAGCGTCAGCCACCGGCCGCCCCGCAGACACTGGTGCAGGGCCACCGGGTGGCAGTCCCTGCCAACCGTCGGCCTGCCGCCCAGGACGTGGATGTCCTCTCCGAACGCCACCGCCGCAGACGACGCCCGAGGGACGACGCGGGAGCCGTGCACCTCGACCGTGCGCCATCGGTCGGGGGGGCTGGCGGAGGTGGCGGCGGTGGCGGCGGTGGTGAAGGTGGTGGCGGTGTCGAAAGCACGGACCGAAGCACCGTCGAGGTGGTTGGAGGTGTAGTGCAGCATCGCGGAGCTCTTGGTGACCGGAATGAACGTGTCCCCGGTGGACGACGTGCACGCGTGGGAGAACGAGCAGTCCATTGGCATGTCGAGACCCGGCGACCAGGAGTCGGTGTCGATATTGTACAGTTCCGTGGAGCGGAGGGCCTTCCAGCCGCTGTGGATGCCGCCCACGGCGATGATGGTGTTGCCAGCGTTTTGGTGATCGTGGTGATGACTGTGCAGTCGATGATGCTCGTGCTGCTGACGGTGCTGCTGGTTCCGATGTTGGTGCTGATGGAACACGTCCCGGGAGAATACCGCGTTCGTGACGCTCTCGCCCGCGTTCGAGTCGACAATGCCTCCGCCGAGCCCGCCGGCACCCTCCTCGAACGAAAACCTGGGCGTGTCAGGCCCGAACAGCGCCACGCCCACGCGATTCATGGCCTCGTCCGACATCAGCAGCGACGCGCCCGCCTCCTTCTCCATGTCCCGAATGGCGTCGACCGCCATCACGTACTCGTCCCGATACATCTCGCGACCCAGCCGGCCGACGATCTCGTCGAGGCAGCCAGAATTCTCTACACCGGACGTCGAACGACGCGTGTCATCTCCCCGCGTCCACAGCAACAGCGTCATCACGACGTCGACGCCCTTGTGCACGCAGTCTCGGTGCCGCCCGCACAGGATGTGCACGACATCATCCTTCGAGAGCTGCCAGAGCCCCTCTACCCCCTCCCAACAACGCAGAATGGCCCCAAAGTTATCTACAATAAACTCGATCGCCCGCGCGTGCACCTCCGCGTACTCCACCCGCTCCCCCGACAGCAGATAGAGGTCCACCGCGTTGGATACCCGCAGGTTGTCCAACAGGAACGTCGAGCACGCCGACACCACGCAATGCACCGACAGGTACGCCGCCGCATCCATCAGACGGCCGATCAACCGCTGCGTTGACTCTTGCGGGAACGCGTCCAGCCTGTCTCCGCCGTACATGAGACGAAGCAGCAACAGCAGCACGTCGTCGTCAATGTTCTCCACCCGGACCACCGACCTCGAATTCTCCACGCAGAAATCCGACGACGCGCCCGCAAAGATGGCTCGGAAGTACCCACTGTGCGCCGCCAGGACGACCTTGTGCGCGGCGATCGACGTGTCGGAAGACGTCACGATCGTGGTGTCGGTGAGGGCAGAGTCCTCGAACAGCGCCAAAAGGCCCGAATTCGTCCAGCCAGAACCGCCGGAAGCGCCCCCGCGACGCGCTGTCGGGTCTTCATCCGGAAATGCCGCCGTTAGGGTGTCCAGACGGTCGTGCGAGGAGCTGGACGACGACGCTCGTCCTCCCGAGGATTTTATCATCCGGATTCGTTCGCTGTCCCCCATGTTGTTCGTTCGTTACGGGTCTCGACAGGTAGCTCCCATGAGGTGTAGCATTCTGCCCGATGTTCGTACGCACGGGATGTGGTTCAGTTGAGATTCGATCTGGTTCACAGTTGAGAGACGAAGTGTCGACCACGCTTTCCACCATCGCGCAGCCAGAGGTACAACTTCCTCTCGTCCGCGTCGCCGGTGCTCCTCGGGAACCTGCCGTGGATCCGCTTGAACTCCTTCACGGCCTCCAGGATCGCGTCCCACTGGGCCTCGTCCCTACCTGGACCGACGTACTGGTGGCCCGGCTGGAAACTACCACCGGTCTCCAGGTTGGGGAGGCACTCCTTACCTATTCACGCTGTTGTTCTACCTATTCTCGCTGTTGCCACCCAGCCTCCTATCTCCCCTCCTGAAGCACTCAACCGCGAAGCGTTCTACTCTTGTCGTCTACCGCGCCACCACCAGGGGCGAGCGCCCGCTGGCCATGACGCGCCTCCGCCGACGACCGCCGGACCCCGTGGTCCGGCGGCCACATGCGGATGAAATGGACCCGCGAGGAGCGTCATGCGCTGCTCCGAGGTCGCGCAGCCGACCGAATGGCCCCCCGCCCGGAGAGCCCAAGGCTCCTCCTCGGGCATCGTTACCCAACGCGGTTTCGTGTCCGCGCTCTCATCTTCCATTATCAAGCTTTCGTACACCCTATTTCGTCAGATAAGTGTACACGCAACCCAAATACCCGCCGCATTGTCCGCGAAACGCCCCCCACCGCGCTCCCGTCGTGTTTCGAGTGGGAAATTTGCCATGTCACCCGACGTAAACGCGTCTTCGGGAAAACCGTAGTCCATTGCCGCAGTGCGTACGACCACGAATATTTCATGCATGATATAATGAATAACGCGAGCCGAAGCTCGCGGAGCGTGCTCCTCCTGGTGCTCTCGTTCCTCGTGGTGCTCTCGGAGATGTGGCCCGGAGCGCTCGGCCTCCAACCTCGGCTCGCCTTCAGGAATAGCGCCGACCAGACGTTTAAAATCGTCGTGTTCAACGATATGCATTTCGGGGAGGCCGAAGACCTCGACCTCCAGTCGCTGGCCCTCCAGAAGACGGTGCTGGACGCCGAGCGTCCCGACCTGGTTGTGTTCAACGGGGACATTGTCTCGGGCTGGCGCGGGAGGAAGCGCGGGTGGATGGAAGCCAAGATGCGGGAGATCTTGGCCTACCCGAACAGTCAGGGCTATCCGCATGCGCTGGTGCTGGGGAACCACGACGACGAGGCCAACCTGAACAGAGTCCAGGTACTCAGCGAGGACAAGGAAATCTCCGGTGATCTCTCCTACACGCAGGTGGGCCCGGACGACATCACTGGCGCCAGTAACTACTATGTGGACGTCTACAGTGGCGTCGTTGGTCAGGAGGACCGCGTCGACGCCAGGCTGTGGTTCTTTGACAGCATGAACCGGGGGTGCGAGGGCGAGGACTCCTGGGGGTGCGTCGGGAGGGACACCGTGGCGTGGTTCTCAGAGCTCGTCGGCAACGATAAAAGCATTCAGAGCGGTACCGGCCAGCTGGGTGGACCCGGGGGCCATTTGCTCCAACAGGTGGCGTTTGTGCACATTCCGCTCCCGGAGCATCGGCTCGGGTACGGCGATTTCCGCGGGTTGGGCCTCCGACAGGAGGACTCGGCGTGTCCGGTGGTCAACACGGGTCTCGCGAGAGCCATGGCGCTGAACGGCGTCAACATGGTGGTCAGCGGGCACGATCATGCGAACGAGTTTGTGGGGAACATCAACCTGTCCACGAGGAGCGGGGCCGGGCTGGGTGCCGACGAGACCGGGCTGTTCTCGCCGGGGAGTGGATCGGCGGAGTTCCAAGACATTCCGATGCTGATGGCGTACGGGCGGAAGAGCGGGTTCGGGTCGTATGGGCCGGGGGGCGGGTTGCAGCAGGGCGCCAGGGTTATTGAGCTGCGGACGTTCGACTCGGCAGAGGTGGAGATGCAACAGACGAATGCGTTTTGGAGTCGCATGGGTACAGGGTACATGAGCCAGTACCAGTACTATTATCTGCCTCCGCAGTTCATGCACGCCGGGCCGTTCAAGTGGATGTCGACGTACATGCGGAGCGGGGACGGCGAGCGGGAAGAGAGCAGTCGGCCACGGTTCAAGTACGACGTGCAGGAGAAGTGCTACAACGCCGGTGTAGCCGCGGCGGTATTCTGGGGACTGCTTGGGAGCCTGCTGTCGTGGGGGCTCGGCCTCTAGCCGGAACCCTGATGAGAACCACCTTCAAAACGATACGGCCCCTTTTTGTAATTGAATCGCCGATCGATTCAATACTATTCTTCTTCTGCTGTTTGACAAGGCATGCATGGAGCGGAACCACCGGACGAGACGCGTCCGGAGGGAGAGGACCATCATAAAGACGAAAGCATGCAAGCGGACGCGGGTGCCCAGCCGCCCTCGGGCACGTCGGACCCAGCCGCAGCGGCACAGCCACAGCTCAAGACGGAGTTCGACGGCGGAGAAGGGTCACCGCTGAAGAAGCGCAAGTGGGTGTTGACGTCTATCTCGACATCGACAACGACCGACTGCGGCCATGTGCCCCGACGCTCTCACTCGCGCTACGCGCTACGCGCTTCGCTCGTTCGCCAGGTGTGCGGTGTTCCTGGTATACTTGGGCAACGGATACCAGGGCATGCAGCGCAACCCCGGCGTCAAGTCGATCGAAGAAGACTTATTCAATGCCATGGTGAAGGCCGGGGCCATCTCTGAGAAGAACGCCGAGGGCGAAAAGGCGTACCAAAAGGTCCACTGGTCTCGGTCAGCGCGCACCGACAAGGGCGTGAGTGCAATCTGCCAGGTCGTCTCGATGATGCTCCTCGCGCCACACGGCGTGGTGAGTACAATAAACGAGCACCTGCCCCCGCAGGTCCGAGTGCTCGGCTACCACCGTACTGTGAAAGGGTTTGACGCGAGGAAGGCGTGCGATCGGCGGCGATACGAGTACATCTTTCCCGAGTGGATGTTTGATCCCAGTCTGCAGCCCACGGACAAAAGCTTCGTTCATCTCTCTGCGGCTGACTTCCTGAAGCGGCGCAACCCAAACTACGTGTTTGACGACGCTGCCGTCGCCAAGATGACCGGCATCCTCGAGCAGTACGAGGGGACGCACAATTTCCACAACTACACGGTCCGAGTCGCGGCCGACTCGGGGCAGGCACAGCGCTACATGCTCCGGTTTACCTGCGAAGGCGTCATCGAAATCAGCGGGGAGCGGTGGGTCAAGATGGTCGTGGTCGGCCAGTCGTTCATGCTGCACCAGATCCGAAAGATGATCGGTATGGCGCTGGCGGTGTTCCGAGGCATGGCACCGGAAACCGCGCTGAAGGACGCCCTTCGGTCGAGGGTGCGTGAGGGCGTGCCGATGGCGCCAGACCTCGGGCTCTTCCTGGACAAGTGTTTCTTCCAGGCGTACAACAGGCAGTGGGGCAATCAATACGGGGAAATTGACACGGACCTGATGTACGGAGATACCATCAGCGAATTCAAGCATTCGACGCTGTACCCGGCGCTGGCGCAGCGCGACAGGGAGGAGCAGTGCAACGCCGAGTGGATCCGGGAGCTGTACATGAAGCGATTATCGTACTTTCACCGGTATGCAGGGTTTATGAGGCAGCCGTGGGACTACGTCTACGCCGAAGACGGGCCTGTTGGTGGCGAGGGTGTCGGCGAGGGTGTCGACGAGGGTAGCGGCGGCGGAACAAAGCGGCCCAGCAACACGCCCGCCGACCCGGACAAACCATCCAAACCAGCCAAGCCCACCAAACAAAAAACCGCACCAGTCAAGAAGAAGAAAAAGATGATGGACATCTCTGGCGAGTATTCCGACTGAGCAGTCATTTGGTGTACATTTGGTCGGCTGGAAGACCACGCAGGATATCGACCACCTTACAGTGAGCTCACGATCCGGTGTAAGATGATGCTCCGACTGCGCTTGGCCTCGTCCAGCGAGTGCACGTGCTGAAACCCCACGAACGACGGATCGCTCCTCGACGCCTCCCAAAACGCCTCCTCCTCGACCATCTGCAGCGTCGCCTCTGCCTCCACCGCCCGCAGAAACTTCTCCAGCGTCAACTCGGACCGTCTCCTCGTCGACAGGTACACACACGACCCCGCTGGCGCTTCCTTCAAAAACGCAGCCATCAGCGGCACAATCACGGGAATAATCTCGGGATCGTAGAGCAAGTCGGCGCCGACCATCACGACTGCCCTCCCCGACGCCATCACTCGCTCCCGATCCGCCGCCCGCAGCCCCTCCATCCCCTCCTCCCACGTCCACGTACTGCAAGACACCATGTGCGCGTCGATCCCGTTCAGTCTAAGGTTCTGCTCGCAATTCTCGACCGTGTCCCGGTCGCCGTCCGTGCAGACGATCGGAGGCAGGCCCGCGTCCCCTTCCCCGAGGTGCCGCATACCCTCCCGCCTCAACTGGGCCATCATGATCGTCGCCATCCCAGTCCCGCACCCTATTTCCACCAGCGCCCGCCCCTCGAACAGCGCGGGGCTGTTCAGGATGAATTCCGCGAGCAGGTACCCAGCATCCCATTCATACTGTCCAGTCGAGCCGGCAAACATGTTGACGTGCGACGCGATCCGAAGCACACCAGCACACCTATCACCAATGGCACCGCCACGACGACCGTAAAAGTACACTTTATTCATCCACGCGCTCGAGTCCCCCCGGCGTCCAGTCCCCGACCCCGACCCCGCAGCCTCGGCCGCGATTCCCTCGGTCGCCCCCATCGCGTCGGCCACGACGTCCTCCATCACTCGACTCCCCTCCGATAACGCCTTAGCCAGCCTATGCAACAGATTCTTGTAGTACAAACAGTCCCCGAGCGTCTTTTCCCTCCCCGACTCGACAAAGTCTGCCCGAACGCACTGCTCGACGAACCACCGCTGCGGCTCTGCCGCGTCCAGCATACCAAACGCAGCCATCTCCTTCGCCACGATCAACGGCGACAGCCTCTGGTTGACGTGACACCGGATTACGAGCCTCCCGTCCTCGTCTCTCTCGTCGGTGTCGCGACACATGGCGTTAAGGTCCGTCTCTGGCCGCTCGTGCTCGCTCCACCGTGCACCGCTCGCGCTCGCACTGCTCGCATCACCTGGGATGATCAATCGAAGCCCTGAGACAAACGCATGGCCATTATAATGACCCCACGGCCGCATAAAGGCCGTGGGGTCAGCCCCTCCCTTTGGAATTCGCGGCACACACACGACACCGAGTCTATCGATTCAATCGTTGTTTAGCTCATTTCATCTCAGTTCTCTGCATACGATACTCGTCTTGTCGGCGCCGTTATCGTACCGTACGATGGTTTCGCGCGGTAATGCAACGGCTGTCTCCCCGGCCGAGCAATTATCGGCAGCTCGCCACCTCCACGCTGCTTCAGTCCGGCAATGTGCGCTCCCAACACCACAGTATCGGCATGTGTCGTTGAAAACCGTTCCGTATAGGGCAATGGTATCGCGATTGGGCCGTGTCGGCCCGCTTGCCCCGATGCGACTCGTTCCCGGGCAGGCTCGACAGGTCGGCACCGCGGCCAACGGCAAATCGAAGAACGAAATGTCGCTGGACGAGCGTATCGCGTCCGGGGAATTCGACGACTCGGGATCGACGAAGGAGAAGATCACGCGTCCGTTGCGCAAGGCGCTGGCGAAGGAGCCGTTTGGGGTGGGGCGTGCGCTGTCGATGTGGCTGGCCAAGCTCGGGCAGCAGTGGAGGCGGGTGGCGGCGGAGCGGATGCCGGTGGCGACCGGGGATATTCGCGAGATTATCGGGCAGCCGGTGTTCGTGCCGCTGTATACGCTGTTCAAGATCTATGGGAAGGTGTTTCGGTTGAGCTTTGGGCCAAAGTCGTTCGTGATTGTGTCGGACGCCGAGGTGGCCAAGTATATTCTGCGCGAGAACGCGGATAACTACTCAAAAGGACTTTTGTCGGAGATCCTGGACTTTGTGATGGGGACGGGGCTGATTCCGGCGGACGGGGAGGTGTGGAAGGTGCGCCGTCGGGCGATCGTGCCGGCGCTGCACAAGAAGTATATCGACGCGATGATTTCGATGTTCGGGGAGAGTGCATTGCACGGGACGAATGTGATGGTGAAGGCGTCGGAGAAGGGGGAGGCTGTGGAGATGGAGAACTACTTTTCGAGGCTGGCGCTGGATATCATTGGCAAGGCCGTGTTCAACTACGACTTTGACTCATTGACCCACGACGATCCGGTGATCAAGGCGGTGTATACGGTGCTGCGGGAGGCGGAGTATAGGTCGACGTATCCGATTCCGTACTGGAACGTGCCGCCGTTGAGGGCGGTGGTGCCGAGGCAGCGGGAGTGCGACGAGGCGCTGAAGATCGTCACGGACACGCTGGACGAGCTGATCACGGGGGCCAAGAGGATGGTCGAGGAGAACGATGAGGAGTTCGTGGAGGAGTTCTTGAGCAAGGCGGATCCGAGCATTTTGTACTTCTTGATTGCCAGCGGGGACGACATCACGTCCAAGCAGCTGCGGGACGACCTGATGACCCTGCTCATCGCCGGGCACGAGACGACCGCGGCCGTGTTGACGTGGACCATGCAGTGCGTTGTCGACGACGAGGAGGTGACGAGGAAGCTGCAGGAGGAGGCCGACCGGGTGCTCGGGGATCGGTTGCCGACGCTGGAGGATCTGAAGGAGCTCAAGTACACGACGAGGGTGATCAACGAGAGCATGAGGCTCTACCCGCAGCCGCCGGTGCTCATCCGTCGTGCGATGGAGGACGACGTGTTGGGCGGATATGTGGTCGAGAAGGGCAGTGACCTGTTCATCTCGGTGTGGAACTTGCACAGGAACCCGGACTACTGGCCGGAGCCCGACAAGTTTGACCCGGGACGGTTCCCGGTCGACGAGCCAATGCCGAACGAGATCACGGAGGACTTCCGCTACCTGCCGTTCGGGGGCGGCAAGCGCAAGTGTGTCGGAGATATGTTCGCACTGTACGAGAGCGTGGCGGCGCTGGCGATCCTCATGCGCCGATTCGACTTTACGCGACCCACGGACAAGCCGGCAGAGTCGGTCGGCATGACCACCGGCGCCACGATCCACACCCTCAATGGCCTGTACCTCAAGCCGTCGTTGCGGAAGCACTCTTCGGCTGACGAGAGCGCGGTGCGAAGCCGTGCGGAGGCCGAGCGCGAGGTGATCATGGCCTTCACGTCGCAGGACAACGAGTGAGCCGGCGGCGGCAGAGGTCGGGAGGGAGGATCTATGTATATTTCGTTGGGTCGTCTGGAACAAATTTTCTGATATCAAGTGTTGTAACCAATTTCATTTCCGAGGGACGATCCGTTCGTCTTCGTGTTCACTCGCGCCCAGCTCTCTCGCCTGGCGGACGGCATCGTCGATGAGCGCGTCGGCGACCTTCAACAGGTTCATCAGGACGTCTGGGGTTAGCTGTGCCGTCAGATGCCGGGCATGAAAGTCGGATATCGCCGCGTTCGCGAGGCCTCGGATGCTCAGCGCGAGATCGAGCATCGCCGGCGACAGGCGGTTCGCCCAGTCTGCGCAGCCGGGCTCGCCACGCAGCGGCGCCATGAGCTCCACCGCTTCGGACGGAAGTCCTGCATTCCCACGCAGGCATGTGCCACAGGAAGACCCGGGCTCGTCGTTGCACGTCGCGCACGCCGGTTTCGTCACGGCTGTCGCGGCTGCGGCCGGTTCCGGCTGCCCTGGCAGAGCCAGGGCAGCCTGAAGGAGCGGGCAACGCTTTTGACCCTTCGGGCCGTGCCATGTGCCCCCGCACCATTTGCAAATTCGAGCGAGAGGGAGGGAACTCGACTCCCACACTCCCACCGTCGTCGGTCGGGACGGAGGGCCTGCCTCGGGGAACGGGCGGCGCATGGGCATTTCCCATGCATGCCTCTTCGTCGACGCAAGCACGCGTGACCTGAGCTCGGCGACGTCTTGGGCGAGCTTCAACGCGCCGTACCAAGGAGCGGCCACGTTGGTGTCGACCCCCATCTTGCCGGTCGGATCCACCACCCAGTCGAGCGCCGGCATCTGTCTCCTTCTGGATCGTAACGATGACTTCCCTGACGACGATGGGCCTGCCGATGTATTTCCCTGGTTTCTACCATTGCCGGAGACGAGTGATGCCGGAAGGGGCGGGGCCAAAGGCAGTGCGACACTGACCGCCTCGTGGACCAGCCGGTCGGAACGTGCGACGTCCCCGCTGGCCTCGGCCGCCTTGATGGCTTCCCGGTACGCGCGCATCTCCACGCCCTCTGCTTCCAACAGCACGTGGTCGTGCAGGGTTCGCATTCGCGTGCATCCGTCGAAATCGCCACCGTGCTGTTCTTGGCTGGATGTCGACCCTGCTGACATGCACGGCTGACACGTACCACAGGGCCGCATATGGGCCCTATAGAGCGGGTCCTCCTTCAGGATCCTGGCGGCCATCTTTTGCCGGAGCCGCCAGTCGCGGTCGAGCACGCCCCGCTCCGACAGGTCTTGTCCCTTGGCCGCCTCCATCTCGGCCCGGCCCTCGGCCATGATGCCCTGCAGATATCGGACGAGGTCCGACCCGAACCTCTGATAGCATGAGCTCTCCGGGTACTGTTCCAGGGGCCAGTTGAGCAACGTTGAAGACGCCAGCCTCCCAGACACGGCAATCAAGGCCCGGTCGGCCGCTCGAGCCGCCATCTCCGCAGACGGAAATACCGCCCCGAGAGGGTACAGGTAACACGCCACCCGCTGCCTCTCCGGCAATTTGGCGACCAACATCCACAAGGCGCCTTTCGTCGGGAGCAACACGTCCCACCCGGACACGACACGGCCCCCTCGCCGGACACCCGCTCGGGGAACGTGATGTATGCGCTCGTAGTTTTCTCTTCGGTCTGCAGAGCCCGATGGATGCGTCTCGGTAGGGTCGTTCTGCGGGATGGCAGCCAGCGTCCGCATCACCTCGCACGCCCTTTTGCGTTCCAAGTTCTGACAGTTGTCGCACTGCCCGCACCGCTTGGGCCGCTTGTCCAGCGGCAGAGACGCCATGTCGAGCAGAAACTTGTCCGGTACGCCGCTGATCGACTGGACCATCTTGCCGTTGATGAGCACACCCGACGCCGCGCGACGCGTCTTGAGCGTCTTCTGCGTCACTCCGACGAAGAGCCCGTCCTCTTGGGTCGACACCGCCACGAGCGAGGCCAATTCCCCGTCGCTCCACCCGCCTGCGCCGCGCTTCCGGCCGCCCCGCTTCTTCGCGGCGTCCGCCGAGCTTTGGACGATCCTGCGGATCTTGACCATCTCATCGATCGCCGCATCGTCCGTCTCAACGTCGGCGCCGTCGTTGTCGGCGTCGTTGTTGGCGAGCCCGCCTCCCGTTCCCCACTCTTTCATCGCATACTCGCCCGTCACTGTCTTGAAGAACTTCGCCTCAGATGCCGGAAGCTTGAGTTCCCTGCTCATCGTCGATCGTATTGTTGCCTCGGGCGTCATGGTGCTCCGCGTCATGTACCCCCGCTCCAGCGCCAGCTTTGCAATAGCTGGCGCAGCCAAGGGACGCCCCTCCTCCCAAAGGACCAGCTCGATCACGTCTCTGACCTTCCCTTCACTGGACTTGAGAGCGCCCAGGGTCCGGTTGTCCTTGCGCTTGCGCAGGTCGGGCGGCGACCTCCGGCTGACGCCGACAGGTCCCGAGTCCTGTCGTTGTTCGTCAACGTGTTTGGCCGTGGATGCCGTCACTTGTGCAGTCTGAGCAGCCCGGGAGGCATCCTCCTGCCTCCGAAGACCCGAGCGGGACGACGTCTTTGTCTTGACCCGTCGCCCAGACCCCCCGCCCCGCCTGCTCTCTTCCGAAGAGAGCGCCTTCCGTTTCGAGTTCGAGCCCATCAATCTAGACCGGGTCTAGCGTCTCATCCTCTCGTTTCCGGGACATTGCATGCGTGCACACGAGCTCGAGGGTCGAGACCCTTACCTGGCACGTCCCTGGCGGGTCTGAAGAGAAAAAACGGTGGGTTTTCAAAAACAAACTTTATGGCAGCTGCAGGGGACGCACACGCGTACCATGGCGTCGACGTCGATGTCGTCCTGCGCTCCCTTCCGCCAGTGCTTCGCGCGAAGCTCAAGGCCCAGGGCTTCCGGAGCGACAGTGATTTCATCGGCATCCAGCCCCTGGAGCTCTCGTCGGAGGCCCGTATCTCACACGACGACGCGCTATTGGTCCTCCAGGAGCTTCATGGCCGCGACACAGGCGTGCTGGGCCAGTCGAATGTCCAGTCGGTGGGTATTGGAGAACTCGAGCGACTGGAGGAGCGGTGCGCGGCCAGCGGTTCACCGACCCGGTCGACCCGGTCGACCCGGTCGACCCGTTCACCTCACAAGAACACCCGTGACCCGACGCTCGTCGGAGAGGGTGTCATTGCGATCGAGTCACCTCTTCTGACTCTCTCACCGGCGCGACGTGCTTCGCTCGTTCAACAGGCCAAGGAGATCTTTGACAAGGAGCGGCGGAAGAAGACGCTCGTGACGTTCTGCCAGGACCTTGACCAGATTCTGGGCGGGGGGATCCGGACGGGACAAATTACGGAGTTTTGCGGCGCGCCCGGGGTGGGGAAGACGCAAATCATGATGCAGCTGGCGATCAACGTTCAGATGCCGGCGGCGTTCAACGGGCTGGGGGGCGAGGCGGTCTATGTCGACACCGAGGGGAGTTTTGCGGCCAAACGGTGTCTGCACATGGCATCGGCATTCGCAAAGCACCTGGAGAAGGTCGCGCTGCGGCGGAAGGACGACGCGCTGCTGAGAGAGGCGCGACAACTGGATCCCGAGGGCATCTTGGATCGGATCCACTACTTCCGGGCTCGAGATGCGACCGAGTTGCTCGCCGTGGTCGACGTGCTTCCATCGTTCGTCCAAGATCATCCCAACGTGAAGATCGTCATCATCGACTCTATCGCGTTCCACTTTCGGCAGGACTTTGACGACATCGGCGCTCGGACTCGGCGGCTGATCCAGATGGGACAGAGCCTCATGGAACTCGCGCATGCCAGGGACCTGGCCGTGGTGATGACGAATCACGTGACGACGAAGATAATGGGCGAGGGAAAGAGCAGGCTGGTGGGTATTGAACGCGGTTTACACTCGCTCGATCGCTGCCTCACTCGATCACTCGCTCGCGCTACGCGTTCGTCAGGTTCCGGCGCTGGGCGACTCGTGGGCACATGCGGCCACGAATCGAGTGCTTTGCTACTGGCAAAGCGGAAAGAGACACGCGTATGTATTCAAATCTCCGTTCCTGCCAGCGGCCGGGGCGGAGTTTACGGTTTCGAGCGATGGGATTCGCGGGCAGGCGAGGCGAGCACAGACGGCGGGGACCAAGCGGAAATGAATGAAACGAATGAAACGAATAAAAAACAATTAGAACCTAGCGATCCAGTCCGTCAGTGCCCGGATGGTCTCGTCCGGCCGCTCGTCGAAGAAGACGTGGCCCGCTCCCTCAATGTCAACCCACGCGTCGGCTCTCGCTCTGAGCCCCCGTCCGACGGGACCCTGGCTGGGCGTCAGACCGTCTTTGGTGCCCCAAATGACTGCGATGGGGCACTTCACGTCGTCCTGGTGAGCGAGCAAAGCGCAGAGCGCGAGTGAGGGTGAGAGAGTGACAGAGTCGTGGCGTGCGAGCGCACGGCGGTCGGGGTTCAATACCCACCAAGATATCGAGGGGGTAGGGCCCTGGCGAACGAACAAACAAACGAAGCGCGGGGCGAGAGTGAGAGCGAGATCGAGAGCCGGGTCTGGGCGGGCGAGCGCGTGGGCGCACGTCGGTCGAGGTCAATACCCACCAGCGTCGGACGTCGTATATATCTCCCGGAACACGTGGAACGCGTTCGGGTCTTCCGCGGGATCGGCGAACTGCCGGACAAGCTCGTCATCGACGGCTCCGGGGTTGGAGGGATACAGGTTGGTCAGGACTTTCTTGAGATTCTCCGTCGACCGGACGTTGTCGAAAAGCTGACGCCCCCACGGCGACCAGAGCAGGACGTCGATGAGAAAGAAGATCGGAAGAATGATCTTTGTGTACCACTCCTTCGCGGCCCCTTTGTTATTGAGTCCACCGGCGCAGTTCAGCAACACGACACTCTTCACCTTGGACGAGGAACCCGCCTCGGGGTTGTCGCCCGCCACTGCGCCGACCATCAGAGCAGCCAAACTCCCGATGCTGTTGCCGACAAGGTGGACGGGTGCACCCGGCGGGACATGCGTCTCGATAAAATGCAAGATCTGATCACGGTACAGCCGCATGTTGATGGGCACGGTCGTAGGCTTCTCCGACTCGCCAAAGCCCAGGAGGTCGATGGCGTACACGTCCGCCGCAGGCATGGCGCCGGGTTTCAGGAGCTCACGGAAGTGTGCTCCAGAGGAGCCGAAACCGTGAACGAGCACCAGCGCAGGGTTCGTCGCAGAGGACGAGGGAGCGGTCGTCGCCGGCGAGGAGACGAACGCGACTCGGCTGCCTCGCCATTCGTACTCGCTGCGTTTCGTCGTAGCGGGAGGCACCCCAGCCGCAGCGCAGCGTACCCGCCGCGTCGCGGATGGTGCATGTAATCGTATCATAGCTCGTCTTGAGCTCTCTGATAGGATACGAGAAGGAGCACGAACGAAGATTTTTTGATGGCCAGGAACTAACAGCAACATCGCCACCAGGGCTCGCCCGCCTCAAACACCACCCGCTCGGCAGGGTCTCCGAACGCGTCGCAACCCGAGAACTCAAGCCGGAATGCCTGGAGTCCGATGGCATCCTCGGGCTCCTGCAGCATCCTCGTCCCGTCTGGCCGGACGTTCCGGAAGCCGTCCGGATCGGCCAGCAGCCGTTCCCGCAGGGAGCCATCCGCGAGCGGCTCGTAGAGCGCGTCCCCGACCAAAGGGAATCCCATCGCTGACAACTGACACCTGATCTGGTGCGTCCTTCCCGTGACAAGCTCGATCTCAAACTCGACCAACGTCTTCCCGTCGACGGGGTCGAGGACGTGCTCGCCGTCAGCCAGCGCCCGCGCAGATACGATGACCATATGGCAATCGACAAGCTTTTCCCGCGGTCCGCTGTCGCAAACCAAGGTCACAAACGGCGTCATCGGCGCCTTGTGTTTGACCAGCACCCGATGCCGGACGTCCATATGTTCCGACCATGGGGGCGACCGAACGACGTCGTCGTCCACCCATGCCGCGGCGCGGTAGAATTTCCTTGTCACGCCACCGGTCCCGTCTCCGCGCACTGCCGCGTTGAAGCGCCCCACAAAGGCCTTTGACCGTCCGACGACGACGAGCCCCTCTGTCGGCTGGTCGATCCGGCTCGTGACGTGCAACGTCTCGACGTCGACCCCCAGCGCCTGTGCCGCCCCGGTCTGCACACACTCCAGCACGTTGTCCACAGTGGGCGGAACGGGCACGCCGCTGGGTTTGTTCACGACGACGTACTCGGCCCCCACCGCCACCACGCGAGACTGCCACGATACCGAGTGAAACAGCGGAAACCGCTTCGGCCACAGGTGAACACGGATGTAGCTCAGCGGCCTCACAATGAACGTCTCATCGAGGATCCGGTCCGTTTTCGACGAGAGGATGCGCGACTGTGCCGACTGGGAGAGGCCGTCCAGCTCGCCCCCATCCATGACCAGCTGCCTGGCGCGCTGCCGCACGGACTCGTGCCTCTCGCCGTCTTCTGGCGTGGATAAGAACGCCGCAGGGATCTCTGGCGGGATCCGCGCGCAGTGCACGGCGCCAAACGCGACGAGCCGACGCCCGACGTCGGGCGGCACCTGGCAAGCGACCGAGCGAGGCGCGAGTGAGCGCAGACGTTCGAGTTCGAGTTCGAGTTCGATTTAGAGCTCAACGCGTACCATAAAATAACGCTCCATCGCCGCAAGCACCGTCGTCGACTCTTGGACCACGCAATGGCGCAGGTGCCCGTGGTCCTCGCCGCGGCCCGTCACCTGCCAACCGAGGAGCGCGAACGAGGGCCGGTGAGCGAGTCAGTCGAAGAGAGTCGGAGAGATTCTAAGAGAGCAAGCGCCGAGTTGAGCACTCGCCTGTATCTCCCGCACCCGTCGCCAGGCGTCGAGGGAAAGCCACAACCGCATGTCGTTGGCTGTAAACTGACAGCCAGGCATCGGCGCGTCCGAGTCTCTATCCGACGACGCGGCCGCCCCAACCGGCGCATATGTGCGAACAGTATGCATACGAGAAAACGAACGGCAATGCGTCGTCGTCCTCGCGCGAATCCGAAACATTTCCAATGACTGCTGCGAAAGGGTTTACAGGGTTTACACCACATCACTTGAACGCCCCGACGGGCTGCGCGGGCGGCATCCACCTGGTCTTGTACACGTTCACCTCGCCGTCCACGCCACGCTTTCCGTAAAACTCCCGGCTCTTCTCCACCCACCGCGCGTCTTCCTCGCTCTGCAGGAACGGCACGAGCGCCTTCCTCGCCCTGACAATCTCCTCCCGCTCCTCCCGCCTCGCATGATTGCTCTGTCCCACCTTGTAGAAACCATACGCCATCACGACCGCGCCGACGGCGAACAACGTCACGCCCGTGGGCCCCGACGACGGAACACGCCGTGCGTACCGGATGGAAGGGAACCCACCGGGCGGCGGACCGTCCTGCACGGACGGAATGTCCTTTATCGATTTGAGGCCCGGCTGGCCCCTGCGCATAAACTCAGACATGTTCTATCTTTCGGCTTCCGCTCGCCCGTGCTCGCGCGCTCTGACTGACTGGCGAATCTTCTCGTGTCGAGTCCCGCGCGACCAGGCTATTCCCCGTGCTGCCGCTCCTTAAAGCTCAAGAACAGAGTACGTTCAAACGATATATCGATGCGATGGGCTGACCGCACCGTGGGAGAACACAAGCTAAGCTCGATCGAGTCGCTCGTTAAAACCTTTTTCTGAGCTGTCGTGGAGGCTCGCGCTCGTGTATCGCTGCCCCGAGCCTGTCACGTCTTCGGAAAGCGCGCAGGTGCGACGGACGGACCGAGAGAGGGTCGCGAAAGGGACCGGCAGTCGTCTTCGAAGCCGACTTCGTCGTTCTTCCGCATCCGACCGACCTCATGCACGCGAGCAAGGCCAACACGTCGAGGAAACTGTCCATCGACAACAGCACGCTCAACGCGGAATTCGCCTTGCATGGCATCTCGTTGGGTCATCGAGTGGACGGCCGTGCTTTCGGCCAGCGGCGGCCCCTGTCCTTCGAGTTTGGCACGAAGGATGCGTCTGTCGTCGTGCGTCTCGGGGGGACGGTCGTGGCAGGGTGCGTTGCGGCGCGGATAGAGCCGCCGATGCATTCGCGGTCGAATGAAGGGTCTTTGAGGTGTATTGTACGCGATGCAACGTTCATGTCGGGGCAGAAGCAGTCTGGGGAGCAGCGGGAGGTGATGCAGCTGTACGAGCGGTTCCTGGACCGGTCGTTGAAGGAGTCGAAAGCGGTCGACCTGGAGTCGCTGTGTATTCAGGCTGGGAAGCACGTGTGGTATGTGGAGCTGCAGCTGACGATCATGAACGACGATGGGAACGTGGTTGATGCGTTGGGGTGGGCGGCACTGGCGGCACTGCGTGTGTTCAAGCGGGAGGAGGTCGAGCGGTCGAGCGGACAGGACAAGAATAGGAGCATCAAGGTGCATCGGTTGGACGAGCGAGAAGGGGTGGGGATGACCATCCACAGTTTCCCGGTGGCAGTCACGTTTGCCGTGTATGATGGCATTCCCCGCGAGGGACAGCGGGACGAGGACGGTGGCGAGGGCGATGGAGGGGCAGAGGGAGGGCGCACGGCCGTGTTGGTGGATCCGACGGCGATGGAGGAGGGGGCGGCGTCGGGCAGCATAACGGTGTCGGTTACGCCGCAGGGGGAGCTGTGTGCCGTGCAGAAGGCAGACGGGTGTGGGATGGCTGCGAGCGAGGTGTTTGGGTGTTTGAGGCGGGGGAAGGAGCTGGCGGATGAGGGGTGTCGGGTGCTGAACGAGGCGCTGAAGAAACACGCAGTCGACAGGGTGGCCGCGCGGGTCAAGAAGCACGATGGTGCGGGTGGGGGTATCGTTGTTTCTGTGGTGAAAAGAGAGAAGCGCAACGGTGATGCTGCGGGACGGGCGCTGTCAGAGGACGTGCGGAAAGCGATGGAGGCGTCCAAGATGGAGGATGACGCCGGGCCGGGCGACGCGATGGCTGTCGTCGACAACGCAGGGGGCGGCGACACGAGTGGCCATGACAACGAGCGGCCGCAGAAAAAGAAGAAAAAGACGGGACGGCGGTACGCGGAGGGAAGGGCCGGCAAGGATGTGTACAAACAGGCGAGTGACGCGGTGCGGGGGCAGGCCGCTGCCCGGGGCGACGGCGAGGTCGAGAGCTTGCGCGACGCCCTCAAGTGAATATCATTCTATATATACATCGTCAAGGGTCAAAATTCGTCAGAAAGTTCGAATATCGTACAGCCCTTCTCTTCGCGCTTCGTTCGTTCATATCGTCTCCGTCTTATCAATATCGTCGTCAATATCATCAATCTCATCAATCTCATCAATCCGCACAATCATATATCATCACTTCGCTGTAGTATACAAAGCCCCGTCGTGTTCGACCAGCCCCGCCGCCACATCGGCCAGCGCCGCCAGGGCATCCAGATCAAACCCACCCGCGACCTCGACCGCGCCCCCTCTGCTCGACAGACGATCCGGGAAGTTCTGGAGGTTCGAGCGGTTCGAGGGACGCCGCATGCGCTTGGGCCTCGAATTCCCTGCTTCCGACGGGGCCATCTGCTCGTCCTCCACCTGCTTCTTTTGGGACGGCGAGGGCGACGACGGCCTGAACAGGTTGGACACGACCGGCAGCGGGATGCGCCCCTTGATAACCTTCAGCATCGGCAGGTTTCTGCCCCCGTACGCCTTGAGGTCTGGGATCTCTTGGAGAGGAATCCCAAGCGCCACGCCGTCCGACTGGACGGGAGGGACAGTCTTGGCACCAGCGTGGTAGAGACTCCCTTCGGCAAACATCTGCCTGGCCGACCCGGTGTCCTCGCTCGCGTTCTGGTTCCCGACATCGGACGATGCGCGCCGCCTCTTACTCTGAGGGCGATGGTGCTTTTGCTGTTGCGAGCTGTTGCTGAGCACAGTGTCGACGCCGCCGAAGCCTTCAACAGCGGCAACGGCCGCGCCGCCACCACTGCCACCGTCCCCGGGCACCCCGTCACGCGTGACGGCCGCGCCGAACTGCATCTCCGCCGCCGCATCCACGGCCGCAAACTTCGACCGCCGCTTGCCGTAGTGCCCGGTCACTCTGAGGAAGTGCTTCTGCGCGTGACTGGCGACCTGCGTCGGCGTCCTCGACGGCACATAGTATTTGCTGATCTGCTTCCACTGCCCTCTGCCGAATGCGTGGAGCCCTGTGAGAAACTGCATATGCTCCTCCTCGTCCCATGACTTGCCCGCCGTCGAGCCCGCCGCTCGCCGACTAGGGTCGACAGCTTCATGCGGATGAGGGTTGCCGGCTGTTCCCGAGCCCGGACTCGAATAATGCCGCGCGTACGGGACATCCATCGTAAACTATCAATCAGCGTAGGGGTAAACCTACATATGCATCCATGTATGGACGTCTGATTCGAATTTCGTCCAGATTTGACTTGGGAGGCCGCGTCGCGTGGGCTCGTCCAGGCACGCTACTGCACGTGTATGTATGATGATTACTAGTACGAGTACAGTATAGTATAGTACGTGGTGCGGACACGCCGCGATTTATTTTTGTGTGGGAGAAGATTCGTTTAGATTCGTCCTCTCCGAAACCGGCGGGGGGTCCCCCGCCGCCAATCAGGCTCCGCGACCCGACGACCGCTGCCTCCTCTTCCTCGACGACGTCGGCCACATCCCAGCCTTTTTCAAAAACCGTTCCGTGTAGCGCAAACTCGTCTTGTAATCCTTTCCGTAGTTGAAAAACCCGTGCCCCCGGCCCCGGAACAAGCGCAGTTCGCTGTACACCCCGACCTTCCGCTGCTCCCTCTGGAACCGCTTGACGGTCTTGACGAACACGATCGCGTCATTCGTACCGACTTGGACCAGCGTCGGAGGCATCCCTCCGTGGATGTTGTCGATCGGGCTCACCTCTC
>Ga0181582_10001025_pt1 | contig 21233 bp, 6 predicted proteins | sample 071ome_32_FD_132438 | JGI IMG/M metagenome (GOLD analysis project Ga0181582, IMG submission 132438) | Coastal salt marsh microbial communities from the Groves Creek Marsh, Skidaway Island, Georgia - 071405AT metaG (megahit assembly) | ecosystem: Environmental > Aquatic > Marine > Intertidal zone...
ACGGACCGGCTTCCCCCCCCAAACCCGGGGGGGCGCGGGGCGGGGGGGGGGGGGGGTCCATCCGGGCTGCCCCGCCTGGCCCGCTGCCCACGCCCCCCCCCCTGCCGATGCCCCCCCCGCCTGGCCCGCCGCCGACGCCCCCCCCCCTGCCGACGTCCCCCCCGCCTGGCCCGCCGCCGACGCCCCCCCCGCCTGGCCCCTCCACAGCGCCCCCTCGAGCGCAGTCACCTCTCGCAGGACGGCCTGCATCTCCTCCAGGTCGGCGCGGCCCACGGGGGTCCCGGTCCGGGCCGCCTCCTGGGCCCGCGCGCGCAGGAGCGACAGGCGCGCCACCCGGCCGCGGAGCGCCTCCCGGAGCTGCTCCTGCTTGCCGAGGCGCCGCTTCACCTCGACCACCACGGCCCGCGGGTCGACCCGGGAGAGGGCCACCCCGCGCTCGTCGAGGGCGATGGCCAGGGACCCGAAGATCCCGTCGTTGGCGAAGTCGGTGTGCAGGGCCGCGGGGCCCACTGCCTCCACGACCTCGTTCGCGTCCTCCTCGCCCATGCCCTGGCGGCGGAGCGCGGCGTACAGGCCGGCGCCCCAGTCCTCGCCCGCCCCGGGGGCGGACGGCGGCCCCGGCTCGCCGGCGAGGGCCGCGGCGTCGCGGCCCGGCTGCTCGGACCTCCGGTCGCGCTCGAGCCGGAAGCCCTCCGTCTCGCCCGGGTTGCGGGCCTCGTTGAGGGCGACGGCCCCCCGCAGCATGCGGGCCATCCCGATGACCACCTGCGGCAGCTGCCCCGGCGCGACCTCGGCCTGCCCCGTGGCGATGGGCCGCGCGTCCGCCGCCGCCTCGATCGCCCCCTCGCTCTCCACGAGCACCTCGAGCAGGGCCGTGGGCAGGGGCTCCTTCAGGAGGCGGAACAGCCCCGCCAACACGGCGTCCGGGTCCTCCAGCGCCTTGAGCGCGGCCGCGCCCCGCTTGGCGCGAGGGGCGTCCGCCCCGGCCAGCCCCAGCAGGACGGCCATCGCCTCGACGACCGCCCGGGAGCCCTTCGGCTTGTCGCGGTACACCTTGAGCGCCCCCCTGCCCTTCTCGTGCAGCCTCTGCCCCTCCTCCAGCGCGTGCTGCACCCGCACCTGCGCCACCGCGGGCACCTCGCCGAACCAGAGCGCGTCCTTGGCCTCCTGGATGGCCCGCTCAATGCCCCACTCCTCCTCCCCGCCCCCCTTGCCCTTCCTCCCCTTGCCCGTCTTGGCCCGGTCCGGCTTCCCGGCCGGCTTCCCGGCCGGCTTCCCGGACACCTTGGCCGCCCGCCCGGGCCTCGCCCGGCGCGCCGGGGAGCCCCCAGCGGCCGCCCCGCCCGCGGGCGCCCGAGCCGCCGGCGCGTCTGGCGGCGCGTCCAGGGCCTTGAGGGCCTCGACGGCGAGGTCTCCGTGCTCCATGGACGCGCGGGCCCTCTGCCTCTCCCGCGCGCGCCGGAGCGCCGCGTCGGCCATCCGCTTGCGGTGCCTCTCGGCCTTCTCCTTCTTCTCGTCGGCGTTGAGGGTCGCCGTGAGGGCCCGGACGGCGCTCTCCCGCTGCTTGAGCGCCGCCTTGGACACGGGCCGGGGGCCCCAGTCCAGGGTGGCCGCGGGGTCGCCCTCCCCCTCGCCGCCCGAGCTCCCGCCCTCGCTGGACGTGTCGTCCCCGTCGCCCAGCTCGTCCCCAGAGGCCCTGACGCTGCCCTGCTCGGGAGCGTCCTCGCGGGCACCGGGCGAGGCCGCCAGCGCCAGCGCCCGCGCCGCCTGGTCGTCCCAGGAGGCCCGGGCCGACGCGTCGCCCCACGGGGCGACCTCCGCCGAGTCCCTCGGAGCCCGCGCGGGCCGCTCCGCGGGCGCGGGCGCCGGGCCGGCGGGGGCTGGGGCGGGGCCGTGGGGCGCCGCGGCGGCCGGCGGGGCCGACCAGGCCGACCACTCGGCCTGCATCTTCCCCAGCTGTGCGCGCAGCGCCGAGACCTCCTTGCCGCGCTCGTTCAGCCGCGACCGGAGCCTGAGGATCTCCGCCTCCGACGCCCCGGCCCGGCCCGGGCTGCGCGAGCGCCGCGGGCTGTGCTCGCGCGTGTGCCCCGAGCCCAGCGTGTCCGAGGAGTGGTCCCCGTCCGAGACCCGCCCCAAGGCGCGCTCGGCGCGGAGCTCAGCCTCGAGGGCCCCGACCTGCCCCCGCAGCGCGGCGCAGTCGGCCCGGAGGCCGTCGGCGACCCGCTCCGCGTCCCGGGCCGCCTCGGCCGCCGCCCGGGCGTCGGCCTCGCGCCCGGCCCTCTCGGCCTCGATCGACGCCGCCAGCTCGGCTGCCTCGTCCTCGGCGGCGGCGGCGTCGACCCGGGCCAGGGAGAGGTCATTCCGGGCCTCCGCCGCCTCGCGCTCGGCCAGGACGGCCCGCGCCCGCAGCTCGCGGATCTCGGCGTCGCGCGCCCCGATCTCGGACGACGCCCCCGACCGGGCCGCGCGCAGCGTCTCCTCGAGCGTCTTGGCCATGGCCTCGACCTCGGCGTCGCGGGCGTTCCGCGCGTTGGTCTCCCCGGCGCGCGCCTCCCTCTCCGACTCCCGGGCCGCCTCCAGCTGCGCCCGCAGCTCGGCGAGCAGCGCCTTGCTTCGGTCGTCCTCCACCGCCGCCCTCCCCAGACGGTCCTCGAGCCCGCGGGCTGCCCCCAGGGCGGCCTCGCGGCTCCGCCGCTCCCTTGCGACGGCGTCGCGCAGCCCCGCCGCCTCCTCCTTCAGCGCCGCCCGCTTCTCCCGCTCCCGTGCCAGCGCGCGGCGGTACTCGTCCAGCCCCCGCGACTTGCGCTCGGCGCGGCGCCTCTGGTCCTCGCGCTCCAGGACCAGCGCCGCGACCTCCTCCCGCAGCTCGCGGAGGTCCCCCTGCTGCTGCTCGGCCAGGGCCCGGAGCCCCTCGAGCTCCCGCTCGGCCTCCGCGAGCCGGCCCTGCGCCGCGCACTCCCGGCGCTCCGCCTCCAGGCACTCGGCCGCGACGTGTCGGAGCTCCTCCTCGCTGACGATCAGGCCCTCCTCCAGCGCCGCGACCCTCGCCCTCTGGCCCTCGGCGTCCACAGCGGCCCCCTGCAGGGACGCCTGCGCCTCCTGCAGCGCCCGCGTGGTGTCCGCCAGCCCCGCGCTGAGCTCCTTCTCGCGGCCCACCGACCGCTCGAGCTCCCTCCGGAGGTCCTCCAGGGCGGCGGCGAGCCGGTCGACGCCGTCGTCGGCCGCCTCGGCGCGCTTCCGGAGCCCGTCACGCTCAGCCTCGGCCGCCTCGGCCCGCGCGGAGAGCCGCTCCACGTCGGCGGCCAGCGACCGGCCCTCCGCCGCGGCCCGCTCCAGCGCGGCGGCGCGGTCCGCAGAGCGGGCCCGCTCCTCGGCCAGGGAATCGTCGAGGGCCGAGGCCCGGGCCTCGAGGCTCGCGCAGCGGGCCTCGAGCCTTCCGGCCTGGGCCTCGAGCGAGGAGCGGTCGGCCGCGCCGCGCGCCTCGAGCTCCGCGGCCCGCGCCTCGGCGGCCGCCCTCGCGGCCTCGAGCGCGGTGGCGGCATCCGCCCGGGCCCGGGCGTCCGAGGCTCCCCTCTCGGCGGCCTCCTCGGCGCGCCGGGCCCGCTCCCGCTCCTGGGACGCCTCGTCCCGCAGCGCCGCCACCTGCACCCGCAGCTCCCCGACCTCCCCCCGCGCCGCCGCCAGCTCCCGGCCGGCGGCCTGGGCCTCCCCGCGCATGCCCTCTGTGCGTCCCCTGGCGCTCGCCAGCTCCTCCAGGTGGGCCTTGGCCTCGGCCTGGAGCCTCTCCCGGTCGCCCTCGGCCCTTGCGACGCGCTCGGCGGCCTGCGAGAGGGACTCGCGCAGCGCTGAGGCCCGCTCCGCTTGGGCGGACAGCTCCTCCCGGAGCCGCCCGGCCTCTTCCCTGGCCGCTGACGCGTCCGAGCGGGCCCGGGACTCGCGCTCGCGGGCCGCCTCGGCCTCGCCCCGCAGCTGCCCGGCCTCGGAGGAGAGGCCGCGCGCCTCGTCGCGGGAGCGCGCGACCTCGGCCTCCAGCTCCGAGGCCCGCGCCTCGCTCCGGGCGACGGCCTCGCGGGCCGCCTCGAGCTCGGCGATGGCGCGCGAGGCGCCCTGCTCGGCGCCCGACAAGCGGGCGTGGAGCTCCTCCCTCGCCACCTGGGCCCGCCGGATCTCTTGCCGGAAGGACTCGGCCTGTTGGAGGGACCGCACCGCCTCGGCCGCCCGCTCGCGAGCCTCGGCCTCGACCCTCTGGGCGCTCTCTGAGGCGGCGGCCTCGGCCTCCTGCTTGGCCGACGCGAGGTCCGAGACCTTGCGCTCCGAGTGCGCGAGCACGGTCGAGATCTCGGCAACCCTCGTCTGCTCCTCCTCGAGGGTCGCGCGGGCCGCCGCAAGCTCCACCTGGAGCGCGCCCTTCGCGGCCTCCAGCTCCACGGCGGTGCCCCGGACCGACTCGAGCTCTGCCTGCGTGGACTGAAGCGCGGCCTTGACGGACGCGAGCTCCGACAGGGCGCCCATGACCGACTCGAGCTCCGCCTGCGTGGTCTGCAGCGCGCCATCGACGGACGCGAGCTCCGCGGCGGCCGCGTCCAGCTCGGCCCTCTCGGGCGCGGGGCCCTCGCCCTCCGCGGCGCCGGCCTCGGCGTCGGCAGCGAACGCCTCGGGGTGCGTGCTGGTCTGGTGGTCAGCCGTAGAGTGGTGGCCCGCACGGCGGAAGAACTCCCGGGCGGACTGGGCAGTGTTGCCGTGCGCAGGCCCCAGAGGCCCACGCGGCTCGCCCCCACTGCCCGTGGAGCGAGCCAGCCCGCGGCCCGACTCGCCGCCGTCCGAGTCGCCGTCCGAGTCGCCGCCGTCCGGGTTGTCGCCCCCGCCCCCGCCGCCGGCAGCCGCGTCGCGGCGCTCTGCGTCCTCGACGAGGCTCTTGGCGATCTCCTCGGCGAGCTTGTCGCGCTCCGCCCGGACGGAGGACAGCTCGCGCCTCAGGATGCCCGCATTGGTCTCCGCGGCCTTGGCGGCCTCCGCGCCTGCGGCGACCTCGCCCGAGAGCTCCGCTATCCTGGCCCGCAGCTCCTCGAGCTCCTCCCCGCGGGCGGCCACAAGCTCGCGGATCCGTGCGAGTTCGGTCCCAGCCTCGGCGCTCGCCGCCTCGGCCCCGCGCGCCCGGGCCACGGCGGCGTCCCGTTCGCCCTGCAGCTCGGCGGCCCGCCCCCGCGCCGCCGCGCTCTCCCCGGCGGCGCGCTCGGCGGCCTCCGCCTTCTCCGCGAAGAGGTCGATGAGGCGCTGCACATTCTCGCACATTGCCCGCACGCGCTCCTTGAGCCCCTCCCGCCGGATGCTCTCGCCCTCGCGCTCGCTCAGAGCGGCTGCCACCCTCAGCTCCGCGTCAAGGCACATGTCGCCGAACGCCGCAATCTGGTCCCCGAGGACCCGGACCTCCCGCTTGTGCTCCTCGACAGCGTCCCGCAGCTCCGCCTCGCGCCCCGCGAGCTCCCGCTCCAGGCCCTGGACCCGGGCGCGCAGCGAGTCGATCTCGGACCGGTCGTCGTCGCGCTTCCGCTGCCCCTTCTCGAGGAGCCATAGGTCGCTGTCCTTGTACTCGGCGAGCTCCCGGCGCGCGTCGTCGAGCTCGGCCCGGACGCGTTCGAGCTCCGACCCGGAACCCTCGGGGCCCCCGGAGAATGAAAACTCCCCGCGGGCACCCTCCTCCGAGCCCCGGCGCGAGGCCCCGGGCGACGACAGGGACCCCGCGCTGCCGACGGCCGTGTACGTCTCCAGGAGCCGCTGAGCTGTCTCGCAGCGGCCCTTGAGCCGACCGATCTCCTCCGCCGCCCTCTCGACTTCGCCCTGCGCCTCGGCCAGCTGCGCCCGGAGGATCTCGGCCTGCACCTCGGCCAGCCGCTCGCGCTCCCCAGCGGCCTCCTCGGCCCGGTGGAGCCCGTCCTCCGCGGCCGATAGGCGCCCCTGGGCGTCCTCGAGGGACGTCCGGGCAGCCGCCAGCTCTTGGACAGCCTCGTCCCGCTGCAGGAGGGCGGCGGCGGCGGACTTCTCCAGCTCCTCGCACCGCGCGGTCAGCGATGACACGACCTCTGCCCGGGCGGGGTCGTCGGCGGAGGCGGTCGGGGCGGGAGCCCCGGACTTGAGGGTACTGTTCTCGACCCGGGACTTGGCCAGGGCGTCTGCCAACCGGTCGCTCTCCTCCTGCGCGGCGTCGAGCTGGTCGTAGAGGCGGTCGCGCATGCGCTTGAGCCCCTCGACCTCTGTGCGGAGATCTCCCACCGCGACACGGAGCTCAGCCTTGGACATGGCCGCGACGGAGTCGCCGGAGGCGGCCGACTCGACACTCGACTCGAGCTCCTCGGGGTCCGAGGTGTCCGGGGTGTCCTGCCCCCCTTCGGACGCCCCGGGTTGCATGGCGACCCTGGCCGAGAGGGCGGCGATCTCCTCGTCACGCCCCCTGAGGGCCGTCTCCGCGGCCTCCGCCTCCTCCTGGAGCCTGGTGATCTCGGCCGCCTTGGCCTTGACGTCCACCTCGAGCTCCCATACCTTCTCACTTGACGCGTCCGCCTCCTCACGGGCCGCGGCGGCGCGCTTGGTGGCAGCCTCCACCTCTTCTTGGAGCTCACGGAGCTTCGCGGCCCCCTCCTCGAGCTCCGCGGTGCGCCGGGCGAGCTCGGCCTCAAGCTCCGACACGCGGCGCTCCTTGATCTCCCGCTCCTCAATCACCTCGGCATTCCGCCTGGTCGCCGCCTCGAGCAAGCCCTCCAGCTCGCGGCGGACGGCCCCGTTCTCCGCCTCCATCTCGTCGTGGCGCCTCAGGGCGTCCTCCAGCTGGGCCTCGAGGTTGACGGCGCGGTCCTCGGCGGCCTTGAGCTCGGCTTCGAGGGCGACCACCCGCGCGGTGGCCTCCTCCGCCGCGGCGACCTGGTCGCGCATCCCATCAAGCTCCTTTGCCTGCCCCGCAGCGGCCTCCGCCTGCCCCTGAAGCTCCGCACACTTCTCCTCGAGCTCCGCAACCCGCCCCGTGGCGGTCTGCGACTGCGCCTCGAGCTCGGCAACCTTTCTTTCCAGCTCCTCGGCCCGTCCCCTTGCATCATCCGCCTGCCCCTCGAGCTCAGAGAACCTCCCCTCAAACTCGGCGACACGCTCCAAGGCGTCCTGAGCACTGGACTCGAGCTCTGCGCACTTAACCTCGAGTTCCGCAACCCGCCCCGTGGCGCCCTGCGCCTGCTCCTCGAGCTCCACGCGCTCCTCCGTGAGCTTCCGCAGCTCCTCCTCGTGCTCCTCCCGCAGTCGCGCCACCGCGGCGCTTTGGCTCTCGGCAGCTGCCGCTGCGCCCTCCTGCTGTTCACGTCTTGCGGCCTCCGCGTCTTCCCTGAGCTTTGAGAGCTCGCCCCGGACCTCCCCCTCCCGGGCGTTGGCTTCGTCCCTCTCCGCCTGGACAAGGGCGAGTGACGAAGCCGCCTCGTCCGCCTCCCTCTGCAGGGCCTCGAGCTGGCCCCGGAGCTCCTCGAGGGCGGCGGCGCTCTTGTCCTGAGCCTCGTCGGCCTCCACCGCCTCATCCTCGCGGGCCTCCTCGAGGACGGCGATCCGACCCTCGAGCTCTTTGTTAATCCCCCGGAGCTCGGCGAGGATGCGGTCCTTGCTGGCGAGGTCGTCCTCCATGGACTCGATGCGCGTGGCGAGGGTCCGCTCTATCGCCTGGGCCTTGGCGACGGCCGGGCTCAGCTGATCGAGCTCGGCCCGGGCACCCTCCGCCTCGGCTTCAGCCTTCCGGGCGTCCCCCTCCAGGTCCGCCACCTTGCCCTTGAGGGCACCGATCTCGAGCCTCAGGTGCGCCGTGGCGGCCTCCCGCTCCTTCCTCTCCGCCTCCAGCTCCGAGACCCGCTCCTCCCTGGCAGACAGCGTGGCTTCCTGCTCCTTTCCAAGGGTATCGAGCTCCGACAAGCGCTCCTCCTTGGCCGCGACCTCAGACTCGAGGCGCTTGACCTCAACCCGGAGCTCCTCGAGCGAGACAGACGCCGACCTGGCCTGCTCCCGCAGCTCTGCGATCTCAGCCCCGAGGCCCTCCGTGGCGGCCCTCTGCTCCTTAAGCTGGCCGGAGAGATCGTCCTTCTCGGCAGCGAGCTTCTCCGCGGCGGCCTTCTGCTCCTCCAGCTGGCCGGAGAGATCGTCCATCTTGGCAGCGAGCTTCTCCGCGCCGTCCTTCTGCTCCTCGAGATCGGTTGCAAGCTCGTCCCTCTCGGCGGCCAACTCGGCGACAAGCCCCGACCGGGCCTCGACCTCGCTCCTCAGAGCCTCGACAGACGCCTCCGCGGCCTTGCTCAGCATCCGGAGGCTGTCGAGCGCCGCCGTCCGCTCCGCCAGGTCCTCCTTGGCAGCGCGCAGGTCATCCTCGAGCTTCTCGGCGGCGGCCTTTTGCCCCCCCAGCTGCTCCGAGAGAGCGTCCCTCTCCTTGGCCAGGGACTCGGACACCGAGGCACTCTCCGCGGCTTGCGCCTCCAGCTTGCCAATGCGCGCGGACGCCTCCTCGGCCTGCGCGGTGAGGCGGTCGACCTGGGCACGGAGGCTCTCGGCGTCTGCCTCTGCACCCGAGGCGCGCTCGAGCTCGGCCCGGAGTCGCGCCACCTCCTGCTCCAGCTGCCACCGCGCCGCGTCCAGTGCCTGTACGCGGCCCCGCACACGGTCCGCCAGGCCCCGCCGCGCCTCCATGGACGCCTGGCTCATCAACCCAGAGCTGGCGGACTGCTGCCCCGCGCTGACCCTCGCCAGAACAGGCGTGGCCCCGGGCGTCACGGCAGACGCGGCGCGCCCGCTCGCCGAGCCTCTCCCGGCGCCCCGCATGTCGGGCGTCGCGAGCATCTCGGAGAGTCCGGACATGGACCCGGACTCCCACCCGTCGCCCGCACACTCGTCCCCCGTCTCGGCCACACTGGCGGGAGTCGACTGCCGCGGGGTCACACTGTCTAGGTGCGCCGCGCCCTCCTGCTGCGCTGCGCCCCCCTCCGGGGGGGAGCCCGCCTCCTCGCGCGACGCCGCCTCGGCCGCCAGGGCCACCGCCTCGATCTCCTCGCTCGCCCTCTCGAGCTCCGCCGTGAGCCTTGCCACCTCCGCCTCCAGCTTCTCCGTCCTCTCGGCGCCCTGCTTCCTGGCGTCCTCCAACCCCCTCCTGGCCTCCCCGATCTGCTTCTTGGCGTCCTGCGCCTCCTCCAGCTCCCACTCGAGCCGCTCAATCTCGTCGCGGAGCGCCTGGGCCGCCTCCTCCCCGGCGCTCCGGGCACCCTCGACGGCGGCCTCCACCTCCCGCCTCGCGGCCTCGATCTCCTCAGTGAGTCGCACGTTCTCGGCCTCCTTCGCCGCGAGCGCCTCGCCCCTCGCCGCGAGCTCCCGGGCCATCTCCTCGTTGGCCCGCGTGAGCTCCACGCTCGCCTGCTTGGCAGCGTCGACCTTCTCGATGGCGGCAACCTTGGACTCGAGGTCGCGGCGGATGTGCTCCTCAAGGGCGTGCTTCTCGTCCTCGAGCACGCGAACGCGCTCCCCGAGGCGCTCGGCGCGCTGCACGGGGCTCTCGGCCCGGCGCTCCGCCTCCTCTTTCGCCTGCGTAAGGGCCTCGATCTCCCGCTCCTTGGCGGCCAGCTGGTCCCTGGCAGCGAGCGCCGAGACCCCCTCGCCGCTGCGCTCGGCGTCGAGCGCCTCCTCGAGGGCCGCGGCCTTGGCCTCGAGCTCCACAATCAGAGCCTGCGCCTCCTCGTGCAGCTCCCGGACGCGCCTGCCGTCCTCTTCCAGCCGCGCGACCTCCTCCTTCGCGTCCTGCAGGCTCATCTCCACAGCGGCGGCCCGCTCCGCCAGCCGGCTGACCTCCCCGTTGGCCTCCCGGAGGGCCGTCTGGAGGCGTTCGACCTCCGCCTGGGCCGTCTGCAAGCCCTCCACAGCGCCCTTCAGCGCCGCCCCCTTGGCCTCGAGCTCCGCCCGCAGCCCCGCCACCTCGGCGTCGAGCGCGGCGGCCCTCTCCGCCAGCGCCGCCGCCTCCCCGCCGCCCGCCCGCGCCTCCGCCAGGGCCCCCTCCGCATCGGCGAGCTTCAGCTGGAGCTCGCGCGTCTCCCGCACCAGGTCCTGGACCTGCGCGTGGCTCGAGTCGAACTCGGCCTGCCGCGCCGCCAGCTTGGCCGCGAGGCCCTTGTTGGCCTGCTGGGCCTCTGTCGCTTCGCGGCGGGACCGCTCGAGCTCGGCGCGAAGGCGCGCCACCTCCTGCTCCAGCTGCCAGCGCGCCGCGTCCATCGCCTGCACGCGGCCCCGCACGCGGTCCGCCAGGCCCCGCCGCGCCTCAATGGATGCCTGGCTCAGCGAAGAGCCTGACGGGCTTGACTGCCCCTGCCCGATCCGCTCCAGCACGGGCGTGGCCCCGGGCGTCGCGGCCGACGCGAGGCGCCCGCTCGCCGAGCCCCTCCCGGCGCCCCGCATGTCGGGCGTCTGCCCAAAGTCCAGGCCCTCTCCGGGCCCCGACACCCCGAGGATCTCCGGGGCCCGTGGCTGCTCGCCCCTCCCCTCCGGCGGTGTAGAGAGTACCGACCCCGAAGACCCCGCGGACGACGCTGGAGACCCGCCCTCGGGCCCTGCGGGGCGCTGAGACGGCGCCAGCAGGGGTGTGGGCGCGTCCGAGGCCGGGCTCCCCGCCCCACCAGGTGCCCCTCCCCTCCCCGGTCGCTCGGGCGCGCCGCCCAGCGGCCGGTCCTTGGCCGCGGCCTCGAGCTTCCGCTCGAGGGCCCGGGCCCGCCGGGCCTCGGCGTCCCGCTCCTCGATCGCCCGCCGGAGCTGCTCGCGAAGGCCCGGCGGGGGCGCCGCGTCAGCGTCAGCGGGGGACTCCCCGGGCTGGCTCAGCAGTCCTGACGTCTCCGACTCGGGGTCCTCCCCCTGCCCCACGTCCAGCTTGCGGACAACGGGGGGAGCCCCCCCCCGCTCCAGCTCCCGAACCCGGGAACGGGCCTCGGCAAGCGCGTCCCGGAGGGCTTCGAGCTCGCGGCGGACCGAGCTGTCAACCGAGGCCTCGGAGGCCTCCATCTCGAGGTGGCTCTCGGCGGCATCGAGGTCCTCCTCGGCCTCGCGGGCCCGCCGCTTGAGGGCCCGCCGCTCCTTGCGCAGACGCGCCACGGCCACGGCAGCCTCGGCGGCCTCCTGGCGGGCCCGCTCCGTCTCGTCCTCGGCCTCACGGAGCCTCCTCCGCAGGGCCGCGACCTCCCCGGACGGCGTCGTCGCGGCGCTCGAGGACCGCGACGGGCTCAGCGCCATCTCCCGCTGGAAAGACCGCGACGACGCGTGATGCAGGTCGCTCAGCTTGGACTGAAGCTCGCGGATGTGGGTGTCGCGCTGCTCCGTGTCCCGCTCGGCGAGGGCGACCTTGTCGCGCCACCGGGCGCGCTCCTCCTCCACGCGGGCGTCCCCGGCCAGGCGGTCCTCGCGCGCGCGCTGCTCGGCGTCGCGTAGTTGCCGGCGGGCCACGGCCAGCTTCGCGTCCCTCTCCTCCACCAGTGCCGTCAGGCGCGCCGAGAGGTCGGCCACGGCGGCGGCCTCTCTCTCGGCGTCGGCGCCGGCGCCGGCCCCGAAGAGCCCCCCGGAGGAGCGCAGGCCCTGCTGTTGCAGCGCAGAGATCTGCGCCTTGCCGGCGTCAACCTCGGCGCCCCGCAGCTGCAGCTGCTCCTTGAGCTCAAGGACCGAGTTGCTGAGCTCGGCCTGGAGGCGCTCGGCCTCGGCGGCGGCGGCGGCGCGCTCGCGGGCCGCGCGGTCGCGCTCCTGCTCAGCGATAGCGCGGTCGTTGGCCTCCCGGCGGGCGCGGGCCCGCAGGGCGGCGACCTCCGCCTCGAGCTGCTCGCGCGTCTGCTGGGCGTCGGTGCGGGCGCGGTCGTTGGAGGTGCGGAGGGCGACCAGCTCCTGGGTTTGTCGGTTGATGATTGTCTGCGGGTTGCGGGAGGGAGCTCGTAGGGGCTCGCGGGTGCGCCGGGCGCGGGGGGGCGGGAGCGGGAGGAAGGGCCGCGGGACGGGCCGGCCGCGATGAGCGGTTGGGAGAGCTGCTTCGCACCTGGAACTGCGCGTCCCTCGCAGGGGTGGGGGGGTTCTGCCCGCGCCCAAAGACGTTGAACAGACCCCCGAAACCACCCGCTCCCTCTTCCCTCGACATCTCTCCCTACCCGTCCAGTGATCGGCCGGTCACGTCCGGTGGGCACCACGCCAGCCTCGACCCGCTCCGCGCGGACCACCGAGAGGTCGGGTGCTGCTCTTGGGGCGTCGTGGCCGTTTTAAAATACTGCTTCGACGAGGCTCGACCAGGACTGAGCTATTCGCGCGGGGGAGTGGCGATTTTCGATTGCACAACAGTTCAAGTTCAAAACTGAAGCGCGGGGGACGGTTGCGTCGAGATGCGTCCCGTGTGCGCGCGGGCCGCGTCAGCGTGACAAATGGCCAAGGGGATGACCCGTAGAGGCCTGAAAGCGATGCTCTAGCTGAGCTTCAAAGACGGAGGCGTCACAGTCAGACGACAGGGACTCCACCCCTAGGACAAGTCCTCAGTAGGCTAGGCCCGGGCGTTGCAGATCGTGATGAAGTCGGAGCCGTTGAGGGACGCGCCACCGACGAGGAAGCCGTCCACGTCCTCCTGCGCACCCAGCTCCCGGCAGTTGCCGGGGTTGACACTGCCGCCGTAGATGATGCGGGTCGTGTCGGCCACCTGGGGGCCGCAGTTGTCGGCCAACCACTTACGGAGCCACGCGTGGACCTCCTGCGCCTGGGCGGGGGAGGCGACGACGCCAGTGCCGATGGCCCAGACGGGCTCGTAGGCGATCACGACCTTGTCCCAGTCGCTGCCGACCTCGGCGCGGATGGCCGCCATCTGGGCACCCAGCACCGCCCACAGGTCGCCCCCCTCGCGCTGGGGGAGGGTCTCGCCGATGCAGGCGATGACCTTGAGCCCAGCGTTGATGGCCACCCGGCACTTCTGCCCGACCTCCTCGTTGGTCTCGGCCGCGATCACCAGGCGCCGCTCCGAGTGCCCCAGGATGACCCACGGGATCCCGTAGTCCGTCAGCATGTCCGCGGACGTCTCTCCCGTGTAGGCGCCCTGCCCGTTCAGCCCGATGTTCTGGCCCGAGAGCGCGAACTTGCTGTTGTCCAGCATCCGCGCCACGCGCCCGAGGTGCAGCGTCGACGGCGCGCACACCACCTCCACGTCGCGGGGCACGGACCCCGCGTTGAGGTCGGCCACCAGCTTGTCCACCGCGTCCCGCGACCCGTTGCACTTCCAGTTGCCCCCGACAAAGAACCGCGCGGACGACGCCATAGCCCTCACCTGACGGCTCTGCGGTAAGTGGGGGGCGGGGGGGGGCTCAGGGCGGGGATCGACGCGGAGGACGCCTCCCCACCGCAGAACGGGGCGCCTGGCTGGGGAGCAGGCGCATTGCTCCGTCGCGGGGCGGATCCGGGATCCGCTCCACGTCCAGGGACGGTCCAATGGCGAGGAACCAACCCGCGGGACCCCAGCACGCGAAAACCGGAGACAGAAGTGAGGAGCCCCGGGAGGGGGGGGGCGGTGCAACCGCGTCGGGCGTCGCCCGGGGATCGCCCCGGGCCGCGGGTTCGCGCGCTCGGTCCAGGGGAAACGGGAGATATCGATGGGTTAACGATGATGGTCGCCCGGTGGGGCGGATTTTGCACCACGCGGGCGAGGAGCGGCGAGTAATCACATCTGCCCCGAACCAAGGGCAAGAAATTTGTTGCGCCCGTCGGGGGGCGAGGGGAGCCGGGTGCAAGAATCGATGGCGCTTGCTCCCCCGACTTTAGCAATTTAGATGTCGCGGGGAACCCGGCGAGCGTCTTGGGCCTCCAGACGGGGTGGACGACCGGGAAGGACGTGGGGAGAAAGCCTCCCCTCCCGGATCGCACAGACCGAGCCAGCGTCGATTGTCGGGATTTTGACCCCTCTCATGAATACTCATCCCCGTTGAGGAGTTATCAAGGGCGTCGGAGGCCAAATCGGAGTGGGAACACGCCTACCCTCCCCATCGATATCGGTCCCCTTTCGTGTGTTTCAGGAGCAGCGAGGGGCGATCTGACAGCCCTTTGCCGTCGACTTGGATTAATATCCCTTGACGCCGGCAGCAAGCCCCGGTCGCTTCGAGTGAGCGGGTCAGTGGGGGTCCACGGGGGGGGAGCCCTTACGGGCCCCCGATTGCCCCCGCTGGGACCCTGATGGGCGGGATTTTGGTCTCACCTCCCGGCAGAACGACTTCCTGTTGCACCCGGCCCCCTTCACGAGCGGCTTCGCCGCTGGCATCATTGCGAAAGCAAGCATCGTCATGTTCAATGAAGTGTTTTGGAGGGTTAGGCGAAGGCCCCTGCTCAACATTCAATGCGGAGCGATGCCTCCCGGTGTGGCTGATGAATCGGAGTGGGACTATGGATGGGGTGGGAGGGGGTGGGGCAGAAGAGCAAAGCCAGGGAGCCCGTGGGGGACTCGGTGTAGGGACGGCTTACATAAACCCTGCCAGAGGTCCCAAGGCCCCGACTCCCCAAGTCCCCCCCCTGCACCCCTGGACCCGCAAACTGGTAGCACCACTGAACCCCCAGCACCGAAGTTAGCTGGTGAGAACGCCCCGCCTGCCCCTCCCCCAGCTCGGATCCCCCGCACGGCCGGGGGGCCCTGGGCTTTCACTCGCCTCCCGGGCACGGGGGTCGCCACTTGTAGGCTGATCTGTGACGCTTATCCGGTCCATTATACCCATTTTGTGCCCGAGCCGCGCCGGTTTGGCGTACATCCCCGCCCACCCGCCCGCGGGGGCGGAGAGGGGCCCAGGGTGACGGGACGCTGGCCCGGGCCCGTCTGCGGGTGTGGTCGCGCCCGCAGACGCCCCCACTATCCGATGAGGGACGATCTCCCAGGCGCATGGATCCGTATCAATAGGCAATTAATCATGTCAGGGAGCCCCAGTCGCCGCGCTTGGTCCCGTGCCCAAACGACTCGTCCTTCGTCCACCCCGACGCCCTCTAGCGCTGCTGAGGCGCCCCCGTCTTATCTCAAAGGGACGTTTAAGTAGAGCTGTGGATCACCCCGATCCCCCCGACGCTCGCTGGCCCAGCACGGGCGGAATTTTCGGGGCATTCAAAGTGTTCTCACGGGAAGCGGAGGGAGCCGGTGCCGCCCGCTGCGTCTCCCTTGTGCTTTGTTGTCCCGTACGTCGTTGTTCATAGCTGATTTATGGCGCTTGCGCCGCTGCCGAGCTGCCCCGGCCCCACGATGTGTCCCGGGGGCGAGGCCCATGTCGGATCGCCCCGGACCAAAAAGGCGAACTGCTTTCCCAGCCGGCCCTCAAGGCAGTGCGCGCGAGTCGAGCCATCGGCCGCGCGAGCGGGCCGCGTGAACTTCTCCACTCCCCCTCACCCCGCCCCCGCGGCCTTCACGCGCCCGCAGACGGCGCGCCAGTCACCCATCTGCTCCAACCCTGGATCTCGACCAGAGCAGTTCCTGGGAGACGGCGAGCGTTGGGGGGGTGCGCGTGCTAGCGAGACCGGAGACAGCGGGAAGGGTCCTCCGACGACCCCTCGCAGGGGACGTCCGGAAGCAGGGCGCCAGGCAGCGCAGGGCACGGCCGGGGCCAGCATGGTCGCCGACTCGCTGCCCGCCGTAGCGCATGGCGACGGGCTCGTTGGCCTGGGCTACGGGCACCACCGCGGCAGGGGGGCGCACGGGGGGCACGACCACGCCGCGGGGGGGCGGGGGGCCTACCGGCACCAGCCCCACCAGCCCCACCAGCCGCACCACTACGGCGCGGGGCAGTACGTCCACGGCCTCAGCTCCACCGTCAGCAGGGTGGGGTACCTAGATCGGGACGCGCCGCCGGGGGCGCTCGTGGCCTCGTCGCACCTGGCGGGACCGCGGCCGACGCTGCGCCTGCAGGCGGCGGCGGCCAGGGGGGACTACGGGTACGGCACCGGGGCCAGCCACTCGGGGCCGCACCTGTACCGCACGACCAAGGCGGTCGCGCACGGGGCCAAGGGGCGCGCCGCCCTGGGGGCGCCGCGGCGGTCACCGTCCCCGCAGCAGGCGTGGGGCGGGGCGAGGGTCCCGTCCCCGCCTAAGACGGCTCTGATCGACAGGTTTGGGACGCACCGGGGCGGGGACTTCCAGATGAGCTACCCGCAGCCCCCCAGCACGGCGTCCCGGGTCTACGGCGGGGGCGGGCCGCATGGGCACCGAGCGCCGCCGGGGCACTGGGGACAGGGGGCGCGGGGCGGGGCGCAGGGGGGCTCGCCGCCGCAGGGGTCGAGGGGGGGCGCGTTCGGGCTCTCGACAGTGGTCGGGACCCGCACTCGCAAGGCCAAGGGCCCCGCGGGCAAGAAGGGCACCCTGCCGGTGGGCGGGGAGCAAGCGGGCGTGTACTTGCAGTACACGTCTCGGGGGGTGGGGGCCGAGTCGCCGACGCGGGGGTCGCCGACGCGGGGGCTTCCCGGAAAGGTGGCACCTGGCCCCACAGGGCGCGTGTCCCAGATCTACGGGAGCGCGGTGGGGGTAGGGGTGAACGTCTCGGGGAACGCGTTCGGGGGGGCCCAGGCCAAGGTGCCGGCGGCCGAGCCCCGGGGGGACCCGCTGCGGCAGACGATGCCGGCGCGGCTGATGGGTGAGGAACCGGGGAGCGCGGGCGGCAGAGACCCCCCCGCCGCCGGCGCCGGCCACGGGGACCCGGGGGCGCTCCCGGCGACGCCGCGGCGGGCCCCGAGCTGGGACGACAGCAAGCGGAAGCGCAAGATGGAGGAGAAGGAGCGGCGGGCGGCGGAGGCGCTGGCGGCCGTGGCAAGGCTGACCATCGAGGGGCACAATCTCGCCGCGCAGACGGCCGAGTCATGGCACGACGAGGCGTCGAGCCGGGCCTCACCGACCAAGGGCCTCGCAGAGGGGCCGGCGACATCCCAGGCGACGGCAGCGCCCGCGACACCAGCGCGCCGCCCGTCGCAGGAGTGGGCCACGGTTGTGACGCCCCCCCCCGCCAGGCATAACCCGCACCACGTGCCCGCTAGGGAGGGCAGCGCGCGCCCGGCGTCCCCGGCCCCGCACATGCACTCGGTGTCCCGGGGGCCGGGGCACCCGGGCGGCAGCGGCTCGCCAGGGGACTCGGAGGCCCTGTCGGAGGTCAACTCGGACGACCTCGAGACTCTCAACCCCGAGTCCGGCGACGTTCGCGCGCATCCGGACAGCCCGGGCCACTCGAAGGGCGCCAACGATCACGTGCGCCACCGCAAAGACGGCTACACGGGCGCCAGCGGGACGCCTCAACGTGCCACCGCCGACACAGCACCCCACTCGCCTGCGGCCCGCGGTAGCGGGGCGGCGGCGGGCACGCCCGAGACCCCCACCACGAGGTCCCCGCCGCAGAAGCACTGGAAGCGCTTGACGATGGCGGAGCTGAAGGAGAGGTACCTCGTCATGGGCATGGTCGGGCAGGGGGCATACGGGCTGGTGATGAAGTGCCGGGAGGTGGCGTCGGGGCAGCTGGTGGCGATCAAGGAGTTCAAGGTCGACGACGGCGACCCGGATGCGATGGAGGTCCGCCGCACCGCCAAGCGCGAGGTCACGCTCATGAGGGAGCTGCAGCATCCAAACGTGGTCGTCCACCTGGACGACTTCTTCATCGGCCAGAAGCTCTTCATCGTGATGCGGTTCGTCCCGCGCAACGTCCTCGAGCTCCTCGAGTCCAGCCCGGGGAACAAGCTGCCCCGGGCCCAGGTGCGCAGCATCCTCTACCAGCTCTGCAAGGCCATCGAGTTCATGCACGAGAGCGGCGTCGTGTACCGCGACGTCAAGCCAGAGAACATGCTGGTGGACGACGACGGCAACATGCGCCTCTGCGACTTCGGTTTTAGCCGGAGGATCGAGGTGGGGGGGGAGCCGTGCGGGGGCCACTCGCGCTGCAGCGACCCGAGGCTCACCGACTACGTGGCCACGCGGTGGTACCGGGCCCCGGAGCTGCTCCTGGGTCCACCGTACAAGCGCCAGGGGCGGCAGTGGCGCCCCTGCTACGGGTTTGCCGTCGATGTCTGGGCCGTCGGGTGCCTGATGGGCGAGCTCGTGGACGGCGACCCGGTCTTCCCCGGCGACTCGGACGTCGACCAGCTCGACCGCATCCAGCGCCTGGTGGGGCCGGCCCTCCCGGAGCACATCGCGCAGTGGCGGGCCAACCCGGCCCACAAGTCGGCGCGCCTCGCCCGCGCCGCCAGTGCGCCCTTCAGGGGCCTCCAGCGCCGGTACGAGGCCAAGCTCGACGCCCACGAGCTCGACTTCCTCTGCGGGTGCCTCAATCCAGACCCCGTTAAGCGCCTCACGGCGAAGCAGTGCCTCGCGCACCCGTACTTCGGCCCCGAGCGGGCGCGCGAGTTGGAGGCGGGGGGCTAGGGCGCTGCGGCGCGGGCCCCGCCCGTGCGCGGTGAGTAGTGATGTGTCCGTCGCGACAGACCGGTCGTATATTTTGACTCGGCCCCTTTCAACCGCTGACTCGACCCGCGCCACGACCTGGGGGGGGAAGGGCCTGGCCTCCGCGCCCCGGTGCCCCCCCGCCTCGCTGGAGCCGCGAGGAGAGGGCACCAGCTCCCCGCCCGCGGCCCCTCCCGCCCGCCGCTGCCCCCATGACCTGGACGAACGCCTCACTCTGGGCCTTCATCGTGGCCCTCCCGATGCAGTCGTATTCGTCGTCGTCTCCTTCCCCCTCCTCTGCGAGTTCGGACTGTTTGTAACACTCGTCCCGCTGCTCCATTCGACATCGGGTTTGGGCGTGATTTAGACTGTTCGATAGAATTTTGCAGCGCGGTTGAGGGCAACGACCACGCACAGTGCCGAATCCGACGCCCTCTCCGTCCCAGCGGCCGCCCAGAAGAGCGCGCTCACAAAGGGGATTAGGAGCGCTTACCAGAGCTCGAGGACGCCCTGGGCTGCCGCGCGAACGGCGGCCGCAGAGTTCCCACTGTATCCAGCGCCTCCAGCGCCTCCAGCTCGTCCACCTCGTCCTCTTGGTCCTGGGACTCGTCGTCGATAAAGTCCTTGGTCTGTGGGGGCGAGGCAAGCGTGGGGGCTCGGGCACCGCGTGGCTCCCGCGTGGCTCCCGAGTGCAATCTAGGCCTCGCACTGCGGCACCGACCAAGGGTTCCTCACCTGGTCCGAGATGTTCGTGAAGACCCAAGACCCCGACTTGGTGGGGGCCGGCCTGGCCCCCCCACCCGCCCCCTCCTTCGGCCCGGGCGGGCTGACCTTCTCGACGCTCTGCATGCCCGCCTGCGTGGTTCGAGGGTACCCCGTCAGCGGCCTCCCCTTAAATCACCTGCAGGCTGCGGCCTGCATTGCGGCCACCGTCGACCTCCCCTTCTTGCGTCTTGTCCCCACATCTCGCCTGTCGGGCACGATGCTCGCCCCTTCTCACGAGCGAGACGCGCCCGCTTCCGCGTTACAGTCCTGGCTCCGGGCGCTCCCGAAGGGATGAGTGCGAATCTCGCCGGTGAGGCCACTCGGCCCGTCGCGAGAGCGGCCTCACAAGCAGCGAGGGCGGGGCCCTGCACCCTCACCCCCAGGGTGGCGGGGACCGAGCTGGACGAGGACTTCGTGGTGGTGCCCCCCGCTGTTGGCCGGCTCAGCGAGTCGGAGCTGGTGGAACACGCGAATGCGATCCTCCGCGGCCCCGTCGGTGAGCAGTCTCTTCCCCACCCGCACTGTTTCTCGACCCGGATTTTTTTCGATCTCGACCTAATTAGGGTGCGGACTCCGAGGAGCCTCTCCGTGGGATACCCTGGAATAACGCCCCCTTCGTCTCCTAACTTTGACGATTTCCGCGATTTGCCAGTCGGAAGTCGTGGAAATCGGCCGAAGGGACAGGGACGCACCTCCTCGCAGGGTACTCGGAGGGGCCCACGAGAGTGGAGGACGAGGAGGGCAACCTCATCTCGGGCGAGCCGTCGTCCGACCCCGAGTCCCGGGGGTCAGGGGACCACTTCGACGAGGCCGGCGCCGACGCGGCCATCCGCGGGCAGACGTCCCGCGGGGCCCCCGCTGCGGAGCACAGGCGCGCGTTCAGCGCGTCGTTCGCCGCCCTGGCCCACCGGCTGGCGTCGGACGAGGAGCTGCAGCGCCGGACGCTCGAGAGCCCGGAGTTCGAGCAGCTTCGGGCGCTCATAGGGGCCTCGGACTCGCTCCTCGTCGCGGGCCCCGGCGCCCTCCCCGCGCCCCCGGCCGGCGCCCCCACGGGCAGCCCCGGCGCCCTCCTCTGGTCGGCCCTGCGCTCCCTCTGGGACGACCTCCGGCGGGGAGCGCAGCTGACCGCCGGGTTCGTCCGCGACCGTGTCCGCGAGCTCGCGCACGCCGTCGTGCGCGGCGTCCTGGCCGCCCGCGACGACATCGCCGCCAAGGGCCCCCCCGCGCTGGACGGCTCCGCGGGGGCCCGGGCCATGTACGACGCCGCTGTCCTCGTCGCCGTCTCCGCGGTGATCATGACGGCGCTGCCGGGCGTCGCGGGGATGCGGTTCGCGCGCCACGCCCGCGCCGCGGCGCTCGCCGGTGGGGTCGCCGCAGCGGCCGGGAGGGCGCAGCTCGCGGGTTGCCTGGCCGGCGCCCCTGCGCCAGGTTGCGCTTTCCCGCGTAGCCCGTCGGGCGACTCCCTGGTCCCCGTCACGCTCCGGGCGTCCAGTGACGCCGACGCGGACGAGCCCCTCAGCGGCGGGTCCCTGTCCAGCAGCACCCCTGGCATGCTCTCGGTCCTCTCCAGGACTTGAAACACTCCCGGAGAACGGCCGCTGCACACCCGCGCCCCTCCCCCGCGACGCGAAACAGGTCCTCCCTCTCCTCCGTTGCCTATTTTTCAGAGGGAGCTCACAGAGTTGCGGCGCAGGTTGAGCGCCGTCGGAGACAGCCCCGCGAGAGACACGAAACGTGAACCGGATGGCGCGGGTGCAGCCGCTTCCTTGAGACAAGCCGGGGCAATAATATGGACGTGGACGACGATCCTTCACCGGGGTGCGACGTCCCGCCTTTCGACCCCTGGGGCGGGCATTCCACGGGCACGGCCGCGGGCACGGACCGGAGCGCGTCTCTCCGAAGCGGCCCTCTCGCCCGCAGGGGGGGGGGGGGGGGGGGGTCGGGCACGGGGGCCCCCCCGGGGGCCTGGACCAGGTGGTTAAGGGGGGCGGCGGCCGCCGGGGTGGGGGGAAACTGGGGGGGGATGGTG
>Ga0181582_10001028_pt1 | contig 21222 bp, 18 predicted proteins | sample 071ome_32_FD_132438 | JGI IMG/M metagenome (GOLD analysis project Ga0181582, IMG submission 132438) | Coastal salt marsh microbial communities from the Groves Creek Marsh, Skidaway Island, Georgia - 071405AT metaG (megahit assembly) | ecosystem: Environmental > Aquatic > Marine > Intertidal...
AATTGCATGCTTTCGAACGGGATCCGCGCGACCAGTGCGAGTCCTTGACCGTCTTCCCTTTGACCGTCTTCCCTTTGACCGTCTTCCGCTTGCCTCCGGCATTCCCGGAAAGTGGGGCCCCGGAAAATGGGGCCCCGGAAAATGGATCTTTGCTGCGGGCTCGCCTGATCAGGGCGCCTTCCGTGTTCCCCCGTCGGGACCGCCACATCCTGAACCGCCGGGTGACGGGGTTGAAGCTGGCCAGATGGCCGGCATGAATGCGGCAAGCATGATTTCGGCAAGCATGATTTCGGCCGGCATTTTGCGGCGGGTTGTGGCCGCATTGACAGCGATCGGTCTGTTGATACTGACGAGTGCTGTCCACGCCGCCCCGTCCATCGAACTGGACGAGGCTGACGGCGTCGTACTGAACCGTGATGTGGCGCCGCTGTCACTGCGGCTCCGCCAGGCGGTGCTGCTCGACCCGAAGGTCGCCGAGTCGAATGCGCGGGCCTGCCAGCTGGCGCACCGGCTGGGACTGTCGCGCGCCGAGGGACGCCCGAAGGTCAATGCCAGCATCAGCGGCACGCGTCAGATCAAGAGCACGGTGAAGAAGGCGCAGGGACCTAGAACTGTAGTTGATAGGAATGGCCGGATTCGTCGCATTCCGCCGCCACATGGCTCCGATGAAATCAACAAAACGGGCGCGCATACCCGTGATTTTGACCATGAAGAGAAGAACAACATCTATGACGGCAAGGTCTCTGTTCGTCACACCTTCATAGATTGGGGGCAGCGCAGCAACCGCACCGAGGCGCGCACGCTGGCGCTGCAGGCGGCGCGGATCGACGCCCTTGGCGTGATGCGCGAGCGCAGCCATGAAATACTGCGCCTTGCGCTGCTGCTGCGCCGCACAGCTGATGTGATCGTCGTCAGGCAGGACCATTTCACGGCGGTCCAGAGAGAGGTTGCCTCGGTGCGGGCGCGCGTCGAGGCCGGCGTCGGGCGGATGAGCGATCTTCGCGAGGCCCAGCTTGTCGCGCTCGACGAGGAAATCGCCATCAACCGGGCGCAGGCCGAATATGACCAGATCCGCGAACGGCTGGGCGCCGAATTCGACCTTGATGAGGCCGACGCGCGCGATCTTGTACAGACCTTCCTGGCCCGCCGGCCAACCGGGCTTCCGGTGTTGCAGGCCGACCGGTCGGACAAGGCGCATGCCATCCGTCTTCGCACCCGCGAGGTCACGCACGAGGCGGCGGAGATTCGTGGCTCGCGCTATCCGAAACTCGATGGTGTCATCGAGGGGACGATCTTCGACATGACCGATTACGAGGATGAGTATGAAATTGTCGGCAAGGTCGAGATCACGATGCCGCTCTATGATGGCGGCACGGCGCGGGCCCGGCTTCGCGAAACCGCCTGGCGCGAGAATGAGCTGAAATCCAGCCTCGAGGCGCTGACCCGCGACCATAACCGCGAGATGGAAGGGCTGGCGCAGCAATTCGAGCAGCAGATCCGCGAGGAAACCGAGGCGCTGGCGCGGCGGGATGAATTGATGGCGCAGTTCCGGTCCTTGCAGGAACGCCAGGGCAAAACCATCAGCTCGCCATTGGCGCTGGCGCGGGTGCGGGCCCAGATCGGTAGCGCCGAGACCCGCCTTGTGGAGCTTCGCAGTGACCAGGAACTGATCCGCGCCCGCGCGCTCATGATTGCCGAGAGGATTGATGAAACCCTTGGTCTTACAATGGAGGATTCCTCATGCTGAAGCGTGCCACAAGCAACCATGACCGCTGGTTTTTCGGGCCGGTTCTCGGCTGCAAGGCCATCTATCTGCAGGTCATGTGGGCCTCGGTCCTGATCAATGTCTTTGCGCTGGCCTCGTCGGTCTACATCATGACCGTCTATGACCGGGTGGTGCCGAACAATGCCATTGAATCGCTGTGGGCGCTGACGGCGATGATTGCCTGCGTGATCATCTTCGATCTGGTCATGAAGATCCTGCGTGGCATTTTCGTCGACCGTGCCGGCGCGCGGGTCGATCAGCGTGTGTCCGCCGTGCTGTTCGAGAGGATCGCGCGGCATGACGCCGAACTGACCAAGACCGCGACCGGATCGCTTGCCGGTACGGTGCGCAATTTCGATATCCTGAATGACGCAATCGGATCGGCGAGCTTTACCGTTCTTGTCGACCTGCCATTTATCTTCCTGTTCATCTATGTGCTCTATCTGATCGGCGGGCCGCTGGCGCTGGTGCCGGCGATTATCGTGCCGACGGTCATCATCTTCGCGTTGTGCCTGCAACCGATTATCAAGCGGATGACCGAACTCAGCCAGTCGCAGGGCAAGTCCAAGCAGGCCGTGATCGTCGAGATGATCGCGGCGCTGGAAACGGTGAAGACGGTGCGCGGCATCTCGATGCTGCGCAACCGCTGGCTGAATTCGGTGCTTCATCAGGCCAAATCCAACATGAAGACCAAGGTGACCAGCCAGCTGGTGACGCAGTTCACGCAGTTTGGCCAGCAGGTCAGCCAGGTTGTGATGGTGGTCTATGGGGTGTTCCTGATCGCCGATGGCAGCCTGACGATGGGCCAGCTGATCGCCTGCGTGATCCTGTCAGGACGCGTCATGGCCCCGCTGGCGCAGCTGACCGGCCTGCTGGGGCGGATGAATTCGGCGCTGTCTGCCTATCGCGCGCTGGACGAGATCCTCGGCGGCGTGTCCGAGGAGGAGGCACGCACCGATCAGGTCGAAAGACCGAGCATGGAAGGCAGCGTCGAATTCCGCAATGTGACCTTCACCTATGAAGGCCAGCCGGAACCGACATTGACCGATATCAATTTCCGGATCGAGCCCGGCGAGAGGCTGGCCATTGTCGGCCGCATCGGGTCCGGCAAGACGACCCTGCTGCGCTTGCTATGTGGTCTGAACCCGCCGGACCGCGGCGCGGTGTTGATCGATACCGCGGATATCCGCCAGATCCGGCCGGATGATGTGCGCCGTAATATCGGTGTGGTGATGCAGAACCCGGTCCTGTTCTCCGGCTCGATTCGCGACAACATCATGATGGGTAACCCCGATGCCAGTGATGCCGACCTTCTCGAAGCGGCCAAACAGTCGGGGGTCGAGGCTTTTGTGGCGGCGCTGCCCGGCGGTTTTGACTTCCCGCTGTCCGAACGTGGCCGCGAATTGTCCGTCGGGATGCGCCAGTCGGTTGCCATCGCGCGGGCACTGATCGGCAAACCGAATATCCTGCTGATGGATGAACCGACGGCACCGCTCGATGCGCAAGCCGAGGCGGCGATGGTCGCCAGCCTCGATACCGCCACCAGAGGGCTGACGACGATCTTCATCACGCATCGCGGTGCCATGCTGCAGTTGGCGGACAAGGTGCTGGCCGTCGAGAACGGCCGGATCGCCGCCTTTGGGCCACGTGACGAGGTGATGAAACCGGCGCCTGTCGATGTCGCCCAGACCCGTGCCTGATCGCCGGTAAGTCAGACCACTACATCGGGCCGGTAAATCAGACCAATACATCGGGCCGGTAAATCAATGCCGGTAAACAAAGCCGGCAAAACAAAGCCGGCAAAACAAAGCCGGCAAAACAAAGCTGGCAAAACAAAGCTGGCAAAACAAAGCTGAAAGGAGCCGTAAGTGAAGGTTCTTCTGTCCATTCTCCTGTTTCCCTTCCGCATTGTCTGGTGGGTCATCAGCCTGATCCTGACCCCCTTCAAATGGCTGTTCAACAAGCTGTTCGGAGCGCCGCCGCCAATGATGCTCGGCGGTGCGCCGATCGACCATTCGGCGCCGGAACTGCTGCCTGACAAGGCCGGGGTCAAGGGGCAGGTGCTCTATGTCCTGATTTCGGTCTTTTTCATCGTCGCCGTGGTCTGGGCAATCAATGCCGAGATCGACGAGCAGGTCCGCGCCGAGGGCATGGTCTTCACCCCGTCGGAGGTGCAGCATGTGCAGAGCCGTCTTCCCGGCTCGGTCGTGCTGATCAATGCCAAACTGGGCCGGGAGGTCGAGAAGGGCGAGGTTCTGTACCGGCTGGAGGATGAGGATGTCACCGCCAACTTCGCCGACAATGAAATCGCGCTGAACGCCGCGCGGGCGGCCGAATTGCGGCTGACGGCCGAGGCGTCGGGCGCCACGCGGCTTGTCTTCCCGGGCGACCTTGTCGCCGCCGCCGCCGAGATGGTGGAAAAGGAAGCCTCGCTGTTCACGACGCGTGCCGATGCGCTCGCCAAACGGGTGTCGGTGCTTCGTGACAATATTGCCACCTTGCAGAAAACCATCATCGAGAAGGAGGCCGAGGAGCGTATCTCGCTGCAAAAGGCGGCGCTTGTCGCCGAGGACATCGCCTTGCCGCAGCCACTTGTCGAGGCCGGCCATGAACCGCGCGCTGCGCTGCTGGCGGCACGCGCGCGCCACCAGCAGGAAACCGGCGCCGCAGAGCTGGCCCGGCTTGCCGCCGATGCGAGGCGGGCCGACCTGACCAGCAAGCGACGCGAGATCGAGTCCGCCTTTGCCAATTTCCGCGCCGCCGCCGCCGAGGCGCTTGTCGAGGAACAGACCAAGGCGGCGCAGCTGCTGGCGCGGCAGGATGCGCTTCGCGGCAAGGTGCGTCATGCGGATGTCCGCGCGCCGCTGCGCGGCACCGTGTCGGCCGTCCATGTGAAAACGGTCGGCGCTGTCGTCCAGGCCGGCACCATGCTGGCCGAGATCGTGCCGGCCGAGGCCCGCTATCTGGTGCGGGCCCAGGTGTTGCCGCAGAATGTAAAGGATGTTCAGCCGGGGCAGGTGGCCCGCATTTCGCTGGCGGCCTATGACCCGTCGCGCTATGGCGTGATCATGGGCGTTGTGCGGCAGGTGGCCGGCAACACCACACAGCCGGAAAATGCCATGCCCTTCTACGAGACCATCATCGCCATTCCCGAGGTGGCGTTCACGAAATCACCGGAACCCCCGGTCATCACCGCCGGCATGCCACTGCAGGTCGATATCCTCGGTGGCAAGCGCACGATCATGAACTACATCATGACCCCGATCCAGAAATCGCTGGCGACGGCGTTCCGTGAAAAATAAGGCAGGGCGGGTGGATTTATTCCATCCAGAACAGCCAGCCATAGGCCAGGATGACGGCCGGCACGGCGGAATAGAGGGTGGCGACAATCGCCACCTTCGGCGCGATGGCGATGGCCGGGAACAGCGCGTCGCCATCATTGCTGAGGGCGTTGCCGATCTGCGCCGACAGCGGGATAATGCCTGACAGATACATGGTTGTGACCAGCACCTGCGGGCCACATCCCGGAAGGAAGCCCAGAAGAATGGCGATCATCGGCGTCAACAGCGCCCAGCCGTCAAATACCGTCTTCAGGTCGAGCCCGAGGAAATAGACCGAAAGCTCGAACACCAGATAGGCGAAAATCACCCATACTGTGACAAAATTGGTATCGGAAATGGTCCGGCGGACCAGACCGGCGCTGGCGGAAAAGGCGGCATCTCCCTTGATCCCGAACCGCGGGGCAAGGCGCATGCTCATCGCCAGCGTACCGCCGATAACGCCAAGAAGCGTCGCCGGCCGGTCAAATGATTCGGTGGCGAACAGGGCGTCCACATCAACCTGAAAGGCGACAAGACCTGCCAACACCATGCCGGGGATCAGGATCAGCATCCACAGCTGGTCGAGAAGCCTGGTCGAGGCGTCATCATGCTCGGCCTCGATTTTGGCGTCCGGCGTGGTCTGGCTACCGCGCAGGAAGTCACCGCCATGAATGGCATTGATAATCCAGCCGCTGAGCGTGCCAACCGAGAATCCAAGCACGATCATTGACAGGCCGGTAATCGGCTCGCGGGCGATCAGAAGAAAAGCCGCATCACCCATGGTCGCGGTCAGCGCCGCGACAACACCGCCAAAAGACAGCCGTCCGGTGACATATTGCGTGACAACAATAATCGCGCCGCCACACCCCGGCAGGGCGCCAAGCCCGGCCGCCACCGGCACCTGCCAGATGGTGTCGCGCTTCAGCATCGCCGTGGCATCGATTTTCAGGGCGCGTTCCAGCCCGTAGATAATCAGGAAGGTCGCGGCAACAAATGTGCTGACCTGGAGATAGGCATCGGCAATCGAGGCAAAGATGATGTCGAGAAGCTCGCTCTCGGCGTTCAGCATCAGCACTGCGGCAAGCAGGGCGGGTGCCAGGATAAGGGCAAAGCTCATCCCGTTTGATCTGTGTCCGGCAGTTTGGTCGGGTCGCCCGTCGGGGCCCGAAGTCACTTGTCGCTCCATCACCTTTATTTAGCCCCGCCTAACTTTAGTCACAACCCCTAAGTCAGAAAAATTGAATTTATTCTAAAGAAAGGTCGATTGTGGCTGGCGATAGACACGCTGAGACGGGTATTCCTTGCTGCCTTGCGGGGTTCCACCTATTGCGCCGGCTCGGGTAATTCGGCAGATAGGAAGGATGATTCTGCCTGACCAGACATTCACCTATCGGAGTCCGGTGCTGCTCGTCGGCGCGGCGCCGGTGCCGATGCCCCCGCTTTTCACCGAACTGGCGGAGACGCTGCCGATCATCGCGGCGGATGGCGGCGTTCATGCGGTGCTGGAATGGGGCCGGGCGCCCGAGCTGGTGATTGGTGATATGGATTCAAGCGGTGATCTGCCGGCCGATATGAAGTGGCTTCACCTGAGCGGGCAGGACGACACCGATTTCGAGAAATGCCTGAAACGGATCGCCGCGCCGCTGATCATCGGATTCGGGTTTCTGGATGCCCGTCTGGACCATACGCTGGCGGCCATTCACGCGCTGGCGGCGGTGCCGCATAATGCGCCGATCTTGCTGGTTGGTACGAGCGACATGCTGCTGCGGCTGCGTGGTGATATCACCTTTCCGGCGACAGTTGGCGAGCGGGTGTCGATCTGGCCGCTTGGGACGCAGCGGTTCCGGCGCTCCCGTGGTCTTCGCTGGTCGCTTGACGGTCTGGAGATGGCACCGGGTCAGCTTGTCGGCACCTCGAATATCGCCACCGGCGGCGATGTCGAGATTGTCACCGATGGCGGTGCCGGCTATGCGCTGATCCGGCCAGTGGCCGCGGCGGCGTCTTTGTTGCCGGTCATCATGCCGCAGCCCTAGCTGCCAATCAGCGGCGTCGCCAGCCACAGCATGCCGAAAATGGTAATGACCCAGGTACCGGCATTGACCTGTTGACCGCGCCCGGCGAGAAGACAGATCGCTACATGCGCGATGAAGCCGACGGCGATTCCCGCCGCGATCGAGAATGTCAGGGGCATTAGCACCGCCATCAGCATCACCGGCACGGCGGTGACCATGTCGTCCCAGTCGAGCCCGGCAAGCGGTGCCAGAAACCCGGCGGCGACAAAGACAAGCGCTGGCGCGGTGGCGAAGGGTGGTATCGAGGCGAAGAGCGGCTCGAAAAACAGGCACAACAGGAACAGCGCGGCGACGGTTAATGCCGTCAGGCCGGTGCGCCCGCCGGCCCGAAGTCCGGTCGCGCTTTCAAGATAGGTCGTCATGCTGGAGGTGCCGAGAAGGCTGCCGACAACTGACGCGCCAGTATCGGCAAGAACGGCGCGGTCCAGATTCTCGATGCTGCCATCGGCGCGGCGCTTGCCGGCAAGATCGGCAATACCGGTCAGGGTGCCGGTGGTGTCGAAGAAATCGAGGAAGAACAGAACGAAGACAACTGTCACGAAGCTGAAACTCGCCAGCTGCGAGAAATCGAGGGACAGTGCCGCGCTGGCCACCGGCGGCGGCGCGGCGATACCGCCGAATTCGGCAAGGCCGCTGACCCAGCCAACAAGGCTGAGGCCGAGAATGGTGACCAGTATTCCCCCATGGATGCCGCGCGCGGCAAGCCCGGCCATCACCAGAAGACCGACAAGTGCCAGCAGCAGCTCAGGCGCGGCGACGCTGCCAAGCCGCAGCAGGGTATCGGGATCATCGACGACAAGGCCCATCCCCTGCAACCCGATCATTGCCAGGAACAGGCCGATCCCGGCGGTGATGCCGGCCCGAAGTGACGCCGGAATGGCACCGATCAACCAGCCGCGAATGCGCGACAGCGAGAACAGGAAGAACAGCACCGAGGCGACAAAAACCGCGGTCAATGCCTGCTGCCAGGTGAATCCCTCGCCAAGCACGAGCCCATAGGCGAAATAGGCATTCAACCCCATGCCCGGCGCGACCGCCACTGGCCATTTGGCCCACAGCGCCATGATGGCGGTGCCGATCGCCGTTGCCAGGACCGTCGCCACGAAACCGGCAGCAAAGGGAATGCCGGCATCGGCAAGGAACACCGGGTTCACGGCGATGATGAAGGACATTGTCAGGAAGGTGCTGAGCCCGGCGAGAAGCTCGCGGCGGATAGAGGTGTTGGCGTCTTCGATACCAAAGAAGCGATGCATCCGGTGTCTCCATGATGAGGCGCTGCACGGCCGGTTCAGGCGGCGCGCCGGAACGAAAAAATTGTGTTTCGGTTCGTAGCATTGATTGCGGCCGGCTGACCAGACGGATGCGACATTTCTTTTATCAGCATTGATCGAGATACCGGCATTGAATGCGATCATACCATCTGATCCGGCCTGTATCCCGGTTTGGCCATGTGGTTATTTGGGAAATCTGTTGGCTGTCGAAGCTGCCTGATGTCTTGTCTTTGACCTCCATCGGGCTATGATGCGTCGGTCAGGCCAAGGGCCGCCTTGTCATGTCCGAAATGGTGAAAGCGAGATCAAATTCATGATTGCCTCATCTTCAAGATCGCGTCGGTTCGACACTCTCTGTGATGCTGTTCTGGCACCGCGTCTCAATGATGACCGGATCCTGCCGCTGATGTCGCAGATATTGCTCGTCCTGGCCGGCAGCATGCTTCTTGCCATGTCAGCCCAGTTCGCCTTTCGGATTCCGATCTCGCCGGTGCCTGTCACCGGCCAGACGCTGGTTGTTCTGTTGATCGGCATGGCCTATGGGTCACGCCTCGGCGCCGCGACGGTGCTGGCCTATCTTGTCGAGGGTGGAATGGGCCTGCCCGTTTTCGCCAATGGCACCGGGGGCTGGCCGGTCATCGTGGGACCGACCGGTGGTTATCTGATCGGATTTGTTGTTGCCGCCCTTGCGCTTGGCCGGCTCGCCGAGCGCGGCATGGGTCGTGGCCCGGTCTCGACCGCGTTTGCGATGGCGATTGGCACCATCATTATCTATGGGTTTGGCGTGTCCTGGCTTGGCCAGTTCATCGGTGTTGGCAAGGCATTTGCCGCCGGTGTGATGCCGTTCCTGTATGGTGATGCGCTGAAACTGATTGTTGCGGCCGGTCTGATGCCACTTGCCTGGGCGGCCGTGCGCGGGCTGCGGCGTGGCGCGGATACCGACAGGGACGCGGAATAGGATCGCGCCCTGATGTTTTCGGCGATCGCCGCAACGCTGGCGATTGTCGCCCTTGGATATGGCCTGAAGCAGCTGAGATTTCTGCCTGAGGCGGCCTGGCAGTCTCTGTCGCCACTATGTTATTGGGTGCTGTTTCCCGGGTTGTTGTTCAATCTGATGTCGCGGGCCGACCTTGGCACTGTTTCGCTGGCGCCCTTCCTCGCCACAATCGCCGGTGGCAGTGTCGTGATCGTGGGGTTTGCGCTGTTGGCGGGGCGTGCAATTGCCATGCAGGGGCCATCGATCAGCTCGCTTGTTCAGGGATCGTTGCGGCATAACGGGTTTCTGGTGCTGTCGATCCTGCAGGGCACATTCGGCGTCGCGGCTTTGCAGCTTGGCGCCATCGCGATTGCCTTTCTGGTGCCGATTTCGAATATCGTTTCGGTGGTTGCCATCCTGATGCTGGGCCGACCGGCCGGCGGGATGGTTTTGAAACGCGCCATTCTTGCCGAAGTCGCACGCAATCCACTTCTCGGCGGGATGCTGGTTGGGGTGCTGGTGAACATTCTGAACATTCCGGTGCCGGAATTTATCTCGCAGGTGGCCGCCCATCTGGGCGCCGCGGCGTTGCCACTGCTCCTTCTCAGCATTGGGGCATCGCTGCGGTTCGGCGCCATCGGTGGCAACGTCGTTCCGCTTGGTGCGGCGTTGTTGGCGAAGTTTCTTGTCTTTCCGCTGGCGCTTGTCGCCATCGGCTACTGGTTTGGTCTTGACCCGCTGGCGCTGGTGGTTCTGGCTGCGGTCGGGTCGGCACCGACCGCGAGTTCCAGCTACACCCTAGCCACCGAACTTGGCGGCGATGCACGCCTTATGGCCGAGATCGTGTCGTTGCAGACGCTGACGGCAGCCGTTTCGATGCCATTATGGATCTGGCTTGCCGGTATGATCGCGGCAATCTAGCGTTCGGGGCTGGCGGCAGGTGCCTAGAGCGCTGTCAGCATGCCATTGTCATTGACAGGGTCCGCTGCAAGTTCAGGATAGGCAGTCTCGTAGGCACCAAGAGCTTCGTCGGCATCAAGGATCTCGACCTCGCCGCTTTGCTCGAGAATCGTGAGCAGACGGTCTTCCGGAGATTCGGAGGACGAGTGCAACACCGTCACGGCGATGACAGCGGCGATGCTGGTTGTCGTTGCTACCTCTGGTTCGCTATGAGGGCGGTTGAACGGAATGACGTGGCATTCCGGCCGATTGTCTCGGTCGGTCAGTCGCATTGGCATGCTCCATTGACAGGGTCGGTAGAGGACGTTGTCTGGACGACACTATGGAATCGGCGGTTATTGGTCGGGGGATTGAAGCGTAAAAGCCCCCCGTAGGCGCCGCGGCGCGGATGATCTACACTTAGGTGCATGTCCGTGCGTTCCATACAAGATACAGTGTGAACGCAAACAGAATCACTGCAAAGCAAAAAATGATTCGGTGGTGAAAATATCACAAAAATGCAAAGAGGCCCGCTAGGGGCCTCTTTGGCGAAATCTGATCTGGCGGAACCTGATCTGGCAACAGATCATGCGTCATGTCGCAGATGTTGCCGGCCCGGCGGAACTCAGCCGCCAACGCGTCGGACAAAGATGGTGCCTGCCGGCTTGTTATTGACGTTACGGACGGTATTCGTTGCCTGGCTGAAGATCACGGTCTCCACGCCGAAGCTGTCGACAACGGCGACACGCGCCCGAATCTGCTTGTTCACCAGGGGCTGAGACAGTGCGAGTTGGGTCGCGCCGCCGGTTTCGATGGCGCGCCAGTTGCGGCCGTCGCTCGAAGCTTCCCAGCCGATTGAAATGCTGGCAATGCCGTCCTCGTCGGAGACACCGCTGGTGCTGACAAGAATGGTTTCGCCCTCGGTGGCCTCACCTTTGATCAGAACCTCGCCCTGAACCGGATCGTCAACATTCTGCACCGTTTCCGACGGGCTTGTGACAAGCAGTTCCTTGGTGCCGTGGCCATCCTCGTAGGACACCACCGCGCGATAGGAATAGCCGACATGGCGCTGTGAGAGTTGCAGAACCTCGCCACTGGTCTCGGGAAAGGCCTGCCATTCGGTCTTCGTACTGGACCGCTGCCAGATGATGGAGAAATTGCCAAGTCCGTCATCGTCGGAAATCATGCTGGTATCGACAACCAGCGCGTCTTCCTCACGGGCGGCGCCAACAAGCTGCGGTGCGCCATTCGGCTTGTCATTCACATTCTGAACCGGGCTCGAAGGCGGGCTCAGGATGGTTTCAAGATTTCCCTGGCCGTCGACATAGGACAATTGTACCCGCAGGAGCCTGCCGACATGCCGTTCGCGCGGCGTGAAAGATTGCCGAATTTCGCCGGACAGGTTCGACCATGCGGCGCCATCCGCGGAAATCTGCCACTGCACCTGCATGCTGCCGACACCGTCACCATCGACGACAGATGACGCGTCGATGATCAGCGGGTCGTCCTCGATCGCGATGAAGGACCCGGTCTGCACGTCGCCATTGTCAACCCCGCCGCCATTGGCTGTCTGGCCAGTTGACGCGGTGGCTGTGCCGGTGGTGGCAGCCTGACTTTGTGACGCGGACGAGGCATTGGTCGCGGCGGGTGCCGCTGTTTCGGCGACGGCTGTCCCGGTACCGGCTGTCCCGGTACCGGCTGTTTCGGTACCGGACGCGGCTGGCGCCACTGATGTCTGCGCGGTCGAGCCGGCGGAAGCTGCAGGCACTGAGCCGGATTCAGGCAGGCCGCCCGCAAAGGCATATCCGCCTGCCGACATGACCGTTCCAGCGATCAAGGAAACCCAAAATCGGCGCATTACTCATGACCCCCTAACAATCACAAGCGGTTTCAATCAACCTGCCATCAAACATGACCGTACCCGGTGATGCTCTCACATATCAATATAGTACTTGATAATGACAGTGCTTGATAATTTATAACCCGGACCAAAATCGCCCAAAATGGGATTTATGTCCAGTTTATTAGTCATGCCGGTCGGCAAGGTGGCCTGGACAAACCGCCCGGCCGCCCTGCCAGTGTCATGGAAATCGGATTTCAGCTTTCCAGTTCGTCAAGCACCTTGCGCGCCGATCTGAAGCATTCCATGGCCTGCGGGACCCCGCAATAGATCGCGATGACGTGGATAATGGCGCGCAATTCATCTTGCGTGACACCGTTGCCGATGGCGCCGCGGCAATGCAATTCCCATTCATGCATCTTGCCGAGCGCGCCGATCATCGCGAGATTCATCATCGAACGTGTTTTCGCGTCAATGGCGTCATCACCCCAGCCAAACCCCCAGCACCAGGCTGTCATGGCTTCCTGAAACGGCCTGTTGAAATCATCGGCTTTCTCGAAAACCCCGTCAACATAGGCCTCGCCAAGTGTGGCCTTGCGCTGCGCCAGGCCGGTTTCAAACATGTTGTCCATCTGTCTTTACCTCTTCGGGTGGGTCATGGGCCGCGCCCGTTATGGGCCGGAATGACGCGTTTACTGGTTATGTGACTATAGACGGTCTGGCACCGGATGGCTTGTCAAAATCCTCAAATGACAATTCAACAAATTGAAATAATGAGAATTTCAAGCATTTTGTGCAAAAGGTTTACTGTGTTAATTATCGCTTAATTACGGTTTGCGACTCTTGGTGATGACAATTCGGGGCACGCCTGAACCATGATGATGGTCGAGGTAAATTCTATAGATTCGGTTCCCGGTGAGGCGGAACTTCTGGCCTTTGCGGCGGATTACTTTGCCGCGCGCCTGTTCACAGCGCGGCAGCGGAAAAGCCTCAATGTCCTGATCGATGTGACGCGGGAACCGCTTCGCGTTCCGGTGACGCGGACCATGCTGGGACCACAAAGGGCCGGTCTTGGCACCAGGACCCCGACATTGTTCGAGATGACTGTCTCGACGGCGGGCGGGATCCGCGATGCTGCCGAAACCGTTGCCCATGAAATGCTGCATATCTCCCAGGCGGTCAATGGACGGCTTCTGATCGCTGCGAAAAAGATCAGGATCGACGGCCGCAAGACGGTGGTCGACAGGGCCCGCTGGATGGGCGGGAAGCCGGTTATCATGGATGATCTTGCCTGGCATCTGCGTCCGTGGGAGATCGAGGCGTGCCACTGGCAGGGACTGCTTGTTGACGAATTTCTCGGCATGGCGACAGGACAGGCCGCGGATCAACCTGTCCAGTCACCAAAGCGCCGCCAGCTGGCTCTCTACCCAGTCAAAGTTGCCTCACCGGCAATTGTCCCGGCACAGCCCGAACCCGCATTTGACGGTGTGTCGGCGACCGGTAACGGCCAAAGTGAGCCGTCAGCCTCGTCTGCCAGCCGCCTCGATAGCAATGGCGCCTCGATTGACCGCGTGATCAGTGGCGCTATCACAGGCGAAACCGGACAGGAAGGAACAGGCGAAACCGAACAGTCAATGCCCGGCAATGCGCAGCCTGCTGATGGAGACGCCGGTTCGACAGCGGGTCTGCCCGCTGGAGCCGTCGAGGCGAAGACACCCCCTGAGCCGGCAGATAACGGCATTCGGTTGTCTGAAGACAGAACCCCTCTGGCGGCGATGCCTGACAGGCCCGTCTATCCACGTCCAGTGATCGAGGTTATGGTACCGGGCCTCGATGCGCCGCGGGCGCTTGAACGTGAGGTGATGATGAAAAAACTCACCGAACTCAGGCAGCGTGGCCTCGTCGCCGCCGAGGATACCGAGTGATTTTCCCCGTAGGTGGCAATGGTCGCCGGACGAATTCCACCATCGGATCTTCCAGATCGTATTTCCCGGATCTTATTTCAGGGTGATTTTTTTTGGCGCAGCGCCTAGTTTGTTGCGTTCCTGATCATTGTTTGACACGGAAAGCCAGCGATGAACATCTACAAGGCGATTACCACCGAGGTGCTGGTGCCGATCCATCCGGCTGGCTGGCCCTTCATTTTCATCTTTGTTGTGGCAAGCATCCTGATCACGGCGTTCTGGTCACCCTTCGCGTTGCCGGGAACGCTGCTCAGCCTGTGGTGTGTCTATTTCTTCCGCAACCCGGTGCGCACGACCCCGGTCACCGACAATCTGATCGTCGCGCCTGCCGACGGGCGTGTGTTGTCGACCGGCATCGCGCCGGCGCCGGATGATCTTGGCCTGCCGGCCGGTGAATGGCGCCGGGTCGCCATCTTCATGAATGTGTTCGACGTGCATGTGAACCGGGCGCCGGTTGCCGGCCGCGTAACGGCGACCAGCTATCATGCCGGCAAGTTTCTGAATGCGAGTCTCGACAAGGCCGCCGAGGCCAATGAACGACAGAATATCGTCATGGAGACCGCATCAGGCCAGGCTGTCGGTATTGTCCAGATTGCCGGTCTCGTGGCGCGGCGGATCCTGCTGGAGACGGGAATTGGCGACCAGCTGGCCATCGGCCAGCAATTCGGCATCATCCGTTTTGGCAGCCGCGTGGATGTCTGGATCCCGGCCGACACGCCGGTTCTGGTGATGGAAGGGCAGCGCACCGTGGCGGGCGAGACAGTGATTGCCGATATGTCCGGCGGGTTGCAGGAACCGGGCGAATCGAGGCGTGCGTGATGACGCCGGCACCGCACCCCCGGCGACGTTTCAGAACGGTATCGATTTTCTGGCTGCTGCCGAATGTCCTGACCGTTGCCGGGTTGATTTCCGGCCTCACGGCGCTGCGTTTTGCGCTCGATGGACGGTGGGCGGCGGTGATCGGGTTGATCGCCCTTGCGTCTGTCTTCGACGCGCTTGACGGCCGGACGGCGCGTCGCTTCAAGACAAGTTCGGCTTTCGGGGCAGCGCTGGACAGCCTCAGTGATCTGGTGGTGTTCGGCGTTGTGCCGGCATTGTGTCTGTATCTCTGGGCCTTGCAGGATTCCGGCAACCTCGCTTGGTGGGCGACGATGTTCTATGCGGTGTCCATTGCCTTGCGGCTGGCGCGTTTTGATTCGGAACTGCGCGACCCGCCGGAACATTCAAAGGATTATTTTACTGGCGTGCCAGCGCCGGCGGCGGCGTTTCTGGTCCTGGTGCCAATCGCCGTCGATCTGGAATTTGGCATTGGCTGGGCGCGCGAGGCGGCCTATGTCAGCGGCTGGCTTGTGCTGATTGGCGGGTTGGCGGTTTCCGCTTTGCCGACCTTTGCCGGCAAGCGGGTGAAGCTGCCGGTGGGAACCGTATTGCCGGTGATGGCCGGAGGGTCGATCCTGATTGCCGGCATCTTCATGCAGCCCTGGATTACCTATATGGCCCTTGCCGCTGCCTATGCCGCATCGATCCCCGTATCGGCAATGCATCACCACCGCCGGCGATCCGGAAGTTGAAGCCTGTCAGCTGGCTGCCTGCCGTCGTGTGGCAACACGTTCGCGGTGAAACAGATACAGTCCGCTGGCGATGATGATGCCGACGCCGAGAACGGTGCTGTTGGCGGGAATGTCACCGAAGACAAGATAGCCAAGGATCGTCGCCCCGATAATCTCGACATACTGGAATGGTGCCAGCAGATTTGCCGGTGCCTTGCCGGCCGCCAGCACGATGAAGGCATGGCCAAGTGTCGCGGCGATGCCCATACCGATCACCCAGCCGGTTTCCTGCCATGTCAGCGCCGCCATCGCGGCGCCGGGGATCGACAGCAGGCTGCCGGCCAGCACGATGACGCCAAGCGCCGCCATCGCGGCGACACTGCCGAGAAACTGCATCTGATAGGGATTCACATCGTTGGATAGCCGCCTTGTCAAAACCATGTAGAGCGCCATCGACAGGGCCGAGCCAAGTGGCAGCACCGCCGCCCAGCCGAAGATCAGCACGCTTGGCTGAACGATGATGATGGTGCCGGCAAGCCCGACAAGGATGGCGCTGATCCGTCGCGCGCGAAGCTTTTCCCCAAGCAGCACCACCGACAGCAATGTCAGGATCATCGGCTGCACGAAGAAAATGGCGATCGCCTCGGCCATTGGCAGATGCTGGAGCGCGGCGAAGAAGAACACCGTCGCCGACGCCAGCAACAGACCGCGCACCGCCTGCAGGACAAGGGTGCCGGCCGGCACGCTCCACAATCGCAGCATGACGACAAAGGGCAGCATCAGAACGGTCTGCATGAAAAATCGCCAGAAGGTGATTTCGAACGGCCCGTGCGTGACCCCCAGCAGCTTGGCGAACACGTCAAGAAAGGGAATGATCAGCATGCCGGCACACAGCTGTAGCGCGCCAAGCGCATGATTCGATTGCTGAGCTTTCGTGATTTCCATGATGGCATCCTGCAGGGCAATTCAAAGCAAGGTCAATCAAACTCGTGAGTCGCGCTGGCAGCCCCTTTCATATGCAGTCACAAGGTTGCAGTTTGGCCCGTTAACAGGCAAAATGCCGATCTCGCAATCACCCGGCATAATCCTCGCCTGCCGGTCACGACGGAACCGCCATGTCTCTTGGTCTTCTGGAAAAATGCCTCAGCCGTGGCATCCGCATGACTAGTCAACGCCAGGTGATTGTTGGCGTCATCGGCGATTCCGAGGACCATCCTGATGTCGACGAGCTCTATCGCCGCGCTGTCGATGAGGACAGCACGATTTCGATCGCGACCGTCTATCGGACCGTCAAGCTGCTTGAGGAAGCCGGCGTGATCGACCGGCTGGAGTTTGGCGATGGCCGGGCACGCTATGAGGAATCGGGCGAGCATCACGAGCATCTTGTCGATGTGGAAACCGGTGAGGTGATCGAGTTCTATCATGCCGAGCTGGAAGCGCTGAAAGAGCAGATCGCCCGCGAGATGGGCTATGAACTTGTCGACCACAGGCTTGAGCTGTTTGGTCGCAAGCTGCCATCCGGGGAAGGGTGAGTGGTGACCTCTTGACCCATTGCCCGTTTTCCCCTGCCTCGCCTAATGCGAGGGCCTTGATCCGGTCGCGCTGCCTATGAACGACAGAATTCAAAGCCGCAATGTCATCAGACTTGCCATCGCGCAGGCGCTGTCGATGACCTCGATGAATGTGAACATCATCAATACGGCACTTGTCGGCGTGCTGCTGGCCCCTGTCGCCTGGCTGGCGACCTTGCCACTGTCGCTGCAATTTCTGACATCGATGATGGTCACCTTGCCAGCCTCGCTGCTGATGGCGCGGTTTGGCCGGCGTCCGGTATTGATTGTCGGGGTCCTGATCAGCAGCCTGTCGACAACCTGCCTCGGGATCGCTGTCGTGACAGCGAATTTCATGATGTTCTGCGGTGGCAGCATGGGGCTTGGCATGGCGATGGGGATTGCCAGCTATTACCGCTATGCCGCGGCGGATGGCGTGCCGACAAACCGGCGGCCAAAGGCGATTGCCTATGTTCTCGCCGGCGGGTTGGCGGCTGGGTTGCTTGGACCTGAAATCGCGCGACGTACGGTCGATCTGGTCCCTGATATTCTCTATGCCGGCTGCTTTTTCACCGTCGCCATCGTCCAGCTTGCCTCGATTGTCGCGCTGGCGGGCCTGAAGATCGAGCTCCCGCGGAAAACCGCCTCCGGCGGACGCCCGATCGGTGCCTTCTTTCGGATGCCGGTGTTCGTCGTCGGGGTCATCTGCTGCGCGCTTGGCTACGCGCTGATGAGTTATCTGATGACGGCAACACCGCTTCAGGTAGTCAATGTTGCCAAGCTTGGCACCTCGGCGAATGCCACCATCATCCAGTGGCATGTGGTGGCGATGTTCCTGCCATCATTCTTTACCGGTTCGATCATTGCCCGAATCGGTGCGCTTCGCGTGCTGTGGGCGGGCGTATTGTTCTACGCCATGACAATATACCTGGCGGTGGGTGCGATCACTTTCTGGCCCTACTGGACGGCACTGGTGACGCTCGGCCTTGGCTGGAATTTTCTCTATGTCGGTGGCACCTCGCTTGTCGCCGGAGTGGCCGAACCCGAGGAACGTGGCCGCGTTCAGGGCTTTGCCGATCTGACGACGATGACGACTGTGGCAATGGCGTCGCTGTCGGCTGGCGCAATTCACAGCCAGTTGGGGTGGGATGCTGTCAGCCTGGCGGCGCTTGTGCCGGTAACAATTCTTGTCTTTGCGCTTGCGTGGCTTGGTGTCGTACAGCGCCGTAACCCGCAAATGGTTGTCTGACGCTATTGCACTTGCCTGTGAAACAGATGGCTATCAGCCGCCTGTCACATTCATATGCCGGCTAACGGCCGGGTCGCTATGGCGCCTGTCGATGATGAAATCATGGCCTTTCGGCTTGCGGCCAATGGCTTCGCCAATCGCTTCATCCAGCGCAGGCTCACCGCCATCGCGAAGAGCGCGCCGCAAATCCGCATTGTCATCCTGACCAAGGCACATGAAGAGCTGGCCTGTGCAGGTCACGCGCACCCGATTGCAGCTTTCACAGAAATTATGCGTCAGCGGTGTGATGAACCCGAGCTTGCGGCCGGTCTCCTCGACTTTGACATAGCGCGCCGGGCCGCCGGTGCGGAACGGAATATCGGTCAGTGTGAACCGCTTTGACAAATCGGCACGCACGCGTGACAGTGGCAGATACTGGTCGAGCCTGTTCTCAGTACCAATGTCACCCATCGGCATGACCTCGATGATGGTCATGTCGAACCCTTCATCGCCGCACCAGGCCAGCATGTCGCCAAGCTCGGCATCATTGCCACCCTTCAGCGCAACAGCATTGATCTTGACGTCGAGGCCGGCCGATTGTGCCGCCCGAAGGCCATCCAGCACCTTGTTCAGATCGCCCCAGCGGGTGATCTGCCGGAACTTGTCCGGATCAAGCGTGTCGAGCGAGATATTGACCCGCCGCACGCCGGCATCGAACAGATCGTCAGCCATTTTGACAAGCTGGCTGCCATTCGTGGTGATTGTCAGCTCGTCAAGCGCGCCTGCCTTGGCCTCGGCACCAAGCGCGCGGATCAGCTGCATGATGTTGCGCCTGACGAGCGGCTCGCCGCCGGTGAGACGAATCTTGCGAATACCGGCCGCCATGAACCGCCGACACAGCACCTCCAGCTCCTCGAGAGTCAGCAGTTCCGCCTTCGGCAGAAAGGTCATTTCCTCGGCCATGCAATAGACGCAGCGGAAGTCGCAGCGGTCCGTTACTGAAACGCGCAGATAGTCCACAGTGCGCCCATAAGGATCGATCAGTTGGTTCGGCCTTGGTACCGGCGCATCGTCCGTCAGCGGCATGGTCTTGTCTCCCCATGTTCGACCCTCATGCTACGCCCCGGTCTTCCGGCTTGGCAAGGAGCGACACGTCGCACCCCGGAACCCGGTAAATACAGGCATGCCGGCAAAAAAAAGGCCGTGAGACATCTCACGGCCGAGTTTAGGGAGGAAACGCACGACGGGTGCGTCGTGCAGGGGGTATATGCGCCCGAAGACCGACTCCGTCAACCCTGCTCACCGGCTTTTCAAGAAAAAAAGCGCAGCAGGTAATGATTCATAAAAAAACATGAAAAAACATTTAGTTGAATTTCAAAAATCGAGCCCGAAGGGTAATGAATCCGGTGCCGGTGGCAGGGAGGTGATAATGTCCTCGGCGCTCTGTCCAGCCTCGCGCAAATGTTGGATGCTTTGGGCGTCATGCCGCTTGGCAAGGCGGCTGCCGGCCGTGTCCCGCACAAGGTCATGATGGAAATAGGCCGGCGAGGGCAGGTTGAGCAGCGCCTGCAGCAGGCGATGGATATGGGTACTGTCCTCGAGATCGGCGCCGCGTGTGACAAGGGTGACACCGTCAAGCGAATCATCGACCACAACCGACAGGTGGTAGGAGGTGCCGATATCGCGCCGCGCGAGAACGACATCGCCATGCACGGTCATCTCCACCGGCCGGTTGACGCCGCCGCGAAGATCGCGCCAGGTCAGGTCGCCGACAAGATCAAGCGCGGCGGCGGTGCGCAGGCGCCAGGCCGGTGCCACCCCCTGTTTGGAACGGCGATGCGCCTCGCTGGCCGATATCGCGCTGTCAGTCGCCACCGGCGCTTCCTGCGGCGCTGACAGGACCTCGGCAAGTTCGGTGCGGGTCAGGAAGCATGGATAGACGAGATCGCGTGCCCGCAGGCTGGCAAGCGCGTCGGCATAGGCGTCCAGACGGTGGCTCTGGAATATCGGGTCACCGCGCCAGGGCAGGCCGAGAAATTCAAGATCACGGCAGATTTCCGAGGTGAATTCGGGGCGGCAGCGCGTGTGGTCGATATCGTCAATCCGCAGGATGTAGCCATGACCAAGCCGCGAGGCGACAAGCGCTGAATAGGCATGGCCAAGATGCAAAAGGCCGGTCGGACTTGGCGCGAACCGCGTCACCGGGGATGGTATCGAGGAAGAAACGGTCACGATTGTCGTGTCCCCGGAATTGTTGTGGCGCCGCTATGGGCGCCGATGACAGCGAATATAGACCAGATGGGCCGCGCGGGTGTAGCCTCTTGCCACCGTGATGACCAGGGGCAGGAAACAGGGCCGGGGAACAGAATGATGATGAAGAGTTTTGGGGCGTTGAGCGGTCATTTCAATGAGCCGGCGCATGGCGGCGCGCCGTCGAGCCTGATCGTGATCATGCATGGCTGGGGCGCCGATGCGAACGACCTGGCCGACCTTGCCTATCCGATGTCAGTGCGGTTCCCGGGCGCAGCATTTTTCATCCCCAACGCGCCGGACCCCTGCTCGATGAACCCGATGGGCCGGCAATGGTTCGACCTTGGTGACACGACAGACGGGCCGGCTGCCGCCGCCACTGTGATCGAGGGATCGGTGGCAGCGGCCATAACCGAACTCGGGCTCGACATGACGGCGGTGGCGCTGACCGGGTTTTCGCAGGGCGGCATGATGAGCCTGCATTGCGGGCTTCACAT
>Ga0181582_10001031_pt1 | contig 21194 bp, 23 predicted proteins | sample 071ome_32_FD_132438 | JGI IMG/M metagenome (GOLD analysis project Ga0181582, IMG submission 132438) | Coastal salt marsh microbial communities from the Groves Creek Marsh, Skidaway Island, Georgia - 071405AT metaG (megahit assembly) | ecosystem: Environmental > Aquatic > Marine > Intertidal...
AGGGACTGACCACACTGCAGTTCAGGTTCTAATTTCTGTTCCTTCTTCGTGCGCGCCCTGACCGACTTCCACAAACGCTTGCGAGCGGTGTGCATCACAGTATTGCAATCGACGCGACGCGCATACTCTAGGCTGATGCGTGAACCATGCGCGCCGCTCGCTCGGCCACCTTCTCGGAGCATGCTCTCAATTTCGGCAGCAAGCCCGAAAAAACTGCCTGGAACCGCTGGCCCCGGGTGAGCTTTGGGAAATCGTTGAACTGAGACTTACCAAATTGAATGGTGGGCCGTGTAGGGTTCGAACCTACGACCATCGGATTAAAAGTCCGGTGCTCTACCAGCTGAGCTAACGGCCCGAGTGCGGGACGGCAGGCAGAAGCAGTCTGTCTAGACTAGCATCTGCGCCGGGGATCAGACCCTGCGGGGCGGCGATCCTAGCGAATACGAGCGTTGAAGTACACGCAGAAACGCGCGGGTCCGGCTCATGCCTGATTTCAGCCAGAGTGCGAATTTAAGGTCAGCTGAGAGCGCGGCGCTTGAAATTTCAACCGCGATCCCCATGATCGCGCCCTGTTCCAGTTTCTTCGGAGCGCGCTATGCCGATTTACGAATACCAATGCACGGAATGCCAGCACAAACTCGAGATCCTTCAGCGGATGACGGACGACCGGCTGACAACCTGCCCCTCCTGTCAAAAAGAAACGCTTATTAAGCTCGTTTCCGCCGCCGGCTTTCAGCTCAAAGGTACGGGCTGGTACGAAACGGACTTCAAAAACAAAGGCAAGAAGCCTGAGTCGAAATCAAGCGAGAGCTCCAGCAGCGAGAAAAAATCATCTGATAACGCCACTGGCTCAAGTTCATCCAAACCCGAAAGTTCGGGCAGCAGCACCAAGACCGCCAGCGACTGAAACGAGTCCATCGGCGTTGCGACCGACGGACCCAGTCCGTATGATTCCGGCCCGCTTCGCCCCCCGCTTTCCAGTTCCAGGATCCCCGCTTCATGATGCGCAGCCATTATTGTGGTGAGTTGACGAGTTCTCTAGTCGGCACCGAGGTGTCCCTGTGCGGATGGGTGCATCATCGCCGGGATCACGGTGGCGTCATTTTTGTCGATTTGCGCGATCGAGAGGGCGTAGCTCAGATCGTGATCGACCCTGACACCCCGGCGAGCTTCGCCCTGGCCGAGCGGGTACGGTCTGAGTACGTTCTGCGGGCGACCGGCAGGGTTCGACCCAGGCCTGAAGGCACGATTAATCCGGGGATGACCACCGGTGAAGTGGAAGTGCTCGTGCACAAGCTTGAGATCCTGAACGACGCGCAGACGCCGCCTTTTCAACTCGATGAACGGCACGTCCACGAGGATACCCGCCTCAAATATCGCTATATCGATCTTCGGACCTCGCGAATGCGCGACAACCTGCGCCTGCGTGCTCAGGTCGCCCGGGAACTGCGGAGCTTCCTGGATACGAACGGATTTCTGGAAATCGAAACGCCGATGTTGACCAAGGCGACCCCGGAAGGGGCACGGGATTATCTGGTGCCGAGCCGCACACATCCCGGACGGTTTTTCGCGCTCCCGCAGTCGCCGCAGCTGTTCAAGCAGCTTCTCATGATGTCCGGGATGGACCGTTACTTCCAGATCGTGCGCTGCTTTCGAGACGAGGACCTGCGCGCTGACCGGCAGCCAGAGTTCACGCAGCTCGATATCGAGATGTCGTTTATCGACGAGACCGAGATTACCGGTCTGATGGAAAACATGATCCGAGGGCTGTTCCTAAGCGTTCTCGATGTCGAACTCCCTCACCCCTTCCCGCGTCTGAGCCACGCTGAGGCCATGCAGCGTTACGGCTCCGATCGCCCTGACCTGCGCAACCCGCTTGAGCTCGTCGAGGTTGCGGATCTCATGCAGGCGGTCGAGTTCAAAGTTTTTGCCGAACCTGCCGCCAGCGCAGAAGGGCGCGTCGCTGCACTGCGTGCGCCGGGCGGCGGCAGCCTGACCCGAAAACAGATAGACGACTACACTGATTTTGTTCGGATCTACGGCGCCAAAGGGCTCGCCTACATCAAAGTCAATGATCGGAGCTCGGGGACGTCCGGACTGCAGTCTCCCATCCTCAAATTTCTGCCTGATACCGTCGTCGAAGCGATTCTCGAGCGTACCGGTGCAGTGAATGGCGATCTCGTGTTTTTCGGGGCTGATAATTCGGCCGTCGTAAACGCAGCGCTTGGCGCCCTGCGTGACCGCCTGGGACAGGACCTCGGCCTCATAGAAGACGCCTGGCGTCCGCTCTGGGTGGTAGACTTTCCAATGTTCGAATTTGACCAGGACAGCAAGCGCTGGAGCGCGCTGCACCACCCGTTTACTGCCCCACGTGAAGATATAGCGGACGTCGCCCAGGCTCCCGGCAAAGCAATCTCGCGCGCTTACGACATGGTCCTCAATGGCTCCGAAATCGGCGGCGGCTCAATTCGTATCCATCGTCCGGAAACGCAACAGCAAGTTTTCCAGCTGCTGGGGATCGCCGATGACGAAGCCGAGGAAAAGTTCGGCTTTCTGACCGACGCGCTGCGCTTTGGCTGCCCTCCACACGGCGGGATCGCCTTCGGCCTGGACCGTCTCGTGATGCTCATGGCGGGCGAAAATTCAATCCGGGACGTGATTGCCTTTCCCAAAACGCAGACGGCCAGCTGCCTGCTGACTTCGGCGCCGAGCGAGGTGGCAGAGCGGCAGCTACGCGAGCTTTCGATTCGGCCGAGTAAAAGCAGGGCGGACAAAGACCCGGGCAAAGGATGACGCCTCGCCTAGCGTGGCGCTCTCTAGCCTTCGATGGCGACGCCCGACCACTAGTAGTAGAGTTTGGGTCTATCGCAACCGGTGCTGTCCCGCAGCGCCACCCCGGCCTGAACAAATGCCGGATGCAGGATATTAGTGCCGGACAGGTATCTACTTCGTTTTCGTGAGAACACAGTGAGAACGAGCAGCCCAACCGCGATTCCTTCGGTCAACGTACCGCCCACAGTGCGGGAGAAGCTTAGCGCCGGTGAGCGCGATTCTCTACGCACCGAGATCCGCCAGCTGCTCAAAGCCAACGATGCTGTTCTGGTCGCGCATTACTACACCGACGCAGAGATCCAGACGCTCGCCGATGAGACCGGGGGATACGTCTCAGATTCTCTGGATATGGCCCGCTTCGGCCATGAGCATCCGGCGTCCACCCTTGTCGTGGCCGGAGTGCGGTTCATGGGCGAGACCGCCAAAATTCTCAACCCCGAGAAACGGGTTCTGATGCCCGATCTCGGCGCCGACTGCTCCCTCGATCTGGGATGTGCCGCCGACGCGTTCAACGCCTTCTGTGATCAGCACCCTGATCGGACTGTGGTCGTCTACGCGAATACCAGCGCGGCTGTGAAAGCGCGCGCCGACTGGATGGTGACCTCCGGCAGCGCAGTTGATGTGGTCAATCATTTACATGCCCAAGGAGAAAAAATCCTCTGGGCTCCGGATCGCTACCTCGGGGACTACGTGTACTCACAAACCGGGGCCGACATGATCAGCTGGCAAGGCGCGTGCATTGTGCACGAAGAGTTCAAGGGCGCTGAGCTGGCCGAGCTCAAACAGGCTCATCCCAAAGCGAAGGTTCTGGTGCACCCAGAGTCACCCGCCTCGGTGGTCAGACTCGCCGACTATGTCGGATCCACTTCCGGGCTTATACAGCAGGTGAAATCCTCGCCAGAGACAACGTTCATCATTGCGACCGACAAGGGCATCTTTCATAAGATGCAACTCGCGGCGCCCCACAAGCAATTACTCGAAGCGCCGACCGCCGGCCGCAGCGCCACCTGCAGGAGCTGCGCCGCATGTCCCTGGATGGCAATGAACGGGCTCCAGAAAATTGCTGCCGCTCTGCGCGAGGGGCATGGTGAGATCCAGGTAGCCTCAGACATCGCCGCGAAAGCCAGGATACCGATAGAGCGCCTCCTGACTTTCTCTGCGGCGCGCGGACAGCAGGTCCTCGGCAACAACGACGCATGAAACACCCCCGCCTGATCTGCCGCTTCGTCGCAGCTTCGCGCAGGCAACCGCATCCGCATGCGGCCACCCAGGTCCCTCGCCACGGCGCTGCAAGCGAACTATCGATTTGCGAGAATCGAGTTCCGCTCCCGCCACGGCATCAGCCGCAGTGACCGGCGGCAGCACAGAGCACTTTCTACTCACACCGAAAATACAGAGAGCAACAGCAACACGTCATGGCTGGTCATAGCAAATGGGCCAATATCCGCCACCGCAAGGGGCGACAGGATGCCAAGCGCGGCAAGCTTTTCACGCGGCTCATACGGGAAACGACGGTAGCCGCGCGCATGGGTGGCGGCGACCCGGGATCGAATCCACGCCTGCGCGCAGCCGTCGACAACGCGCTTGCCGCGAACATGCCGAAAGACACGATTGAAAGAGCGATCGCCCGAGGCACGGGCGGAACCGACGGCGATAACTACGAAGAAATCCGCTACGAGGGTTATGGCCCGGGCGGAACCGCTGTCATGGTTGACTGTCTCACTGACAACAGGAACCGCACGGTAGCCGAGGTGAGGCATGCCTTCACGAAATGTGGCGGCAACCTGGGTACGGACGGTTCCGTTGCCTATCTGTTCAAAAAACAGGGGCTGCTGAGCTTTGGTGCCGACATCGACGAAGAACGTCTGATGGAGGCTGCTCTCGATGCTGGCGCAGAGGATGTCGTAACCAACGATGATGGCTCATTTGACATCCTCACAACCGCAGACGAATTTCCATCGGTCAAAGACCATCTAGCGAACGCCGGTTTCGTGCCCGAAAGCGCGGACGTCACCATGCGCGCTGATGTGAATAACGCCATCGATGCCGACGACGCTCAACGCATGATCAGGCTGCTCGACATGCTGGAGGACCTGGACGACGTGCAGAAGGTGTACTCGAATGCCAGCATTTCCGAGGAAATCCTGGCGACGCTCGGCGATTAGCGGGATCCGGGCTGAGCCTTGACCATCATTCTCGGCATCGACCCCGGATCACGCATCACCGGATACGGCGTCGTGCGCGTCGCGCGCCATCAGCTGACCCTGCTGGCCGACGGCTGCATCCATCTGGGTAGCGGACCCATGGCCGAACGACTGGTCAAACTGTTCGATGAACTGAACGGGATAATCTCCACACACCAACCCGACGAGGCGGCGGTAGAAAAGGTTTTCATGAACCGCAACGCCGATTCTGCACTGAAACTAGGCCATGCCCGCGGCGGCGCCATCCTCACGGTAGCCAGGGCTGGCGTGGCGGTGCATGAGTATGCGGCGACGCTTATCAAACAGACCGTTGTCGGCCGTGGCCATGCGGAGAAGGGACAGGTGCAACACATGGTGGGTGCCCTGTTGAAACTGGAGCACCAGCCACCGACCGACGCGGCCGATGCCATAGCGGCAGCGATTTGTCATGCGCACATGCGGGACGGAGTAGCTCGCATCGCACTCGCTGGCGGTGGGCGCCGATGATTGGGCGCATTTCCGGCACGCTCATTGAGAAGAAACCGCCGCAGATTGTGATCGACTGCAACGGGGTGGGATACGAACTGGAAGCCCCGATGACGACGATCTGGGCACTTCCTGAAGTCAACGAGCGTGTGTCCCTGTATACACATCTCACCGTGCGCGAAGACGCCCACCTGCTTTATGGCTTCTTCAGCGACGGCGAGCGCAGCCTGTTTCGCAGCCTGCTCAAGGTCAACGGCGTGGGCACCAAGATGGCGCTGGTCATACTTTCAGGTATGAGCGCTGATGAATTTGCCGCCTGCGTCAGCGCCGGGGACACCGCGCGTCTGGTTGCGTTGCCGGGAGTTGGCAAGAAAACAGCTGAGCGGCTCATCGTAGAGATGCGTGATCGCGTCGGCCATCTGGGAGACGAAAGCAGGCCCCTGCCAGCTGCGGCTCGGGAGGCTCGGCAGGATCCGGTCAACGACGCGGTCAGCGGGCTGATAGCCCTTGGCTACAAGCCTCAGGAAGCCAGCCGCTTCGTACACGAGATTGAAACGACGGGTATGAGCAGCGAGACCATCATCAGGGAAGTCCTGAAAAAGCTTTTACCGAAATGAGTCGCCTGAGCGCTCTGCGGCTGCGGACCATACATGACCGACACTGACCGAATCGTATCCTCGAGCGCCGCGGGTGATGATGAGGCTGACCGCACCATCCGTCCCCGGCTGCTGTCTGACTACATTGGCCAGCCAGCTGTCAGTGAACAGATGGAGATCTTTGTCGGCGCTGCGCGCGCGCGCTCCGAGGCGCTGGACCACGTTTTAATTTTCGGCCCCCCGGGGCTCGGCAAAACAACTCTCGCGCACATTATTGCGAACGAGATGGAGGTCAATCTGCGCCAGACTTCGGGACCGGTGCTCGAACGGCCGGGAGACCTGGCGGCCCTGCTGACAAACCTGGAACAGGGTGATGTGCTGTTTATAGACGAGATTCATCGCCTGAGTCCGGTTGTCGAGGAGATCCTCTATCCAGCGATGGAGGACTATCAGCTCGACATCATGATTGGGGAAGGCCCGGCTGCTCGAGCCATCAAACTGGATCTCCCGAGATTCACACTGGTCGGGGCAACAACCAGAGCAGGGCTGCTGACGTCTCCCCTGCGCGACAGGTTCGGGATCGTGCAACGCCTGGAGTTTTACTCAGTCGCCGATCTTGCGCAGATCGTGCTGCGCGCAGCGCGCATCCTGGGCGTTGAAATCGACTCCGGTGGGGCAAAAGAGCTCGCGCATCGTTCGCGGGGCACGCCGCGTATCGCTAACCGACTGCTGCGGCGAGCGCGCGACTACGCGCAGATCAAGGCAGACGGGAAGCTCGATGCCGAGGTAACCTCGCGAGCCCTCGATCTGCTCAATGTAGACAGTAATGGTTTTGACGTCATGGACCGCAAGCTCCTGCTTGCGATCATGCAGAAATTCGATGGCGGACCGGTCGGCGTCGACAGCCTGGCCGCGGCCATCGGCGAAGAACGCGGCACCATAGAAGACGTTCTGGAGCCGTACCTGATTCAGCAGGGTTTCCTGATGCGGACTCCGCGAGGGCGCACGGCAACTCGCTCCGCGTGGCAGCATTTCGGCCTGACCGTCCCGGAAAACACACTGTCTCAGGATCTGTTCTCGGATGAACAGTAAGCGCACCCCGCTCACTCGGGTTTCGGAATTCTCCTGGCCGGTCCGGGTGTACTACGAAGACACTGACGCCGCGGGGATCGTCTACCCCGCAAACTATCTCCGTTCTATGGACCGCGCGCGGACGGAGTGGTTGCGGGAGCTCGGTTTTGAGCAGGACGAGTTGCGGGAGTCATCTGGCGTCCTGTTCGTTATTGCACGCAGCGAGATCCAGTTTGTTCTACCTGCACGCTTTAACGCCAGTTTAGTCGTGCACTCGCGCCTCGAATCGGCGCGACGCGTGAGTCTCTGCATGAAGCAGACCATCGTCGATGCCGAAAGCCGGGAAGTCTGCGCGGCGATCAATACGATCGCCTGCGTGCACGCCGAGACGCTGCGACCCTGTCGCATACCTGCCCACATGATGAGGACCTTCGAAGGTGCATAACGACCTGTCTATTGCCAGCCTGGTGCTGGGAGCGAGCCTCCTGGTAAAGCTCATCATGCTGATTCTGTTGCTGGCTTCGATCGCTTCCTGGGCATTGATCTCCAGCAAGCGCCGGCAGATAAAAAAAGCACGGGCAGAACTCGCGTATTTTGAAGATGAATTCTGGTCCACCGAGGACCTCACCAGTCTGTACAACCGCGTTTCAGCAGACCGGGACAACATGACAGGCATGGAGCTGATTTTCGAATCCGGCTTTCACGAGTTTGTACGCCTGCGCAAGCGCGGCGGCCTTGAACCCGCCGATATCCTCGACGGCGCGCAACGCGCGATGAAAGTCAGCGTGAGCCGCGAACTGGAAGAGCTGGAGAGCGGCCTGTCCTTCCTCGCCACAGTTGGTTCAGTCAGTCCGTACATCGGATTGTTCGGCACCGTCTGGGGCATCATGAATTCATTCCAGGCGTTGGGTAACGTCCATCAGGCCACCCTGGCAATGGTGGCACCGGGGATTTCAGAAGCGCTGGTGGCCACGGCTATGGGTCTGTTCGCCGCCATTCCTGCAGTGATCGGATACAACCGCTACGCCAGCGCGATCGACCGGATCGTGGGTCGGTATGACATCTTCGTGGAGGAATTCGTCTCTATCCTGCGACGCCAGGTGCACGACTGAGCGACCGACATGGCTGCCACGAACCAGCGCAACAACCGCAGGCGGGTGATGTCCGAAATCAACGTCGTCCCCTACATCGACGTGATGCTGGTGCTGTTGATCATTTTCATGGTTACCGCCCCGCTCATCACTCAGGGCGTCAAGATTGAGCTGCCTCAAGCACCCTCAGCGGTTATACCTCCAAGTGATCAGGAGCCTCTGGTCGTTACCGTCAACCGATCGGGAGATATCTTCACCGACATCGGCGAAACCCCCAGCGAGCCGATTGATGAGCAAACTCTGACAACGCGGATTGCCGCGGTACTGAAGTACCGCCCGAACACCGAAGTGCTCGTCGAAGGAGACCGCGAGGTCCCTTACGGCCGGGTAGTAACCATCATGACGCTGCTCAAGAATGCCGGTGCGACCACCGTCGGCCTGGTGACTGAACCTGTCACCGACTGAAGCAATGCTCCCGGAACCGCTCTCGCTGCGCGCCTTAATCGGGTCGACCACCCTGCACCTGGGACTGGCGGCGCTGCTGCTTTTCGGCGCTGAGTTCAGACCGCGTGACGTCGCTGCGCCTCAGCCTGTCCGGGAAATCGTCAACGCCACAACTATCGACCGGCGCGCCGTGGAGGCCGAAATCGAACGGCTGAAAAAAGCCGACGCGGCTGCAAAGCGTGCAGAGGACGAACGCCTGAAGAAAGCGCAACGTCAGGCCGAAGAACTGGCGCGTCAGCGAAAAGCTGAAGAGCAGAAGCTCCAGGAGCTGAAAGCGGAACAGGAGCGTCTTACTGCCGAAAAAGACAAGGCCGCCAAACAGAAAGCCGAAGCGGAGAAACGAGCAGCGGAGGCCCGGAAGAAAGCCGCGGACGAAGAGGCAAAAAGAAAGGCCGCAAAAAAGAAAGCAGAGGACGAAGCGCGTAAAAAGCGCGCTGCTGAGCAAAAGGCCGCAGAGGCAAAGAAGCAGGCGGCTGAAGCAGAGAAGAAAAAGCGCGAGGCCGCGCGTAAAGCAGAGGAGCGTGAGCGCATGGAAAAAGCCTTGCGCGAAGAACTCGCCGCTGAGGAGGCTGCCGCTCGGGCGGCTGCTGACAGCGCGGAAATCAATCGCTTCGTTGCCGCCATTGCAGCTCGTGTAAGGCAGTCATTCACCATCCTCCCTGGATTTGACGGGCTATCTTGTACTCTGAGGATCACGCTCGTCCCCGGAGGAGAAGTCGCGGGCGTGCAGATTGTTCGTTCCAGCGGTAACGCCAGCTTTGACCGCCAGGCAGAAAACGCGGTGCGCAAAGCCGCACCGTTGCCCGTACCCACAGAACCGCGCCTGTTTGAGCAGGTAAGGAGTATCTCGTTTGTTTTTGATCCCCAGATTTAGCGCAACAGCGCGTCTCTGCAAGCACCGTCTCCGGGTCGTTGCAACCCTGAGTCTGCTCACCGTCGTCGCCGGTCTGAGCACAGTCAGCGCGCGCGACGGAGAGCTCACCATCCGCATCACCGAAGGAATCGAGTCGGCTTTGCCGATCGCCGTGGTGCCTTTCGCCACTGAGAACGGCGAAGGGCTGAGCTTTGACCTGGCCGCCATTGTTCGTTCCGACCTGTCCCGCTCCGGCCGTTTCGCGGCCATGCCGCCGGAAGATCTGCCGTCCCGACCGTCGACATTCAGTGCTATCAACTTCAAGGACTGGCGATTGCTGGGTATGGAAAATCTGGTCATCGGCAAGGTGCTTTCCGCACCCGGCGGCGGGTACAACGTCGAGTTCAGGCTGGTCGATGTCTACAAAGGAAAACAGCTGGCTGGTTTCCGTATCCCCAGCACAGCCGCGAATATCCGCCTGACCGCACACCACATCAGTGACGTTATTTACGAAAAACTGCTGAATCAGAAAGGGGCTTTCTCAACCCGCATCGCCTACGTCACGGTGGATAAGGCGGCCGACAAAAGCGCTGTTTACCGCATGCAGATTGCGGATGCCGACGGTTTCAACCCGCACACTATCCTCGAGTCTTCACAGCCACTTCTGTCCCCGGCCTGGTCGCCCGACGGCTCTCAGCTGGCTTATGTGTCATTCGAGAGCCGCAACTCTTCGATTTACCTACAGGACATCGGTAGCGGAAAACGGGAGCGCATCATTGCCGGCCCTGGAATTAACAGTGCACCTTCGTTTGCGCCGGACGGAAAACGACTAGCGGTCACCCTGTCCCGGGATGGCAACCCCGAGATCTACCAGTATGACCTGATCGGGGGAAAGCTGACCCGACTGACCAATCATCCGGGAATCGACACGGAACCCAGCTGGTCACCCGATGGTCGAGCCCTTGTATTCACATCAGACCGAGGTGGCGGCCCGCAGATCTACCGCCTAGCTTTCGATGGTAGCCAACCGCAACGCGTGACGTTCAACATGGGGCCTTACAACGCTCGGGCCCGATACTCGCCCGACGGGCGGAAACTGGTCGTCGTCAACGGCGGTTCAGGGCGCTATCGGATTGCGTCTCTTGATCTCGCGACAAACCAGTTCGAACACCTCACAAACGGCTCGCTTGACGAGGCGCCGAGCTTCGCTCCGAATGGCAGTATGGTAATTTATACAACGATGGGAACCCGCGGCACGGAGCTGGCTGCGACCTCAACTGACGGACACCTGAAACAGCGCCTTGCGCTGCAGAAAGGCGAGGTCAGAGAGCCCGCTTGGGGACCTTTTCGAAAATAGTTCTATCTGAATTCGGGCGGGATGCACGGCGCGGGCAACGGTTGCCCCGGACCCAAGCCGATACACCGTTCCGGTCGTCCCGGGCTGCTGACAGGCAGCCGGGCCTCTTTGCTCACAGTCTGTATTTTCACGAGGAGAAAACGATGAAACGGGCTGGACTCATGCTTTTGCTGTTGCTTACGACTGCACTGGTACTGACTGCCTGCAGTTCAAATAAGAATCGATCCGATGCAACCCGAAGCAGTGCGACGGTTGAAGATCGGACATCGACATCCGAATCAAATTCAGGGGCGACAGGTGACGAAGATCTGGTGACAACGCAAGGTCTGAACGCACAGGAAGCGCTGACCCCGGCAGCTCTCAATGACCCCGACAGCCCGCTCGCCGTACGGGTGATCTACTTCGACTATGACAGCGCGAATATCCGCAGCGATTTCGCCGACACAGTTGCGTCGCATGCAGCGCTGCTTGCATCCAACCCATCCGTCTCAGTGACGCTCGAGGGCCATGCAGACGAACGCGGTTCGCGTGAATACAACCTGGCGCTGGGCGAGCGGCGTGCGTTGGCAGTACGACGCCAGCTGGTCCTGCTCGGCGCCTCTGCGGGCCAGATCAATACCGTCAGCTACGGCGAGGAAAGGCCGGCAGTTGACGGACATGATGATCAGGCCTACGGACTTAATCGACGCGTGGAGCTCGTTTACTGATGCACACGGTGGTCCGGTCCGGCCGGGGCTATTCCATGCGGTGGCGGCGTCTCGCCGTTCTTTTGTGCTGTCTGACCGGCGCCGCAGGCCCGGCGCTGGCGCAGACTCAGGATGCAGTGACCGCCCGCTTGGACAAACTGGAGCGGGCCCTGGGGAACCAGGGTTTACTCGACTTGGCGCGCCAGGTTGACCAGCTGCAGATGGAGCTCCGACAGATGCGCGGAGAGATTGAGAATCAGCGCCATCTGCTGGAACAAGTCCGTGACGGCCAACGCCAGCAATACATCGACCTGGATAACCGGCTCAGCGGGCTGGACCCCGGACGCAGCACCACTCTATCCACAGCAGGCTATGTGCCGGGGCCTCGGGGGGCTTTACCCGATGAGCCGCCTTTAGCCACCACTTCAGCCACCTCCAGCGATACCGTTGCAGGCGACCCGGCCGAGGGCTTGATAGCACGCGATGCAGGAGGATCCGTGAGCTTCACAGCGGGCCGGGGCAAGGCTCCAAGTCCGGTCACCGGAAACGCTGGCTCACTGCCCGAGCGTTTGCCTAATGATGCTCAGACTGCAACGCCTCCATTGCCGCAGAGCGCGAGCGCCAACATCATCGCGGCAGCGCCCAGCTCTGATAGCGCTGCATCCGAGGCCGCGTACAAAGAGGCCTTCGCGCTGCTGAAAGAAGGCCGCTATGACGAGTCCATTACGGGATTCTCTGCATTTCTGCAGCAATTCCCCAACAGCCAGTATGCGGATAACGCACAGTACTGGCTCGGCGAGGCTTACTATGTGATGCGTCAGTTCGAGCCGGCCATCGCGCAGTACCAGACGCTCATCGCGGATTACCCGAACAGTCAGAAGCAATCTCATGCCATGCTGAAAATCGCCTACAGCTACGCGGAGCTGGGTCTGCAGGAACAGGCGCTGGCAGTCCTCTCTGACCTGAAAACGCGTTTCCCCGGCTCTGCAGCGGCGCGTCTGGCAGATGAGCGCATCCAGAGGCTCCGCTCAGATATGCCTTCCCGCCAGTGAGGCCTGCCAGCTCGCCAGCCCATTGATGTCTGCGCGCGCCTTAAAACAATCAGGGATCAGTATTCGGATCTCAGAGATTTTCCTTTCCTTGCAGGGTGAGTCCACGACATCGGGGCTGCCCACCGTGTTCCTGCGAACGACCGGCTGCCCGCTCAGGTGCGCTTATTGCGATACCAGCTATGCGTTCTCCGGCGGACAGCTGATGGACCTCAATGAGATCCTGGCAAAAACCGCGGCTTATCAGGTTCGGCATGTCACCGTCACCGGCGGAGAACCGCTTGCGCAGCCGGCAACCTATGACCTGCTGCACCGGTTGTGCGATGCCGGTTACCGGGTTTCGCTGGAAACCAGCGGCGCTATCGACATCTCGCCTGTCGATTGCCGCGTGATGAAAGTTGTGGACATCAAAACCCCCGGCTCAGGGGAATGCGATCGCAATTTATGGAGCAACCTGACGCATCTGGTGCCACCGGATCAGCTCAAATTCGTTATTACTGACCGCGCCGATTACGAATGGAGTCGCGACCGTCTTGGTTCTGCGGCGGAGGGGATAGAAATTTTGTTCTCCGCCAGCCACGACCAGCTTGCGGCGCGGCAGCTCGCCGACTGGATAGTCGAAGATCGGCTACCCGTCAGGTTCCAACTGCAGCTGCACAAGTATCTCTGGGGCAATGAACCCGGACGCTGAGATCCGTGCTGTGGTGCTGCTGTCGGGCGGGCTGGATTCAGCGACCGTCCTGGCCGAGGCTGCCGCGCGCGGTCGAAGCTGCTATGCCATGAGCGTGAATTACGGCCAGAGGCACGCAGCAGAGCTTCAAGCCGCGCGGACTATCGCCGAGCGACACGGTGCGAAAGAACATCGTGTCGTTTCGGTTGACTTCAACCAATTCGGTGGCTCTGCACTGACCGACGACGCGATCGCGGTTCCAGACTCACCTTCCGCCGGGATCCCGACAACTTACGTGCCGGCGCGCAATACGATCATGTTGGCACTCGCGCTGGGCTGGGCCGAGATCCTCTCCGCTCAGGAGATACACATCGGCGTCAACGCGATCGATTACTCGGGCTATCCCGACTGTCGCCCTGAATTCATCCAGGCCTTTCAGCATCTGGCGGGTCTGGCTACCCGGGCAGTCGATGGCGGGGAAGCGGTGCGGATCTGCACCCCTTTGTTAGCGCTGAGCAAAGCGGAAATCATCAGTCGGGGTGTACACTATGGCGTTGATTTTGCGACTACGGTGAGCTGCTATCAGGCTGATCCGAAAGGGCTGGCCTGCGGTCGCTGCGACGCGTGTCGCCTGCGGCGGGAGGGGTTCGAACAGGCACAGATCGGCGATCCCACGCGGTACCAGGCACCAGCGTTACAGCCGGACTAATCTGCGCCTGGGTTGCTGTTTTGCTCTGGGCACCATGCAAAGCGCGCCCGGGACACCAGGCCTCACTTTGCTTGAATCGAACGATGCCCCCGCGCTTCGGCCAATCGCTCCGGCGTGCCTACATCGAACCACGTGCCATAAAAAATCTCGCCGGAAGCAATTCCGACCGCAGCTGCGTCCCGCAACAAATGGCCCAGGCCGATCCGGGATGTCCCTACAGCGTCAAAAAACTCTCTACGGAACACACCGATCCCGGCGTAGGTAAAGCTCTCGCTTCCCTCCAAGCGAAGCCTGCCTGCTTGCAGCGCGAAGTCACCTCCGACGTTGTGCGCAGGATTGGGCACCAGAACGATGTGTGCCTGGTCAATACGGGAACGAAGCCGAGAAAAATTGAAAGCAGTCCAGACATCAGCGTTGACGACCACGAAAGGGCCCTCGCCCAGCAACCCGAGCGCGCGAGCGATGCCGCCCGCTGTTTCCATCGGGCCATCAGGCTCCCGGGAATACTGTATGTGCACCCCGAAGGCTTCTCCCGCCCCGAGATGTTGCTCTATTCGCTCTCCAAGGTAGGACACGTTAATCACCAGCTCAGTGAAACCTGCTCTGCGCAGCCGCGCCACATGTCGTTCGATCAGCGTCTCCCCATTCACCTGCAGCAGTGGCTTCGGAAGAAATCGGGTCAGAGGCAGCATGCGCTCTCCACGGCCCGCCGCCAGAATCATTGCTTTCACTATTTTGCTCTCTGCACCGGACAACCGGTCGACGTCAGTGTCAGAACTTTACACGCTCTGGCATGATCCTCGCGGTCGGTCGAGATGACCAACGCAAAGTCTCCACTCCAACCCGCCACCTACAAAAAAATGACTGATCTGACCGAACGACCACACAACGCCAGCTCACTCTTTGATCCCGAGAAAGTGCTGGAGATGGGTCGTGAAGTGCTCAGAATTGAAGCCAGAAGCATAGAGAACCTGCTCTCGTGCGTTGACGACGACTTCGTGGCTGCGGCTGACCTCATGCTTCGCTGCAGGGGGCGGGTGGTTGTCCTGGGGATGGGGAAATCCGGACACATTGGCAGCAAGATCGCAGCAACTCTGGCCAGCACCGGCACGCCGGCATTTTTTGTTCATCCAGGAGAAGCCAGCCACGGCGACCTTGGAATGATTACACCGCAGGACGTCACGCTCGCGCTGTCCAATTCCGGCGAGACAGAAGAGCTGACGGTACTCCTGCCCATCATCAAACGGCTTGGCGTACCGCTCATCGCTCTGACCGGAAAGCAGTCCTCGACGCTCGCCAGAGCAGCAACGGTTTGTATCCGCATCGAAATTCGTGAAGAAGCGTGCCCCCTTGGGTTGGCGCCAACGTCGAGTACTACTGCAGCCCTGGCCATGGGTGACGCGCTCGCAATTGCCCTTCTCCAGGCCCGTGGCTTTACGGAAAGCGATTTCGCGCGGGCCCATCCCGGGGGCTCCCTTGGCCGCCGATTACTACTGAAAATCGACGACCTGATGCACAGCGGCAGTGCTATGCCGACAGTTCAGCGGGACGCCAGCGTCAGCGAGGCACTGGTCGAAATGACTCGGAAAGGTCTTGGCCTGACCGCCGTCCTGAGCGCGTCCGGCGAAGTTGAGGGTGTGTTTACAGACGGCGACCTGCGGCGCGTTCTTGAGCGGGGAAAAGACCTCCATGCCACCACGCTTGCCGAAGTTATGACCACAGAATGCGTAACCGTCAGGCCGGGACTGCTCGCTGCCGAGGCTTTGCAGGTCATGCAGACGCATAAAATCAACGCCGTGCTGGTCGCCAGCGCCGACTTACACCTCGTCGGAGTCTTGAATATGCATGACCTGTTGCGGGCACGGGTTGTCTGATGCCGAACTGTTTCTCATCACGTCCCATGGTCACTCAATCGCTGTGTGAAACCGTTCCGCGATTCTGAATCAAGTCCTTGCCCTCGCTTAGCTCGAAACGCCCAGCAGCTCAGATAGCGGCGCAGAGATACACATCATGAGCGCTCAAAGGCGGTGAACTGGCTGCTCGTAACCCTCGGGGTCCTGGTCTCTGCGGTTCTCAGCTTCTGGTGGCTGGAGGCGATGCAGCGTGCCGACACCGCACCGACACGTACCAGCCGACATGAACCGGACTATTACCTGGACCACATGGTTCGCCGTACGCTGGGTGACGATGGCGTTACCCGCTCGATACTCTACTCAAAGCGGGTTGAGCATTTTCCGGATGACGACTCGATCGAATTAGCCAGCCCCCACCTTGAGCTTTACAATTCCGACCCTCAACCTTGGCACGTCTCTGCAGAATCCGGCTGGATCAGCTCAGGTAACAACGTGGTTTTGCTCCACGGTGCAGTAGAGATCTGGAAACTTGATCGGGCAGGGAAGCGCAGATTTCAGATTCTGACGACCGAGCTGCGAGTCCTGCCGAAGGAACGCTACGCTGAAACAGATAGCGCAACAACGATAGTCAGCCCCGCTTCCGTGACTCGTGCTATCGGAATGCGAGCGAATCTCGCACACGACAAACTGGAACTGGTTAACCGCGTCAGAAGCCGTCATGAGCCATCACCGCAGAGCTGAAGTAGACCCCAAGTCGGAGTGGCATCCGATTTTTTCTCTTTTTTCGAACCTCCGGGGTCAATTCTGGCTGGTGGTCATCCTTATCAGCGCTATGCAACCGCTCTCTCCGGTCAAAGCACTTTCTACCGATTTTGAACAAGCAATAGAAATAGAGGCCGACTTCGCCGAGCTTGACGATGAGGAAGGAACTACTGTTTACATCGGGAACGTCGTGGTCGTTCAAGGCTCGATCCGCATGACCGGCGACCGCTTACGAGTCAACTTCACCCCCGAGCGGGATCTCAAAGATGCCTACATGGAGGGTCGCCTGGCCACCTTCAGACAAACCCCGAACGAAGGTGACGAAGACGTCGAGGGCGAAGGGCTGATGATCGAGTACCACGCACAGGAAAACATGATTTACGTGATCGGTCGGGCAAAAGTAACTCAGGGCGCGCGACTTACCCAGGGACACCGCATTAACTACGATACTGCGCGCAGTATTGTCACCGTGCGCTCCTCACGAGCGGCCAGCGCAAACAAAGATGAGCAGAAAAAAGAACAATCCGGTCGCGTGCGCATCATTATTCCCCCGAAGAAAAAAGACTGACTGCGGTACAGCGCGTGCAGTCAACGCTGCGACGAAAAATCATCATCTCACCGAAATCGGCAGCGGACCGGACGAGCCGTCTAATTTACGGCTCGTGGATATCAGCCTCCTGGAGCATCTGAACCCATGAGCGTTCTCTCGGTAAGACACCTGGCGAAAACATATCGCTCCCGGAAAGTGGTCAAGGACGTCAGCCTGGAGGTCAACAGCGGGGAGGTGATTGGTTTACTTGGCCCCAATGGGGCGGGAAAAACGACCAGCTTCTACATGATCGTAGGTCTGGTCACCAGCGAAGGAGGCTCCATTCATCTCGACGCGGAGGAGCTCACGCGGCTGCCCATGGACGTGCGTGCCCGCAAAGGGCTCGGCTACCTGCCACAGGAAGCGTCTGTGTTTCGCAAGCTGACTGTCGAGCAGAACATACTGGGGGTCTTGGAAATCGTCCCCGGTCTGAGCCCGCCGCAACGTAAGCGCAAACTGGAAGCGCTATTACGCGAGTTCCATATCGAACACATCCGGGAAAATCTTGGCATCTCGCTCTCGGGGGGCGAACGGCGGCGCGTGGAAATCGCGCGAGCACTGGCAACCGAGCCCCGTTTCATTCTTCTCGATGAACCTTTCGCGGGGGTCGACCCGATCTCCGTGGGCGATATCCAGCGCATCATCAGTCACCTGCAACAGATCGGTATTGGCGTACTAATCACCGACCATAACGTTCAGGAAACCCTGCGTATCTGCGACCGCGCATACATCGTTAACGAGGGGACAATCATCGCCCAGGGCGATGCCGATGCCATTCTCGCAAACGACCGCGTGCGTAAGGTGTATCTAGGTGAGACTTTCAAGCTCTGAAGACCTCGGATTGCGGTCCCTGCTATCACCGCACTGCGCTTCTCAGAACGCGCTTAGGTCTTTTTTTGTTGAGCTAAACTAAAGTTATCAGTTCCCGTCGGTCACCACTCTTCCGACCCAGATGAAGCAGTCTTTACAACTACGAATCGGCCAGCAGCTGACGATGACGCCGCAGCTGCAGCAGGCCATACGGCTGCTTCAGCTATCGGCTTTAGAACTCTCCGCCGAAATCCAGGACGCACTCGACTCAAACATGATGCTCGAGGTCGCGGAGTCAGGCGATGATCTCGACGAACAGGGTAGCGAGCACACGCCCGATCCTGAAACTGATTTCGATCAGGAATTCGAGGCGCCTCAGGAGATAGCGGGGGGCGATCCCATGGAGCAGGAGACGCTGTCGACGACAGTCGATATTCCGAACGATTTGCCGGTCGACACGGAATGGGACGACATTTACGACACGTTACCAACATCGGGGATGACCACCGGCCAGGCAGAAACCCTTGATGCCGAGTATGAGCGGGCTGATTCTGCCAGTCAGACGCTTGCTGAGCACCTTCTATGGCAGCTCAATCTGCTTCCGATCAGCAGCGCTGACAAAACGATCGCCGCAACGATCATTGACGCGCTCGACAGCGATGGCTATCTGCAGGCGAGCATCACCGATCTCTGCGAGACTCTCAAAGAAGACGAGTCTGATGACCTTGCGGAAGAGGAGATTGCAGCCGTTCTGAAAATGGTGCAGAGCTTGGATCCGACAGGCGTTGCGGCGCGGGACCTGAGCGAATGTCTTCGTTTGCAGCTGGCCCAGCTCGATTCCGCTACTCCGTGGCTGGAAGAGGCGCAACGCTGCTGTTCTGATTTGTTCTCCCTGCTCGGCGGTCGCGACTACACCCAGCTCATGCGCAAACTGCAGCTCAGCAAAAGTGAACTGGCACAGGTTATTACCCTCATTCAGTCTCTTAATCCCCGGCCAGGCTCCCCCTTTGATAGCGGGCAGACCGAGTACATCGTGCCCGACGTTTTTGTGTCGAAACACAACAATCGCTGGCGGGTCGAACTCAACCCTGAAACAGCACCCCCGCTTCGGGTCAACCCGTACTACGCATCGCTGGTCAGGCGCTCAAAGAACGAAGATGACCAGACGTCCATGCGCGCACACCTCCAGGAGGCAAAGTGGTTCATCAAGAGCCTGCAGAGTCGCAGTGAGACGTTGTTGAAAGTTTCCAGCGCTATTGTCGAGCGGCAGCAAGCATTTCTAGAGCACGGTGAGGAGGCCATGCGGCCGCTGGTGCTGCATGACATAGCGGACACACTAGAAATGCACGAGTCGACGATTTCACGCGTGACTACACGCAAATACATGCACACGCCCAAGGGAATCTTCGAACTCAAGTTCTTTTTTTCGAGCCATCTCAGCACAACCCTTGGCGGGGAAGCCTCGTCAACGGCAATCCGCGCGGTCATCAAAAAAATCATTGCGGCTGAGAACTGCACAAAGCCGCTCAGCGACAATAAAATCGCCGCCCTGCTCTCAGAGCAGGGCGTTCAGGTGGCGAGGCGCACCGTCGCCAAGTACCGTGAGGCCATGGCAATTCCGCCATCCAACGAACGAAAGCGCCTTGCGTGAAATGCCACCCAAGAAAATCCCCCCCCCCGAGGAACCGCGAAACAGATGATCCCGCGCTCACCACAAAAACCGGGACCGCGGACCTGCCACCAGGAGATGTATAGCCATGCAGATACAGATAGATGGGCATCATGTGGACGTCACAGAGTCCATGCACGATTACATCCATAACAAGCTGACGCGCGTCGAACGCCACTTCGATCAGGTTGTTGACGTCCATGTCGTACTAAGCGTCGAAAAACAACGACAAAAAGCCGAGGCAACCGTTCACCTCGCGGGAAATAACATTCACGCCGAAAGCGAGAACGATGATATGTACGCTGCGATCGACGCGCTGGTGGATAAGCTCGATCGACAGGTAAAAAAACACAAAGAAAAGCTCACCGATCACCGCAGCTGAACCTTGCCTGCCCGCCTGGATTACCCCAGCCCTCCGTACGTTATGCACCCTATGCAGATATCCGACATCCTCTCCGAGGAACGCGTGGCTTTGGACGTCGTTGCCGGTAGCAAGAAAGCCATACTTGAGGAGCTGGCCCGGCTGCTCGCAAGTTCAACAACCGGCCTGAGCGAAGACCGGATTTTCGAAAGCCTGCTCGCACGCGAGCGGCTTGGCACCACCGGGGTAGGAGGTGGCATCGCCATCCCTCACGGCCGCGTACACAGCCCCGTTTCAACGGGTGCTTTCGTCCGCACGCAATCCGCTATCCAGTTTGACGCCATCGATAATGCTCCGGTCGATCTGTTCTTTGCCCTGTGCGTTCCAGCTGACGCAACGTCCGAACATCTCGACCTGCTCGCATCCTTGGCCAGGAAATTTTCGGATACGCAGCTCGTGGACCAACTTCGTCTAAAGAACAACGCTGGCGAGGTCTTCGAGATGCTGACCGTCGAAGAAAAGTAGTCGCCCTCGACCATTTCCATGGCCACAATCGAGCGACTGCTCATCATTTCGGGTCTTTCTGGAGCCGGGAAAACCATCGCGCTGCATGCACTTGAGGATGCGGACTTTTACTGCGTTGATAATCTCCCAGCAGGCATCCTGCCGACCTTGATCAGACACCTGAATGAACAGAGTGGGGCCCACTTTAAGCGCGTCGCTGTCGGTATAGATGCGCGCAACCACGAGGCGTCGATTCGCCAGCTGCCTGGGGCCGTCGCTTCTCTCAGGCAGGAAGGGATACCGGTTGAACTGCTGTTCATCGATGCCAGGGACGAGGAGCTGACCATGCGCTTCAGCGAAACGCGTAGAAAGCACCCGCTGTCGGATGAAGCAACCTCGCTGACCGAAGCTATCCGCTTAGAACGTTCTATGTTGAACGAGGTCGCGCTTCTCGCTGACCTTCGCGTTGATACGACAACCTTTAACGTCCACGAATTACGCGCAACGATTAGAAAATCCGTAGCTGGCAGAACCGACCCGGCGCTTGCGGTCCAATTCC
>Ga0181582_10001036_pt1 | contig 21146 bp, 14 predicted proteins | sample 071ome_32_FD_132438 | JGI IMG/M metagenome (GOLD analysis project Ga0181582, IMG submission 132438) | Coastal salt marsh microbial communities from the Groves Creek Marsh, Skidaway Island, Georgia - 071405AT metaG (megahit assembly) | ecosystem: Environmental > Aquatic > Marine > Intertidal...
TGCGCGAGGCGAGACGCTCGGGAACGATGGTCGCGAAAAACGCGATCGGTGAGACGAACGCGGGAAAGGACGTGGATAAGAGTGATTCAGATTTCATGGCGATGTTGGGTCTCGACGCGGGAGACGCGGCGGCGACGAGCGAGGGCGCGCCGATTCTGGACGTCACCGAGTGGAGGGGCGACGGCACTGACAGATCCTCGGAATGGCCGCTCGTGAAGCCAAACGATGATGACATTTATCTGATGACTTTGATTCACTCGAAGCTCAGCGAAGCCGGATTCTGGGTGGGCGAGGATGATGAAGAGGATATGTATTTTGGTTCCTCCACAAAGGAGGCTTTGATGTATTTCCAGGCGACGAACGGAATCGCGGAGACCGGTGTCGTCGACGAGGACACCTGGCTCGCGCTGCTCGGCGAAGAGCAATACCGATGGGGTCCGACGCCGGGAGCGATTTCGTTCGATGAATCGAAGTTTAAGGCCGAAGAAACGTCAGGGACGCCGTCAACGACTCTGAACCCGAATCACTTCATGGCGGAAGAAGACTACGCCCCTGACGAGTACGACCCTTTCGGACATGAGGACGAACGCGGTGAAGCGCAGGGTCCTTCTTTCGAGCTTTCGAGCGGTAAGGTTAAGCACAAGTGGCCCGTGCTGCGCGAGGATGACGGCGGCATGGAGGTGCATAAGATGCAAGTGCTCCTCGCCGAGCGAGGCTATGATTCCGGAGAGGAGGACATGGAGTACTGGTATTTCGGATCCGCTACGTCAGCGGCACTTCTGACCTTCCAAGCTAGCGAACGTCTGGCCGAGACCGGAATCACGGACTTGGCGACGTGGCGCGCACTCCTTCGCGTTGAGGAATTGCAAGAGTCACCGGAGACGGTGCTCGCGAGAGTCGGCCATGGCGACTACCCGAACGATTTGGCGAGGACGGATCGAGTCTTCCTGCTCGGCGAGCAACGCTACGAGAAAAGCTCGTAAGTCTCGCTAGATGACGGTCCTTTCACTCGCGTGCGCGCGACATTCTTCCGCATTTTTTTCCCATGATTTAATGTGAGCAAGAGCTCAGTTTTAAGTCCCTGTCGTCACTCCTCCGTATGCCCCTCCGCGTGGACGGCGTCCCACCCGTGGCGTTCGTCCCCACCGCGAGTGGGGACGTGCATGCTGTCACGTGCGAGGGCGATGTCGACATTGCGGCGATCGAGCGCGTCCCCGCGCGCGCGATTGAGATTGACCCCGCGACAGTCCCGCTGCCTCGGGACGTTTTCACCGTCGATGCGAGCATCTCTCGAGCGCGCGCGCTCGATGAAGCTCTCGTGACCTCGGCACGGAACATTTCAAGTGTGCGACTCCGCGAAAGTGCGCCGGTGGCGACGCCGAGCGACGCGGAAGCGACATTGGTTCCGCGCGCACCAACGCTAGTGCCGCACGATGTAGATGCATACGACACGACGTCGACACCGAAGCCTAGCACCGATTGGGCAGATTTTGAGTCTAAAAGGAGAATTGAGCAGGATTGGATCGAGTTGGAGCTTCGCGTGGATGGCGGCGCGGGAGATTCGAGTGCGCTCACGCGGGCGCCAGCTCCTCAGAGCGATTTCGTGCGAGGTTCGTTTGCACAAATTCCCTTCACTCCTGGAGGTGAAGGATGGGATGCCGCCGCGCGAAAGAGCGCGTTAAATCGCGCAGATCTCGCGAAACGCGCTGGTAGCGCGTGGCTCGAGGAGTTTGCATCTGGAGTTTACATGTCAACATCGCAACTGCCAAACACACTCGCTGGAATGCGTGACATGTTCGAGTTGAATAGTGAAATTGAGAAGACGGAAATCGAGCTTGAAAAACTCACCGTGATGGAAGATGAAGCGTTGCCGATGTCATACGACGATCTCTTCATCGAAGCCCTTCGGAACGCGGCCAGACCGGAGTCTTTATCGAGCGAGGAGGAGACAGAGAGCGAGGATGAAATTGAGGAGGAAGAGGCAGATAACATCGAAACAACACTCGATGAGGTCCAGCAGCACGGTGAAATCGAAGTCGAGGCTCTATTGAATGGAACAAGTTCGATCATCTCGACGCAACTACGAGCCAAAGCAAGGAGGAGAACGGGAGAGACGTGGGCGGTGATGGAACGATTTTCAGACGTTCACGAAGCATACAGGCGTGAGGTTCCGGAGCCCGCGCATGATTTTCCATTCGAGCTCGATGAGTTCCAAAAAGAAGCCATAGTTCACCTGGAAAAGTCTGAGAACGTCTTCGTCGCTGCGCACACTTCCGCGGGCAAAACAGTGGTTGCAGAGTATGCATTTGCATTGGCGACAAAACACTGCACACGAGCAATTTACACGTCGCCGATCAAGACGATTAGCAACCAAAAGTTTCGAGATTTCGGGTCTAAATTCGATGTGGGTTTACTAACTGGAGACGTTCAGATAAAACCAGAAGCTGCGTGCCTCATCATGACGACCGAAATTTTGAGAAGCATGTTGTATCGAGGTGCTGATCTCATCAGAGATGTTGAATGGGTCATCTTCGACGAAGTACACTACGTCAACGACGCTGAGCGAGGCGTTGTGTGGGAAGAAGTTATCATTATGCTTCCGGCACACGTTGGTTTGATTTTACTTTCTGCGACGGTGCCGAACGTGTTTGAGTTTGCAGATTGGGTTGGTAGAACCAAGCGCAAGAAAATATTTGTCACCGGTACAAAAAAGCGCCCGGTTCCGCTTGAGCATTGCATTTATTTCGGAGGTGACAAAGAAAAAGACTTTTACAAGGTCGGCGAGCACGAAGCGTTTTTGCCCAACGGTTACAAGATTGCGTCCGAGGCTTACAAAAAGAAGCAGCTTGGTAGTAAGGCAACATCGACAACACCTGCAACAGCACAAGTGACCAAACAAATCGTAGGGCGAGGCGGTAGAGGAGCGGTACAACCAGCCCGAGGTGGCCGCACTGCTGGCCGCGGCGGGGCACAAAATATTACGCCCGGCCGTGGCGGTTCGTCCGGTCCGAATGCTGGACGTGATAAAAATATGTGGGTTGAGCTGATTCGCAACCTTGAGCGCCAAGAACTATTGCCGATGGTGGTCTTTGCTTTCAGTAAAAAGCGATGCGACACTTTGGTTGATAGTTTGACGTCCATGGACCTCACCTCGAGCTCCGAGAAACACGACGTTCACATATTTTGTGAGCGTGCGTTGAGCCGTCTATCTGTCGCCGATCGCAAGCTTCCGCAAGTGCTTCGCGTGAGGGAACTGCTCCGCCGAGGGCTAGGCGTGCATCACGCTGGTCTACTGCCGATTGTTAAAGAGATTGTTGAGATGTTGTTTTGCCGTGGATTGCTAAAGGTCTTATTCTGCACAGAGACTTTTGCAATGGGAGTGAATGCTCCAGCTCGATGTGTGTGTTTCCAGAGTTTAAGAAAGCACGATGGTCAAGATTTCAGAGGTTTGTTGAGCGGAGAGTACACACAAATGGCTGGACGAGCTGGAAGAAGAGGCCTAGACACTGTTGGTACCGTCATTTTGGCGGCTTGGGAGAATTTCCCACAAGAACTTGAGCTTCGTCAGCTGCTTTCTGGACAGGCAACAAGACTTCAGTCGCAGTTCCGACTGACGTATGGGATGATTCTGAATCTTATGCGCGTCGAAGACTTGCGTGTCGAAGATATGCTAGCTCGATCTTTCGCTGAATTTCACGCGCAGCGTAGTTCTGTCGATAGACGAGGAGAACTTGCTGTGGATTTGGCTGCTCTTCGCAAAGTGGAATCGCTCATTCAAACCGAAGCACAGCTCGCGCCTGAGGAGTGGAAGAAGGCAGTCGATTGGGATGATCATACGCGACAAATAGCGCAAAGCGCTCAGCAAGTTCGAGAGCTCATCATGAACAGTCGTGGAGCGCAGAATGCCCTTGTGCCTGGGAGAATCTTGCTCATCGCGCCGCAAGGCGAAGGTGGTGAAAAGTCAGAGGGACTTCCGCGAGGCGGCGTAGCCAAGCACTGCGTTCTCCTTCGAACGGTGGGTTCCACCATTACGGGAAAGTCTTTCGTCGTGCTGGCTCCGTGTCCCGAAGGTCACGCTGCAAGTGGCGACGCTGAAGGACCGGTGGAGATGCCAGAGACAACTACGTTGTGTAAGAAGGACGATGATGACGATGATTTTTTCGGCATTTCAAAGAAAATCACAAGTAAACGAGGTGTTGATAACTCAAATAAAATGCCTGACGGTCTTCCTTGGTTCAAGCAAGCGATCGGCATGGATTACATCGTGGCGAGTGTTCCAGAGTCAGCTATACTCGCTATCACCACAAGCCGACTGACTGTCGACGTGGATGCAATTCTCGAAGGTCAAAATACCGTCGCAGAGACTTCAAGAACGCTCTTGTCTATAGAAAAGTTGTCAGCGGAGAGTTCCTTCGAGGCACTTCATCCTTTGAAGGATTTGAAGATTCAAGACATTGTTGCCGTTGAGGCTTGTCAGCATCACTTCAATCTGGTTAAGAACTACCTACAAAACCGGTAGCATCCGCACAAAAACTTCGTGAGTGGTCCGCGTTGCTAAGAGCACGACATATTTTGACCTCGAGGGTGGCTGAGCTTGAGTTCGGGCTTTCAGACGCAAATTTGCAGCAAATGCCAGACTTTGAGGCTCGCGTCATTGTACTGCAACGCATGGGATACTTGGACGAACACAGAACCATCACCTTGAAAGGTAGAGTCGCCTGTGAGATCGCGACTGGTGATGAGCTCGTCGGAACCGAGATCATCTTTGCTGGAGTGCTCGGCGATATTCCTTTCGAGGAAGCGGTCGCTCTCCTCGCAGCGCTCGTCTTTCAAGAAAAGAACGCATCTCCACCAACGCTCGAAGGCTCTCTTAAAGACGCGTGCGATCGCGCAAAAGAACTGGCATTTGCTGCTGGAGAAATACAACTCGCTAACGGCATCCAGATTGCACCGGACGAATTCGTTGAGACGACGATGAATTTCGGTCTGTCTGAAGTTGTTTACGAGTGGGCGCGTGGAACGCCCTTTGCAGACATCTGCCAGTTGACGGACGTACAGGAGGGCAGCGTCGTCCGCACCATCGTTCGCTTAGATGAAATGTGTCGAGACGTGCGAAATGCGGCGCGAATTATGGGCGATAGCACCCTGTTCGCAAAGATGGAAGAGGCAAGTGCCGCCATCAAACGCGACATCGTGTTCAGCGCCTCGCTCTACGTCGCCGGAGCAAACTAGGTTCATAGCATAGGTTAGCTATATAGTCGACTATTCGGTTTTACAATTTTGCAAGCTCCTTCTCGAACGCTTGGGACAACTTTTCCGCGCATTCCCGCACGCCGCTCGGGTCGCCCTTTCTGTTGTAGACGTAAGCGTTGCGGAACACGGTGCGCACGAGCGCGACAAACTCATCTGGGCTCTCGATGTGTCCATCGAGCAGTTTAGACTCGATCGTCTTGAGATCCATCGGGTGTTTGATGATGACGGGATAATCCGGAATGTTCAGCGCTACCGGATCCACGGGCTCGGTGAACGGCCACACCTGCTTCTTCATCGTGAACAGTTTCTTCAAAACGCCCAAGCACGTCTTCTGCCACATCCTCTTTCCCTGATTCAGCGGCGTCGTCCACTCGCAAAGCTGCGGATGCGTCTTCTCCAACGAATTCAACTCGGCCGCGCTGAGCGGTCGCCGCGTTCCGTCCAGCTCCACCTTGACGAGTTTATACGGCTGAAACGGACTCACCGGTCCCTTCAGCGCGGAGTCGTACGCCCCATCCTCCACGCCCTTGGGCACACACACCGCTGCGCGAGCGACACCCACAAACGCATCGTCAGTCACCGCCATACGCAAAGATCCACCGCGTTCCCGCGCGCGCGACGCGCCGATTCCCGCTCGACCCCGTGATCTCGCGCGCGCGCATCACCCCCTTCCTTCGCGTCGAGCGCGTCGCGATCCGCGTCGCGTCGCCCGATCGCGCGCGTCATCGCACGCACCGCACTCGCATCCCGGCCTCGGCGGCGGGGGCACGCACGCGTCCATCGTCGTCGACGCGTGCGGACGATCGCGCGGCGCGGCGGCGCCGGGCGTCGTCGTCGGAGGGACACATCGAGGGGTCGTGACTCATGCGTCTATGACGAGTCCGGACTCGAGACGTGTGTGACACACGTCGCGGCGACGTCCGCGCGTCCGCGACGACGACGCCGCGCGCACTGGGCGACGCGGAGGCGCGCGCGCGCGAGCGCGTCGCGGATTCGTGGACTCGCGGACGTCGTCGCTCGACGAGCGCGATCGAGCGCGCGTGGCGTGATCGAAGGACGATCGGGTGCGGAGGATCGAAATTTGAAAAAAAAAAGACAAACAAACCGGCGTTGACGATACGGCGACGCGCGGTGCGTGGGGGACGATGACGCCGTCGAGGCCGCGCGCGGTGAGTCCGGATGCGCCGCGGCGTTTGGTGATGACGCTAGACGTGGACGGTGAGGAGGTGCCGTGCGTGAACTATAAAAAGTTGTTGCGGGAGCAAGGCGGCGTCGCGCGGGAGCGGGAGGACAAGGCGAAGGAGCGCTCGGGACCGGCGGCGAAGTCGCCGAGGTCGTTGCTGGAGAATGGGGCCACGGGTGGAGGGGGGCATATGGCGGCGGTGATTCGCAGGATCGAGGCGTTGTATCAGGGCGGTCGAGGGAATGCGTCGAGCGACGACGATGAGGATGACGAAGACGAAGACGAAGACGACGAAGACGAAGATGAAGACGAAGACGAGGACGACGAGGAGGAAGGTGAGAGTGGAGAAGACGAGGCAGATGGCGATGAGGAAGGCGAGAGCGGAGATGAGGACGATTCTGGGAGCGAGATGGAGGATCCAGACGATCAACCGACGATGACGCCAAATGGCACGAACCGCTTGGAGCAAGCTCCCACTAAGGTGAAAAATTCCGATGAAAAAAAGGAAAAGCCAGGAAAGAAGAAAAAGAAATCGAAAAAGAGGAGTCGCGACGCTGATTGGTACGATGTGGATGACGATTTCATCGACGACGAGGAGCTGGATGAGTACTTTGAAGATGACGGACTGAAGACCAAGCACAGCGGTTTCTTCATCAACAGAGGAGAGTTGCAGAGGGTCGACGAAGAGGGACGAACGCCGGTGAAGCGAGTGGTGCAGGAAGAGTCTCCCGTGATAAAGAAGTCTAAGGAGCAACTGCAGAAGAAACCAAAAGCGGCAGAGTGGACCGAGGAGGCTAAGAGATTACTACGCAAGGCGGTGACGATGTACGGGAAACAATGGAAGGTCATTCAAGATCTCGGAGGTGAATTCAACGAGCTAAAAGCTTACTCTTCGGCGCGAATGGCAAAGCAATGGACTTTGCTCCACGACGAGCTCATCGCGCGCGGCATTGATATTATCATTCCGGTTGCGCCGCCCAAGCCACCATCCATGCCAACGCTTGGAAAGGGTGCTGACGATGATGATGACGATGATGGATTGAACACACCGAATCGACCGCACGCGTCGGCCGCTGTGAATACTTCGTCACAAAAGAAAAAGAAGCCCAAAGCAGTCGAGAAGGGTAATATGGACGTAAACGATCCAAGGCATCCCGAAGCGAAGAAGAAGATTATCGAGGGCAGGAGTGCTGAGTTTGAGAAAATCAAGGTGCTGATCTCGAAGCAGTGCGACGCCATTCGCACCGCTGCCACGAGCAAGGCGGGTGGCGTGGCACCCGAGACTTTCAATTTTGATTGGACGGATGAGATCGCAGAGTTGATGTACTGCACGCTCGCTCGTTTATTCTTCGCGTTGCCCAAGCAACACGCGGGCCCAATTTGGAAGGAGGTTGAGGAACTCTGGCCAAAGGATTTCCATATGGGTGAAGCGGCCCTTCGCAAAAAGCACGTCTCGGTTCAAAAGAAGAAGTCTCACGCAGAGAAGCAAGCCATCATCGGCTTGCCAGAAGGTGAAGCTGATATGGCGGACGGAACGCCAACTTAATGTTGATGTCATCTTACACTAGATTCGAAACTCTTTCTAGCGCCTCCCGCGTTCGTGCGCATCTCTCTTCATAAATTTCAGAAATGCGGTTGAGCAAGCCGTTCGCGGCGCTCATCGCGCGTGATGTTCGATCGTTCGATCGTTCACGCTCATCTGCAATCGCGTCGACAGTCCGCTTGATGTCGCTTTCGATCTTTGAGACATCGAGCATTTTCACTTCTGCTTCTGTGAGCTTCTTGAGCGCAAATTGCAAAAGCTCGACGAGCTCGTCTCTCTTCGCCTCTACTGCCTCTCTTTTGGCGCGCTCGATGCGAAGCACGCTTTCATATCTTAAACTCTCCCGCACTCGACTCACCTCCTCTCCCTTAGAGTCTCGATTCATCTCCATGAGCGCTGCGCGCATCGCTCGCGTCTCCTCTCGCTCCGCGCGTCTCAACTTTGTCACAGTCTCAAGTTCCGCGCGAGCGCGGCACTCGCTCGCCCGGGCGCGCTCAATCTCTCGCTTCAATTTCGCTCGCTCCAGCATCCACTCCCGCTCCGCCTCCCTGCGCCGTCACACTCGGCGCTCGTCAATCCAGCGGTCAACGCGACGATTCGTCTCGCCGCACGCGCAACCACGCGAGTGTCGCGGCGCACTCGCGTGCGCCGACCGCGTGTGCGCGTACCTCGCTCGCACGTGCTCCACGGACGTTCGACGCGCCATCTCGTTCGTCCGCGGCGCGTCGCGCGTCGCGCGCGTCGACCAAAGACGCTCGGGACGCCTCGCCACATCGCACCGCGCGTCCGCGCCAACGTCCACGCGCGTCACCACGATCGCGATGGCGACCGAGGAGCGCGAGCGAGGCACTGGTGTCATCGACGCCGATCGCACGGTCTCGGCGGCTCCGGAGATGTACTTTCTCGCGCACAACGTGGCGAAGAAGCATAACGTCGGCGCGCTCGCCCGGTGCTGCACGGCGTTCGGCGTGCGCTCTCTCGTGCTCATCGGATCTAGGAAGTTTAACTCGTTCGGTGCGCAGGGTGCAGATGCATTTGTCGCGTTCGAGCACTTCGAGAGCCTGAGCGAGGCGAGGAGAAAGCTCAAGGAAGAGAGAGGGTGCACGCGCATCCTCGGCGTGGAAATCATGCCAGAGGCGAGCGCGATCGAAAGTCATCCGTTCACGGGGAACACGGCGTTTGTGATGGGTAACGAGGTGCGTGCGATCGTGTTTGACGCGCTAGGTTGGGGATTTGCCGCGTTTCGTCTCGTTCGGGTGCGGGAGATGGCTGCGCTGACGCTCACTTTTTCGCCACGGTCAGGGTCATGGGCTCACAGAGCAACAGAAAGCAATATGCGATGGCTTCGTGTACATTCGACAATATGGACCGGGAACGGCATCGCTCAACGTCACCGTGGCGGCGTCCATTGTGATGCACCACTTTGCCCTGTGGGCAAACTACAAAGAGCGCGAAAGAGTCGGCGAAAAGTTTGTCGTCGCCGAGCGTCCACTCCGCACGCGCAAACGCGGTGAAATCGGGGAAGATCCCGAAGATGTTCGAGCTCGACGAGCCGCCGCAAAAAAGCTCGCGAACGCGCATGCGGAGGAAGAACCGATTGCCATCGATGACGCGCTCGAAATGTAAAAACAAAAACTAGCCAAACTAACTAACGTCCGCAAACGCCGACGCCTTGCGCTCGATGCGCGTAGCCGTGCGCTGGTCCGGGGGTGATCCCGCGAACTTTGAGGTTACCGTTGACGATGACGCCACCGTAAGCGATCTAAAACGTGCGATTGAGTCCGTTACGAACGTTCGCGCATCGCGAGTCAAGCTGCTCAATCTGCGACTCGGAGCGAAACTCGCCGAAGATGGCGCGCCACTGGCATCCATCAAGGTTCCGAAGACGGTCATGATGATGGGCGCACGTGATTCCGTCGTGGAGGCGATGCGTGAGTTGGAGGCGCTGGCGTCTGCGAGCGCTCCGACGTTCGAGGACGATCTCGACATCGACGCCTCAGAGGCGGCTGTCGCGTGCGAGAGGGATCCGAGGTTCTTGGAACGACTCGCGAAAAGAGTGGAGAGTCACTCGATGAAATTTACCGGTGGTGAACCTCGTGTTGGGGCGAAAATGCTAGTTTTAGACATCGACTACACGCTTTTCGATCATCGAACTCCTGCGGAGAGCGCATCAGAAATTGCTCGGCCTTTCCTACACGAGTTCTTGACTCGAGCGCATCAAGCGAACTTCGACATTGTCATATGGAGTGCGACGTCGCTGAAGTGGATTGAACTGAAGTTAAGCGAGCTCGGCGTGTTGACGCACACGGATTACAAGATTATCGGATTATTAGACTCAACGGCAATGATAACCGTGGAGACTGAGAAGTATGGAGTCTTTAACTGCAAACCGCTCGGTTTTCTTTTCTCACAAAAGTTTCCCGAGGGCGTGAGATATGGACCGCACAACACGGTCATGTTTGACGATTTGTCTCGGAATTTTGTCATGAATCCTCAGCTCGGGCTGAAGATTCGTCCGTTCAAGAATGCACACACGAGTCGTCACACAGACGTCGAACTCCTCCGGCTGGCCGACTACATCGAGGCAATATCGACACTAGACGATTTTCGCCAGCTCAATCACAATCGCTGGGAACATTACCTGGCGACGATGGATAAACGTGAGAGAAAATAGAGAGTGGCCGCGAACGACTCGACGTTAGCGACGATAGCTTAGCATAACTAGACAACAGGAAAACGGATAACAAGTGGATTTGTCAGTAAGCGCGCTTGCAACGTCTCGTCGACACTCGACCGCGCTCGAGAGTTCGATCCGTCCATCGCATCAACGGGCGTATCGATTCACGTCTGTTTCCTAGCTGGCGCGTTCCCCTTTCTTCGCGTATGGCGACGTGTCAAGTTCCCTTGCGTGGCGTCGCCCGATCGACTCACAGCTCGCGTCAGTCGGCGCAACGACGCGTGCGACGCGTCTACGGATCGAGGGCTTCGGCGGCGACAGAGAATGCATCGACAATGACGTCTTCGGCCCGCGCGCCCGAGCGTGTGCTCATCACCGGATCCACACGCGGTTTGGGACTTGAGCTCGCACGGAGCTTCCTTCAGAGAGGCGACAAAGTGTTTGTGACATCTCGAGATGGTACTAAGGTTGAGGAGACTGTGGCGATGTTTCGTAACGAATTTGGAGACGAATTTGTCGCCGGTTTGGAGGCGGACGTAAGTCAAGCAGAAAGCGTCGAGAAGATGGCAAATGCGTGTGTAGAAGCATTTGGCGGCGTCGATTTGTGGATCAACAATGCAGCATCAAATGGTTACAAGTACGACAACTTAGAGGACGCCGATCCAACCGTTTTGGAAGAAGTTGTGCTCACAAACTCTCTCGGGTCGATTCTTTGCACGCGTCAAGCTGTTCGAACGATGCGTAAGACGTCAGGTCGCGGTCACATTTTCCTACTTGAGGGAGCCGGTAGCGACGGCGGCGCTACGCGAAAATATGCCGCTTACGGGCACACCAAGGCTGGTATGGCGCAGCTTGCGAAAACCATGGCTGCCGAACTGAAAGATGTTCCGATTGGAGTGCACACCATCAGTCCAGGTATGGTTTTCACGCAGCTGATCTCCAGTGGGCGTTACGCATTTGGGAGTCAAGGGCGAATGTTTGTAAATGCGCTTGCAGAACCAGCTGATTCCACCGCGCGTGCTATAGTGGATCGAGTGAAGACGGCTACAGCAAGCCCTGACTCTGTTAACAAGACGATCGCGATCAAGATTTTGACCCCGGACGTCGCGTTGAAAAAGATGTTCGGCCGTTTCGTTCTGGGTGAAAATAAGGACAGGTGGTACCCGGAAAAAGATCCAGCTGACAAGTGAACAACTGCGAGTTGTGTATGATATTGAGAGAGACTTTTGTAAGGCAAAGATCGATTAACATCTCTACGTCACATCGGTTCGCGCTTGTTTTCGAGCGAAAGCCGCATGAATACTTTCTCTCTACATCTGAAACCTTTCACCTCGACATTTTCTCCATTCACCAAAGCATCTCTTGTGGCAAAGTCGGTCCATTTTTCGAACGTGACCACTGCAAAGAAACAACGCACTTTCCGAGAAACTCCGACGTAAACTCGTGAGATATTTCCATATGGCGCCATTATTGTCCTCACCCATGCACTCGCCTCGACCGATAAGGCTTGGATCAAACCAAAGTCATTCTCGGATGTCTCGTCACTCAGTCGAAGGATTCGATCATCGATACGAAGCTTTTTGCAAACCGCCTGCATGAATTCAAATGGTAGCATTCGCACATTTGCTTTCGGATTCAGGATCTTCAAAGGGCCGGTCGAGATCGTGGCCTTGTACCAGTCATCGATTTTCGGAGGGAATGTCAACGAGGGAGTTTCACCGTTTTGTCGATTCTGAGCTGCAGTACGAACGTGAACCTGTTTTTGCTCGACAGCCGGTTTATTGGCGATCGACGCGTACGCTGGCTTGTTTTGATCTTTGACCATCGACGGTATGGTCGTCAGCTCTACTTCGCTCGTTTCCTTCTTCGAGTCCTCTATCGCACCTGCGCTGAGCCAATCGGAAGACAGCGGTCCAACAACGCGCGCGCTGAATGCCGCCTCTTGTAAAGATACCACGCCAACAGCGCGATACATGCGACCTCCTCGGCGCGATTTGATGATGTCAACCACTACTGCGCCTTGTGTAGCGGTCAAACGCGCGTCAACTTTGAACGGCAGCAGCATTTGAATTTTCCCTGGTCCACGTTGACCTTGCAAACGAGCAAATCGAAGCACAGGAACGTGATAACCATACAAGATGAGTCGTGCCAATCGCGGTATGGCACTCATTCCCGCGCTTTGACGCATACCAGCGTCGGAGAAGTCGTCAGGAAATACTGACGCGTTCGCTTCGAGGGAGGACCAGAATTTGGCGTCAATCTCCAGCGTCACGTCTTCGTCGTTGTCAGCCAACCAGAGACGATCCAAGGCATCGTCAACGAACGTTACACGCGGCGGAACGTGTAGAATGGGTTCGATCGCGTTCCAAGGTTGCGATGGATCGCGAAGCGCGATATCATCCACGAATCCGCACAGCTCCCATCGCTCGCCGTTCGTCATGGTGCCCGATTCGTCAGAGGTGGCTTCATCGTCAGCGTCCTCCTCGGTGAAGTCTCGACTGAACACAGCGAAGAGTGAGAACTCATCTCGAGACAGTAAGTTCGTGTGAAACGTCGCCCAGGCCGCATCACCGCTCTCGGTAAAGCATTGGACCATCTTTCCCTGCTCGATACTCCGCAGAAACACCGCGTCCAAGTAAGCGTTCAACATTCCCGGGAGCCAAGTCTCCTCCATGGCCACGCGAGCGAGTCCGCTCACGCTTCGCGCCCGAACCGCTCGCATCGTCTCGAACGCCCGTCCCGACGCTCTATCGACCGTATCTTCATCTTCTAGAACGTGTGCCCACTGCCGAAGCGTCAGTACGCTCCTACCGAATCCGCTCAGCGCGACGCCGTCTACGTTTGCCGCGCTACGCATTCCGCGCTCGCGCGAGAGCTTTCCGCCCAACTCCGCCGGTTGACACCACCCAGCCTCGCGTCCTCGCTCCAGCGCTCGACCATTCGCGACGACATCGTGTCCCGCGCACTCCACCTCGCTCGCGTCCTCCATCGCCCGCCCTCTCCGGTCTCCCACCTCGATCGTCCCGTCGTCGAGACGTGAAACGACGCGCGCGTCGCCCCGCTCCTCCCGCGCCTCTTCCGTCGACGCGACGCGCGACGTCGCGTCGATCGCCGCGGAGACGACGGTGCGGACGGAATCTCCCGGTGTCGCGGTCGAGCGACGCGCGCACCGCGTGCGCGATCGAGCCCCGGACGCGCGTCGCGCGCGTCGGTCGATGTCGCGCGCGTTGACCGGCGACGACGCGACGACGCGATGGATCGGACACGCGGAGACGTGGCGCGCCGACCTCGGCGTCCGCGGTGCGCCGACCTGTCGGCAACGCGCGGCGCGCGCGGTGCCATGGCGAGCGCCGCGTCGCGCGTGAACGTGCGCGATCACGATGCGCGGTATGAGGCGGTGAATGATGCGCTCCTGGGCACGGGTTCGTACGGGTACACGAAACTCATGCGCGAACGGGCGACGGGGAAGATGTACGCGCTCAAGTACATCGAGCGGGGGGAGAAGATCACTGAGCACGTGCGAAGGGAGATTACGAATCATCGGAATCTGTCGCATCCGAATATTGTGAAGTTTAAGGAAGTATTGGTGACGCCGACGCACCTGGCGGTGGCGATGGAGGCCATCGGGGGTGGGGAATTGTTTGGGTACGTGCAGCAGCAAGGGAGCTTCACCGAGTCTCAGGCGAGGTATTTCTTTCAACACCTGATCTCTGGGGTGGAATATCTGCACAATATGCGGATTTCTCATAGAGACTTGAAACTTGAGAACACGCTGGTGGACCTCACGACGACGCCGGTGCTGAAGATTTGCGATTTTGGATTCTCAAAAGGCGGTTTCGATAGCCAGCCGAAGACACAAATCGGAACGCCGGCATACATTTCGCCGGAGGTTTACAGCGGAACTCAGCCCTACGACGGCGCAGCTTCGGATGTTTGGGCGTGTGGAGTGTTATTGTACGTCATGTTAGTGGGAAGATATCCGTTTTCAGATCCGCAAGACCCGAACAACTCGCACAAAATGATGCAACGTGTGTTGCAAGCAAGGTTTGCGTTGCCAAAGGATATGACGGAAGAGTGTAAGGATTTGCTCACGAAAATCTTCAACGTTGATCCGAAGAAGAGGATTTCGGTCTCTGGAATCTATCATCACCCGTGGTTTTTGCACGATTTGTCGCCAAACGTGCCGCTTGGCCCAACACAACCTGGACCAATGGCTTCGGATACTCCCGGACTGCAAAGTCTTGACGACATCAACGCCATCATCGATGTCGCTCGTGAGCCGCCGGCCAAATCATCCAGTCCGTGGGGATACGATGAGATCGATGGAGACGTGATTGACGACGGTAACTATCTGGATGATGACTATTGAAGAGTTTGACGTTGATATGATGGAAACGCCAGCTGGCGAGTAGAGGATTAGACGCTATGTAACAAAGATGAGTCCGAAAATCAACTAAGATACGATATTGAAACGACTAGAATTTGTTGTCGGGGCGCGTCGCGAGCCAGTTTATCACGCCTTCGTTCTCCCCAACCTGCTTGACGATAGCAGAAATCTTCGGGCAGTTGGCATATGAAGCCATTGCTTTTTCACCATCAGAGAAAGCCTGCGTCAACGTGCAGTACAGGACAATGTCTGCAAGCGACAGTTTGTTCCCAACCGCGTAACCGTTTTCACAAGTGATGTTTTCAATCTTTTCCATCCATTGCTTCATCGTTTCATCGTACCACTTTTCCTTGGCGGCATCGATTTCGGGCGTGGAGGGTGCAAAGGGGTTGCCACGAACCTTTTGATAAGCCTCACGAAGATCGCGAATATGCTCGCAGTAGGCATCAATCTCGGCCTCTTGAATCTTTCCTTTACCCATCAGACCCAAATCCTTCGCGACAAAGCGCTCGATTGCTCGACTTTGACCGATTCGTTGGCCGTCAAACTCTAAGATGGGCAATCGCTTGAGATTCGCATCAAACACGCCCGCATCTTTATCCACGCCATGTTGCTCGCAAATTTTCGGCTTCTGCCCTGCGTCCATCGAAAACGTGTACCTGTAATCTTCATAATCGACGTTCGTCGCGGCGAAGATCGTACGAATGACTTCAGCCGCACCGCGAGCATCAAAGTATCGTAACGTCGCCTTACGCTTGCGAAGCTTGGACGCGCCCTTCACCTTGATGTGGGCCTTGATGATAGCTGCACTCGCGATGAAACCCGCGCCGAACGCGGCGGCCGGATGAACACCGAGCGTTTTCACCGCCGAGACGGGTGCCGGCGCTGGCTTCGTTGGCTTGGCGGCAATGGAGAATACTTCGCTCGCGCCCCGTTGAGTGGACGGCGGAGCGAGAGCTTCGGCATCGCGCGCGGCAACAACAACGCGCGAGCGAGTGTCGCGAGCGCGAGAACGCATTGTCGGTCTCGCGTTGAAAGTCGCGGCGGTACGATTGGCAGACATTTCGACGCGCGTCCGCTGGGGCAAGAGTGACGATCGGTCACCCGATGTGAGGCGACTTGCTACTTTTTTTGCTTTTGCGCACACTACAGTGAATTTCATGAACTATATCTACGGACTAAGATTTTAGGACAGGCGTGTCCGAATTAAGCCTCCTTGCACTTTTGCAAACAGCCGTTGGAGAAGAATGGCTCCGGCACATGGGATCGCACAACGTTCACGATGAGCCAGATATTGGCGGCAAAAAAGGCAATCGAGGCGAGCCAAAGACGTTCGTAAACCTGCGCACCCTCGAACTCAAGGGCGTACGCCCACGCAAGCCAATGAAGTTGAGCGATAAGCCAAATGAACAAGGCAAACGCTACTTGGTTACGCCTGCTACTACGCACGATAGCAGGTATAACTAGCGGCAGCAACATGAACCACCAGACAAAATATTGCGCCGTGACAACCTTGTTGAACGCGACGAATGCTAACGTCTGCACGAAAAGCGCGAATGGGATGTCCTGGGCATATGAAATCCCCAGCTTTGTCACAACGATTATCGCAGGTAAAGGGCCGGACGCCAATACGTGCGCTATTTCTGCCACTCGTGAGAGCGGAGCATTTGTATCTCTGTGCGCATCCAAATAAATTCCATAAAATGCCGATGCAAAATTGTGACGATGATCCTTTCTTTGCAAGTGGTATATCATCGCTTCTTTGATGTACTCCATGCCGTACGCGGCATACGAGACCAACGTTAGTGCTAAAAAAGTCGCTGCCGCTATGACACCAAATTTGATGTTTTCAACCGTCAACCATGAAATCACCCGGAATCGTGATCCCGGAAACAACGGACGATTCCGAACGTAATCGGTGTTCAAGAACGCGAGGAAGGTCATCGCGTGTATGATGGGATACAGCCGAAAGTGCACCACCGTACCGTAGGCAATAGCCGCACGCACTGTCGCACCCGCGGTGAGTCCTTCCAAGACCATGAGCATTAACGCTCCCGTGAGCGCTTCGCAGCTTCCTCTGGTGCTTATCGTGCATGTGAACGGATTAAATAACCAAGCACACGCGATATATTCGAGCGCTCGCTCACTCAGTCCCCGACGTCTACCGACTTTCACAATGAGCTCCCCGACCGCCACATCTAGGACACTGAACAGAACCTTTCCCCACGCCTCGTGCACGAGCACGTTCGGAATCAACAGCGCGGCTAGTACGGGTGGGTATCGATACGTCGCACGCTCATACGGCGACCGACCTGCGACAACATGTCGAGCGGCGTCGGTGTAGACGAAGTAGTCGATGTCAGTGTACTTGACGACGAAATTCGCATCCTGATACGCGCTCCACACGATAAGGGCGAGGCGTAGGGCTACGGCGCATGCGAACACGATACCGAGGGCGCTTGTGCGCGTGCCCATCGCATTGAACTCTCGCTGAACTCTCGCGCACCGTGGTATGCACCTTGATGCGTTCCACCAACGCGTTCAACTGATACAGGCAGGAGGTATTGCTTCTTTCAAGTTACACTACTAGTGGTTTGCACTGGTTCGTCAACGCGATCTCCGAATCTCCGCGACAAGTTGATCGAGCTTGGCTCGAAGCTCTTCGCGAGGCGTGCTTGACGCGCGCCATGTCAACTTGTGCTCTGCTTTCGACTTGCGCGCCGCAGACGAAGCCAGCTGAGCACGGAGAGATTCAAGAGAATCAATGACATCATCCGCACTTGACTGAACAGATGCACCGCGATATAAGTTAAAGTCCATCGAGTGCGGAGTACACGGTCTCGATGGCGTGGAACACGGAGAGTTCGAACTGCTGACACGGTTCATAAAATCAACCATTCTTCGAAGGCGCATTTCTGCGTTCTTTGCGGCAGTTTCAGATGCGTGTAGTCGCAGTTCTGCGTCTTTCGCCGCGTTTTCGACCCTCATCAATCGATAGTAAGCTCGTTCTTCCTCTGAAATGCGCGCAGCACTATCGTCAAACAGACGTCGTGCACTGAAATCTGTCGGACTATGGAGTGGTGTGTTGTGCGCACTATCGTGAATGCCCACAGTGAAGCGAGATCCAGGATGCAACGTGGGAGAGACAGGGCTCGTTGCTGCCCACGACATTTCTTGCTGCGCTGTCGTTTTCGCGAGCTGCAGCAGTTGCACAGCCTCTGCGAGCACCTCATGTGATTTCTGTATGTCTTCTTCACACCTGCGCTTTTCCTCCTGTAAGCTCTCTACCTCAGCCCTCAAAGACTCCGTCTCCATTCGACTATTCTCTCTAGCCTCTTCCTCCTCCAACAGCAAACGTTTCATCGAAGAACGTTCCACGTCGAGTCTCTCTCGCACTTTCTCGAGCTCCTGCTCGAGAGAGCCTTGTTCTTCATCAAGTTCTCGTAAAAGGGCTGACTTGGACTCAACAGCGCTCTCCACATCCACCAACTTATCCTTGCACTTTTCGATATAATCCTCGTGCTCTTTGAGAATGTCCGCCGCGATTTGCGTCTCAGATTTCACCTTTCTCAACTTTTCTTCTTCGATCTTGGTCTTTTCCTGCATCATCATCAACTGCATCTGCAGCCTCTTCGATTCCGCCTGGCACGCCTTGACTGTCGCCGCAGAATTCTTTCGTTGATACGCTAAGTCCTCCGTCAAGCGCGCCTCTTCGTCTTCTAAAAGAGAGAGTTGTGTGCGAGTTTTTGTTATTTTTTCTATCACCTCCTTCTCATCACTGGAAGTCGCCGCCTTGCGCGCTTGTCTGAACTCCTCCGTCTCCCTCCTGAGCGTCTCGAGTGTGAGCCTCTCAGCGATAACTTCGCCCCGAATCTTCTCCAACTCATCGCGAAGCTGCGCCTTTTCGAGGGAGTAATTGGCATCTGGTGGGGTCGATACGCTGTCATCCCCGCTATCGCGCTCGGCGCTCGAGTCCTGCGCCTCACGCTCTCGCCTGCTCTGGAGCAGTGCTTTGACAAGTTCCTCGGCGTCTGGGCTCACGCCTGACGAGAGGACCCCGTTCGAGCGCTCGAGAGGCGTTCCAGGTGGCGTCATTCCCATTTGCTTCCGTTCCACCGTCTTGTTCGCCGCCTCGCCCACGCCATATCGCTCGCAAAGCTCCCCAGCCTCCATCGCCGCGCGTCGCGCAACGTCGCGCACCGCCTCGCACCGTGCCTCCACATCATCTCGAAACGCGACCGCTCGTCGTCGATCCTCCGTCTCACGACGCTCACGCGCAAGATCGGCGTCAATTCCATCGTCTGCCATCGTCTCCACCGCCGCGCGCGCGCGTGAACCCCTTCCTCGTCGCGCGCGTCCGTCCCAGTGCTCGCGATCTCCACGCGATCGGCGTTTTTCGCGCGCGAGCCGATCCTCTCGGATTCTCCCTCCCCGCGCGTCCGTACCGAGCCGCGATCGCGCCGCGTCGCCCGAACTACGTCAAAGACGACGCGTTCGTTCGCGTCCCACCGCGCGCGCGCGTTCGCGTCGCGCTCCGACGTCCCGCGGTCGCGACGCGCCGACGCGCGCGATCGCCGCGCGCGCGGGCGGTCGACGTGGACGCGCGGGGACGGACGCGCGGGACGGCGGCGGCCCGTGGGGTCGTTGACGAATCATGACTCAAGACGCATGCTGTCCCCCACACGTTGAAATACGAATCGACGCGCGCGGGGTCGCGCGCGCGTGAAAAAAAATGCGACATGAAGCGTCGGGTCGGGACGACGCGTCCCGCGCGCGGACGCGCCGCGCGCGCGCCGCGACTCGTCGTCGCGAACGTGACGTCGCGACGTGGGACAGGGGAGCGCGCGACGCGACGTCGTGTCGTCGTCGAACGCGATGGGCGATCGAGAGCGCGCGGTGAACGAGCGGTTGAGCGCGAGCGACGTGGCGCGCATCGTGACGAAGATGCGGGCGCTGGACGTGCTCGCGTTCGCGGACGCGGTCGTGTGCGGCGTGGATGGACGGTCGTACGTGACGCGGGAGCGATTGCGGGAAGAGATTGCGACGGAAGTTCGCGCTCGGGGTGGACGGGCGACGATCACGGCGCTGAGCGCGGCGCTGGGCGTGGACGTCGCGCACTGCGAGCGCGAGGCCAAGGCGCTGGCGCGAGACGACGCGGGGGCCAAGATCATCGAGGGGGAGATAATGACCGCGGAGTACTTCGACAGCGTCGCTCGAGAAATTGCGGAGACGCTGCGAGAGGTCGGATGGACCACGACCTCCGAGTGTGCGCGGAGATTTTCGCTCAGCGCAGATTTGGTGAGTCGAGTAATGAGAGAGCGTGTGGGTTTGATTGTCGAGGCGAAGATGGAGGGCCAAAGTTTCTTATACACCGCGAGCTTCGGTAATCGACTCAGTGAGAAAATTCGCAACGCGCTGTGCGAGTGCTCTGTACCGACCGCGAAGGAGGTGTTGATCAGAGAAGCAACTGGTGAAGCGGATGATTCAAGTGCGCCCCTCGCATCCAAGTTATTGAGCAATTTGATGAAATCAAAGACGGTTCAAGGGATTATGTCAGGTCAGTTTTGGTATCCAGAAGTGCACTTAGTGGCGCAGCGCAAGAAACTATGCGACACGTACGAGCGGCGAGGCTTCGTGACCGTCCATGAGGCTTCGCAGCTCGGCATTGACGCAAAGGAAGCAAAAACTATCATTGCGGAATTAGATCAAGGCCATTTCGACTTCGGAACCCATTTTATCGCGAAGAGAGTGTTAGATCAATACGAGACTTCCATCGCGGAGACTCTTGAAGAACAGGGGTACTGCCGCTCAACGGATGCGCTACCGGCTGGCCTTGAGGCGGAGGTTATTGGCAGAACGTCGTTGTTGGAGAAGTATGCGACCGTTGGGGAATATCTAGTGTCTCAGTCACTATTGAAGAAATGCATGGATGCGGCTAGACGCGTCGGCACGACTACTGCAGAAAAATTTTTACGAGAAAACGAGGCTGATGTTGAAATTCTGCAGCGCATGCTCATTGTAGTGAGAGGTGAGCCGCACACTCCAATAAGGACTTCCTCCGACGGCAAGGGAGGGAAAAGGATTAAGAAGAACAAAAAGTCAA
>Ga0181582_10001037_pt1 | contig 21142 bp, 15 predicted proteins | sample 071ome_32_FD_132438 | JGI IMG/M metagenome (GOLD analysis project Ga0181582, IMG submission 132438) | Coastal salt marsh microbial communities from the Groves Creek Marsh, Skidaway Island, Georgia - 071405AT metaG (megahit assembly) | ecosystem: Environmental > Aquatic > Marine > Intertidal...
CACGAGGGACACGAGGGACACGCTCAGTCAGAATGACGAAACGACACGCATTCTCGACGCCGCCACCAGCGTCAAGGCCTGGACAAAGACGAATTCGATGACAAAGACGAATTCGATGACGAAGACGACGGGCGTGACCAAGACCACGGCAGCCGCCGTGGCGTCGACCCGCCCGCCCGCCAACCGCGTCTGCTACAGCGCCAAGCACCCGCCAGCCATGTCTGACGCTGCCAGAAAGACACTCGAGGAACTCAAAGGCACCCCGAAGAAGAACGCAGGAAGCATGGCGTGGTAACCAGTCACTTGTATACGTATATACGTATATACCTTTCGCCAACGAACCACGGCCTTGCAGCTTCCGCGCCTCCCTGACGTGGCCAAGCTTGACCTTCCCCTATACCCTTCTTGAAGTCCACGTCACGGTGCAGCCGTCGCGACATTCAATTTTCTCACTCGTGCCCCCGCTCGTTCGATCGTCGAGTCTTGAGGAGCGACTCGCGGACGTTTGGGATGACGGCGTTGGACGATTCTTGCCACGAGGACCTGGAGATTGAAATCGTGGATGGCGCCAGGGGCGGGGGCAATCTCGGCGATTGTAGGCCGGAGAAATCCCCTATGCACGATTCTGTGGTAGATACCGGTGAATGTACGCGGAATGGACAGCGCGGGGACGCACGGGTACGTTATTTGCGAAGGGAATTGGGAAATTGTGGGAATTTGACGTCGAGGCAAAATTCTGCTGGGATTTCCTTCTGTTTTTCCCTCGGCCTGGCTGTGCGGCCTGTATACTCACGGAAGGCGGCGACTTTGGTTGATTGCGTGCAGGTGGAGTTGGGGGGACGTGGCGGGGCCGCGGGGGTTGCGAGTCCGTTTCTGGCCGGGTCTCTCGGAATCGAGGCTGGGAGCGCAGAGGGGGCGAGTGACGATGGTCGTGAGGATGGTCGTGACGATGGTCGTGAGGATGGTCTGGATAGTGAAGATGGGCACCTGCGGAGTTTGTATGAGTCGATGCTGAAGCAGCAAGAGTCGCTGGGGAAGGAGCATGATGCGCTCGGGAGGCAGCGGGAGTGGCTGGGGTCGGAGATTCTGCGGATGGAGGAGCTGCTGGGGAAGAGGAAGCGGGTCGGGGTGAGGATCGGGGTGGAGGTGGGGATGGGGCGGAAGAAGAGTGTGAGCATGTGTGAGCTTGGGGCTGTACATGTGCGCGGGGCGAGTGCGGACCGGTCGGTGTTTGAGAAGCTCGAGCAGCACAAGAGTGTTGGGGGCGGGAGTGGAGCCGGTGTAGGCGTGCAGACGCAGCGCGACGAGCGGCGGCGGGTGTTTCGGGACGACACGGCGATCTATGGGCCGGGGGAGAAGCCGCTTTTGGCGAGGGTGACGAGTGAGCCCGAGGCGCAGAGTGTGGGGCCGAGGAGTATGAGTGTGAGCGAGCAGGCGGTGGCGCCGGGGAGCTTGCCGCTGCGCAAGGTGGAGAGTCGGAAGCGACTGGTGGAGAGGGAGAAGAAGAGCGGGGATGACGATCAGATGAGTCTGTGCGCGCGGGAAGAGGACGAGCGGGAGGAGCGATACAACGATCGTACGAAGTCGGAGCAGGCGAGCCCGAGGACGGCTCCAGTGAGTCCGATGAGTCCGATGCGGAGGCATGTGGGGGAGGTGATGACGGACGACTCGGTGGATATGCAGCGGAGGTACAACCGCAAGATGCAGAACCAGTCGGCGATGATCCAGCTTTCGTCGGGGAGGTCGAGCTACGAGCGGGAGGCCGTGGACGTACCGCGTCCCTCTCGCAATCGGAGCCGCGACCGGGAGTATATGCGAGACAACGACGGCGCGAGGAGCCGGGGCTATCGTCTGGACGACCGGGAGTACCGAGATGCTCGCGATGATGATCGCCGTCGGGACCGGAGTCACAGCCGGGAACGCGAATATCCTCGGATGCGGCGGAGTGGGTCAGAGTCGTGTCCGGACTTTCTGCGAGTTCACTCGCACGGCGGGTCGATGCAGCCGTGCAGCCCGGTGAGCGACGGGTACCCAGTGGTCCATGGCGGTGGTCACGGTCACGGCCATCGTTCCTTCTCCCACCAGCCGTCGCTCAACATGATGACCGGCAACGGTGGGTATATGATGCCGATGAACTACTTCAATGGCATGCAGATGCAGATGAACTCGCCGTTCTTCAACGGCATGCAGATGCAGCCGGGCATGCAGATGCAGCCGGGTATGCAGCCGATGAACCCGCAGATGGTCATGAGCCCTCAGATGAACTACTTCGGGGCGCAGCACCAGCAGCAGTTCAACCGTCCGCTGGTCGGTCATTCGTACAGCATCGGCTCCGGGATGAACTCGATGGCGCCAGTCGGCCTCGGGCCCACTGCGCACACTCCCGCGAAGGACATCCTCAGCGAGGCCGCCAGGCTCCAGAACAGAAAGAACAAGCAAGCTGCCCGGGCAATGCCGGCAGTCGCTCCGGCGCTGGCCGGCCGCCCTCAGGCCGACAAAAGCAATTATCACCAAAAACGCACCTATGAAGACACAATCACGCGTCTTCCCGGCCTGCAGACGGCGGCGACGACGACGACGACGAAAACCAGCAAAGATACCAATTCGTCGCTGCAGGCGAGGACCCCACACGTCGCCGCGCCCTCCATCATCACCTCGATCGCCGGCGACGACCAACTCGAGCAGCCAATTTCCGACATCCAGGACTTGAACCTCACTCCAGAGGAGATTGAGTCGCTGTTTGACGGATTTGACGATCTCGTGGCGTAAGCGAGCGGGCGAGCGTGGGGCGACGACAACTTATGACTACGTACTACGTACACATCCCCTTCCCTTTGACATCCTTCAGATACATGTCCCTCATTTTTAACCAATTCTTACAATCGTCAATCCACACGCACACAGCAATCGCTCAAAATCTCATACTCTGGCGCAGCACCCCCGCCGTCTCGATCCCGCCCTTTGTCCTTTTTCTCCCCCCGAGTCTCCCCGCCCATATTACTCGCCTTCGACAACACGTACGTCCCACCGACAGCGACCACATTCGTATACAAAACCCGATGCTGCGTCGCCACGAACAGAAAGTTCACCACGTGCGCCGGCACCCACAGCTGCCACCCCGCCAACAACGTCGGCACATATTTCTGCCGAATCTCCTCACGGTACTCCTTCGGCCGCCGCTCGGCAGTCACCTTGAGCGCGTAGAAACACAGCGTCGCAATCGGCGCGGCCACAAACTGGTCGATAAACGTCTTTTGAACGGCCTGGATGCCCCGTGACGCCGCCGTCTTGGAAACCAACGGAAACCCACGGTCCAACGCCGAGAAATAGTAGTGCCCGAACAGCCCCATGCCGCCGTTAAACGCACACAGCGTCGCAGTACGGCGGAAATCCGGCCGGAATTTCCCGTCCGATGTCAGGTGCGCACGGTCCATCCGCTGCGCCATCATGTCCCCCAGGAACGCCGCCGCGACCGACGTGGCAATCTTTGTACGACCCGGTTTTGACTCGAGGATGGACAGGTACTGGCACCACGCACGCTTGGGGGCCTGCGCGAGGATGGACAAGGCCAACGAGACCATGGCGATCGGTGTTCAGCAGCAGGTCGCCAGCAATTTGAGCTTCACACAGCAGCCGCGCAGCCGACGGGTCTTCGGAGAGATCTATGGACGATCTATGGACGATCTATGGACGATACAGCGACTGGAACGACGGGTATCGCCCGGAGCGGTCGACACAGGCGAGTTCTTGCAGTTGCTGTCCCAAAGAAACCACGTTCGGTTCTGCTCGGTATTCAGCGGGGTCTCCACCTCGTTCGGGCAGAGGGTAGAGGATGTGTATTTAGTGCGACACGGAGGAGACGGGCGAGGCATCGATCGATCGAGGACCGTCCGCTGCTGTCCGATCCGGATCTGTTCTGATCGGCCGGTTCTGATCGCTTCCGGGTGGCTCGCGAGCCACCCGTGCTCTCGACGTTCCTTTTACTCGGATGCAGCAGCAACCTAGAACTTGAACTTCTTCTCCTTCTTCCCGGCAGCCTTGCCGTCGCCCTTCCGCTTCTTGTCGCCGCCGAGGTGACTCGCCATCATCTGGTCGACGTCCGTCAGGCCACGTCCCTTTCGGCTCTCGGCGAGCTTGGCGTCGTAGAGTTCTTTGATGGCGTTGTCGTCCAGCGTCTCGAGATCCGAAGGGTCGATGGCGACGTCCATGATGTCGGGCATCGTCTTCTTGAGCGCCTCGAGGCGCTTGGCAGCCGCGCCAGTGACTGGCTTCTTCTCCTTCTCCTTCTCCTTCTCCTTTTCCTTCTTGGAGGACGCCTTGGCTTGCGTGCCGGGGCCGGCGCCGCTGATGTCGTACACGTGGTCGGTACCCATCACGCCGGCCTTGAGCGCAGACGCCCGCTTCTGCTCCAGCACCTGGTACAGCTGTTTGGACTCCTTGACGCTGTCCTTCCGCAGCTGCACTGACGCCATGGTCGACGCCGGAAGCGTTGTCGGCTCTGGCTCCTCCTCCTCCTCCTCCTCCTCTTCCTCGGCCTGGTCGCCGTCATCCGCACCTGCTTCCTCCTCCTCCTCGCCGCTCTCCTCCTCCTCGCTGCTCTCTTCGACCTCGTCGACCTCGCCCCAATACACCCGCTCCCTGCCCCCATACCCGTCGTCGTCCGCGTCCCAGCCCTGCTGCCCAAACACGTCCCCATAAATCGGGTTCCCGTAGGCATCCACCGGCGGCTTGCCCCAGCCACCCGGATGATATCCAAACTGCCCGCCCGGCGGGATTGGCGCGTTCAAGCCCGGAATGGACAGCGACAGATACGACGGCGGCGGACCGTACCGCTGCATGCTCACCAACCACGGTGGCGGCTGGTTTGCCCCCTGCGACGGATCCATCCCCAGGGCCTCGAGCAGCGCGTCTGACATCACCCCGGGCTTGAAGTTCCGGTTGCTCATCTCGTACTCCTTTCCCTCGTAATACAACTCCCCGTGCTTACTCAACCCCGTCGGTTTCTCCTGGTGCTTGAAGAACGCGTCGTAGAGCACGCGGTAGTCGATATCCATCCGGTTCATCTTGGGCCTGGTCCGCGCCTTGCCCTGCGCACGCAGCGACTCCTGCTCGGCATCGTCCGCATACGCCTGTCGCATTTCCCCGATTCCTGTCGCCGCGATAAATGCGGGAAGCTGGAAGGGCGGTTTCTCGATTCCCTTTTTCCCCTGGAGGTAGCGCCGCTTCTGAGACCAGTGCCGCGGGACCGGGACGGTGTTGCGCGCGGCCTTGAGGTGCACCAGGAGGATGGGATCGAGCGCGGTGACGTCCCAGGATTCCACGACCTCCGGAAGCGGGCAGTGCTGTTTGAGCTCCCCGATCTTCATCCGGGATTGCTTCTTGATGGCCCGTTTCGAGGGGTTTTGTTTGGAGGGGCCTGCGGATGCTGCTGCGGCGGCGGCCCCCTCGGGTGCGGTTGCGGTTGCCGTCGGACGAGCATCGCCGTTTGTTTCCTTCGCTCCTGCCGCTCCTGCCGCTCCTGCCGCTCCTGCCGCTCCCGCACTGTCCCTGCCCCCGTCCTCGTCCTCGTCCTCCCCGTTGAACCGCCTCAGAATCCTCGCAAACTCCTCCTCCGACATCATCCCCACCACCTGCGCATGCTCCATACCCTCCTCCACATACACCACATCCTGCTGCTGCTTCAAAGCCTTCGAAGCCCTCGAGGGCTTCGAAGGCTTTGTCGCCTCGGCGGCCGACGCCCGCGCGTCCCGCTGCTTCTGCTTCCGCATCTTTTTCTTCAAGTTCATCTTCTGCGACGCCGTCAGCTTTTTATCCGTGCGAGGCAACGTCGCAGCCTGCTGCTGCAGCCGCTCACTGTCCTTGCCCTGACTCTTGCCGACCTTGCCGAGAGCAATCTCGTTCCCGTTCATGTCCTCTGGGACTGGTGGCCCTGCTGCTCCCGTCGCCTTCGTCGCCTTCGTCGCCTTCGTCGCCTTCGTCGCCTTTGTGCCCCCCACCTCCACCTCCACCTCCACGTCCACCGCCTTCCCATCGGCCACCGCACCAGCCCCTCCCGCCAACCTCGCCTCCAACCGCGCCACCAATTCCGCCTTTAACCCCTTGGTACTCTCCCCCAGCGCCTCCAACCGAGCCTTCAGCTCCGCAACCTTCAACTTCTTCACATCCTCCGCAGCCATCCCGCGCTCGCTCGTCCCGGGAAAGCGTTCCGCGAAGCGAATGCAAGAACCGATGCGCTCGAGTGCAAAAGTGGAAATCCGACGCCTATTGGACTCCCGAGACCGCCGCACGACAGATGTGCTGCGCTGTAGACACCACGCGCCACCGATTGATCGTGTCAATCACGTAGAGACGCGTTGGGAACGTGAAACGTTCTCGTTTTTTTAAACTGCACGTGGCCACTTAAAAACGTATTCATGGCCTCTCTCGTCGTCCATCAGCACCGCCCCGACCCCGTCCGGCTGGCTGAGCTGGTCAGTATCATCAGGGACGGGGTGGTGGTCGGCGTGGGCGTCTCCTCGACGTCGAGTCGTCGTACGGGTACCCACGAGGTGTTGGCGCGGTTGCGTGCGTTCATGGCGGGGGTGGACGACTACCCGTGGTACTTGGGCTGGGTGTTGTGCGTGGGGGCGGACGTCAACGAGAACAGAGACGGAGACGGAGACGGAGACGGCATCGGAAGCACCGGAAGCACGGGCGTCGACGTGGGAACCGACACGACCACGGCCACGGCCACGACGACGCACGTGCGGATGAGTGCCGGGTTGGTGTTGAAGAACGAGTTACGTCGGCTCGCGGCGGTGGTTCGGGGGGGCGCGAACGTCGCCCCGACGAACAAACTCGTACGCGACGATGTGGTGGGAGACAGCGAGCACGAGAATGAGACGTTGTCTTCGGATGGTGCGCGTGCGTGGGACGGGAATACGCTGGGGTGTGTGCGGCGGTGGCTGCCGTTGCTGGTGGACTTGGCGATGGGCGGGTTGGGGTTGGGGTTGGAGGAGCGGGGGTTGCGGCATACGGTGGGAACGGTGGTGGCCGGGTTGGTGGGGTTGAGTTGGGTGGTTGAAGACGGGGGGAGCATGGGGCGGATCGTGGCCGGGTTGGATTCGTCGTTGGCGTCGGCGGTCGCGGCAAAGGCGGCAAAGTTGGAGTTAACCGTTGGGATGGAAGGCGCCGTGGACGTGCTGGTTAAGGTTTGGGAGGATTGTGGGGCGGTGCTGTTGGGCATGGAGGGGGTGGATGGAGGGGACGACATCGGTGACTGTCGCGGTGCCGTTGGCATCAATGCCAACGGAATTCCTCGGTGGGACGTACTCTGGGCCCGGGTGCTCGGGCTGCTGCAAACCATAGCCGCCACAAACGCAAACGCAAACGAGACTGCCGTGCTTGTCGGTCATCAAGAGCACCCGCCGCTGGATCAGCAAATCGTGCAGAAGCTCATCACGACGATGAACTACACGCTCTACAACCATTCGTCGTTCCTCGATACCCCGGGTGTCTTGGAGAACTACATCACCTGCCTGTTTGCCCTCGCGCCGCACCCGGCCCCGGCCGTGCGACGGGTGGTGTGTGTCGGGCTCAATCATTGTACGGAGTTGGCGCCGAGCAAGCTGGTGGCGTCGAATCGGCTTCCTGATCTGATTGGGTATATGATTCAGGCGACAGAGGATACGAGTGCGGCGTGTACGGAGGTGGCGTTGGAGGCGAGCGAGTTTTGGACGGTGTTTGCCGAGGCTGGGTTCGACGGTGCGGTGCTGCGGCCCTTTGTCGGGCGTATCGTGCCGTTGTTGCTGCGGAATATGCGGTTCGAGGAGTGGGATGAGGAGGTGGCCGAGGCGGAGATGGTGGAAGAGGGGGTCGTTGTGTTGGGGGGTGAGGAGGAGGATGCGGCCGGTGGGGGGGCGCCGGTGTTGCGGCCGCACGTCGGCGGGGGCAAAGGGGGGGAGAGGGGGAGAGGGGTAGGAGGAGGTGGAGGAGGAGGTGGAGAAGGAGACGGCGCTGATGACGACGACGACGACGACGACGACACGGTCTGGAACTTGCGCAAGTCGGCGGCAGCGGGACTGGACATGATCTCGAGCTTTTTGGGCGACGACATCCTCCCGATTCTTCTTCCCAACGTCCAGGCGTGTCTGAACGATACGGGCGACTGGCGCACGCGAGAGGCCGCGATCCTCGCGCTGGGTGCGGTGAGCCACGGCTGCCATTCGGGCCTCGCGCAGCACCTGGACGCCATCCTCTCCGCGGCCTTACCCGGCCTCCGGGACCCTCGGCCCATGGTCCGCGTGATTTCGTGCTGGACGCTGACGAGATATTCGAGGCAGGTGATTATGCGGGCGACGGAGGGGGACAGGCGGGGTCTGGATGCGGTGCTGGCCGGGATCCTGGAGCGGCTGCTGCAGGACCGGAACCGGGTCGTGCAGGTGTCGGCGTGTGGGAGCCTTTCCACGCTGATAGAGGAGGACGCCGCGTGTGTGTTACGTGTGGAGGGGTATGTGGACAGTATTTGCGGTGCGCTGGCCTTTGGGTTGAACGGATACGGGCGACGGGCGATGCGGGCGGTCTACGACGCCACCAGCGTGGTCGTGCTCTGTGCGCACGAGCACGGCATTCCGCTCTCGTCGGTCGCGTCTTTGTCGTCGTCGTCAGCGTCACCGTCGGCGCCATCGTCGGCGCCATCGTCCCAACACCAGCAGATGCTCGGCTGCCTCTTCGGCAAGCTCGATACGTTTGCGGACGGCGACCCGGAGCTGCTGCCCTACCTGGACTGCCTCAGCAACGTGTGCAGCGTTCCGTGCGAGCGCCCAGAGCACGTCGCAGACCTCGAGGGACTCTTCGTCAAGCTGGACAACATGATCGAACGCTACATCATCGCGATGGATAGCGGCGCCTTTGACGCCGAGGAGGCAGGACGCTTCATCGAGCACCTCCTGGACGCCGTCGACGGCCTGGTTCAGGGCTTCCAGGCCACTCCTGCGCCGGCAAACCCGGCGCAAGCACTCGGTAGGGCGTTCGACGCTGCCCCGAGTCTCGGCCCCCACCTCGTCCGCGCGGCCCAGTCCTCCCTCCCGTCCCTCCTGACTGCCACGTTCGGACTCCTCGGCGACCTCCTCGCCACCCCACCCCCCTTCCCCGCCCGCCTCCTCCCCTTCCTCTCCCCCCTCCTCACCGCCATCCTCGCCACGCTCCACCCCACCGCCATCACACCGGCCACCGTCGATGCCTGCAACAACGCCGCGTGGAGCCTCGGTAGGTATCATTACGATCATTACGATTTGTCGTTCGCACGAGTGCGTGACACGAACGAGCGAGTGGCTCGCCCACGTACTCACCCACCCACGTACTCACACACACACACACACACACACACGCACGCACCCCAGGCATCCTCGCAAAGACCTGCGAGCCCGCCGACGTCGCCCAGTTTGCCCTCCCGGCCCTCGAACGCCTCGCCCCGCTCCTCAACGCCCCCATGGCCACCGTGCCCAGGAGCCTCGTCCAGAATGCGGCCGTCTCCGTCGGCAGAGTGAGCATGCGAACACCAGAGACGATCAGCGTGCACGCAGACGTCTTCTTAAGCGGCTGGTGCGCGGCCTTGCGAGGACTGACCGACGGCGACGAGAAGCGCGACGCGTTCCGGGGATTGATCTACGTGGTCCGCGCCAACCCGCACGTCGTCCATACCCACTTCAAGAGCATTTGCGAGTGCTTTGCGAGCTGGAGAAGCGTCGACGACCCGGAACTCGTCGAGTCCATGGGCCACGTCGTTCGGGTGGGCCTCGAGGCCGGGGTCGAGTTGGGCGCCATTGATCCGGGCGTTCGGCACAAGCTCGGACTCCCATTATAGGGTATAGGGAGAGTATTCGTTATTTTCTTGTCTGCGTGTCTCTCATGTGCGTCTAGGGACGGTGGACGCGGTTTATGCAAGAATTCGAGAGAAAATCGTTCATGAAATCATCATAGAAGCGGAAATTGCGACCCACCGATGAGCTTTCTGCTACCCCACCTGCATTCTGGGTATGCAGTTGACCAGGCCATCCTGCATGTGCGTTGTTCTCGTCGCGCGTCGTCGCGAGCGGGGCTGAAATTTGACATCGAGGAGGAGCCATATTGAATCGAAGACGACGACGGCCCCTCGCCCACCGGCCCGCCTACGACGACTACCCGACCTCTCACGCACCCCCAGACGAAACCCCCCACCCCCACCCGCTCACCCCACCCACCGCGTCTTTCTCTTCTCTTCAGGAAGAATCCCGGGTCGTCATCATCCGCTTTGGGTCAGACGCGGACGACACCTGCATGCAAATGGACGAGACGCTCGCGTCCGTGGCGGACAAGATGAAGAACTTCGCCGTGGTATACTTGGTGGACATCACCGAGGTACCCGACTTCAACGCCATGTACGAGCTGTACGATCCCTGCACCGTGATGTTCTTCTTCCGCAACCGGGTACGTGCGCGCTGCTGTTCTCTCTCTGGGGTGTAGGGTGTGCCCGATACCCTATAAGCCGTCCCTGCAAAGTTAAAATTACCCTCGCGCCGACGTTGCGCTGCGAGTTCCTCGCAGTCCAGCGTATCATCGCGCCGAGGGCAGTCACTTTGCGAGATCAACCGGTTCGACACCCTGCATGGGCTCGCTGTGCGCGTGTGAAACGTACGGACCGTTGCTCTGTCGTGTGATTCACACGACGGCGACCACCCCTCCCCAATCCGCGTTTCGCCAGTCACGCCCTTCAGCAACACCCCCCCTTTGTCGCACACCCACCAATTCATTCGTTCGTCCGTTCATTCGTTCGTCCGTTCATTCGTTCGTCCGTTCATCCCAATACCAGCACATCATGGTCGACCTGGGCACGGGGGACAATAACAAGATCAACTGGGCCATGACGGAAAAGCAAGACTTCATCGACATTGTCGAGACAGTCTACCGGGGTGCCCGGAAAGGACGGGGACTGGTGACCAGCCCAGTCGACTACTCGACGAAATACCGGTATTGACTTGTAACGGAATCATTACATTTTGTTGGTGTGAAATATCTGTCGTATCGTCAGGGTGTACGGTGTTTACGAGATTCACCAACTCCCGTCTTTCAGGGAGCTTCGCTCGCCGTTTCGGAGCGAGCGGACGAATCGATCAATCGATCAATCGATCAATCGATCAATCTAAGCAGACGTGAACTTGGTCACGGCCTTGGTTCCCTCCGAAACGGCGTGCTTGGACAGCTCTCCCGGCAGGATGAGCCTGACGGCCGTCTGGATCTCCCTCGAGGTGACGGTCGGCTTCTTGTTGTAGCGGGCCAGGTTGGTCGTCTCAACGGAGATCTTGTCGAAGATATCGTTGATGAACGAGTTCATGATGGACATGGCCTTGGAGGAGATTCCCGTGTCGGGGTGCACCTGCTTCAGGACCTTGTAGATGTAAATCTTGTAGGTCTCAGCCTTGGCGGAGGACCTCTTGCGCGAGGACCTCTTCTCGGCGACCTTCTTCGCGGTCTTCTTGGCTGAGGGGGAGCGGAGGATCGGAGGATCGGGTCGAGGTGTGAGCGGATCGAATTCAGTTGTGAGATTCAGACTCGAGCGAACGACAACGTACCAGGCGCCTTATCTCCCTTAATAGCCATTGTTGATGTTGCTAGAATGCAGAGCGGGCGGGAGCGAGTGAGAGAAAAAGAGCACAAGGGCCGTGAAATTTTTGAAATTGTCCGCCATCACAACGATTCGGACGAGCGCTCTTCACGCGCGCGAGCGCGTTCCGGCACCGGGAGCGTGGCTCGGGCCGTGTATGCGTCTCGGGCGTGGACCGGGGGGGCGAGCGTGGGGGCGTGGCCGGGCCAACGGGGCCACGAATTCAGCTCCAGATTTGGATTTGTTTTTTCGCCGTCCGCAAGCGCGCCCGGCCCAGACGCAGCGGTGAGGGTCCAGGGAATTGGCGTATCCCACGATACACCGCCGGTGGCGAGGTGTTTTGGGCGGGATACGGCGAATGGAATTCCTTCCAACGTCCCGAAATCCGGGCCGCACCGTCCGCGAACGGCCGTATAATAGAGCGCTCCAGGTGCTATATAATTAGGGACATACCGTACTGACACTTACGAATTATCTTCTGAGTGAACGGAGGCGCGTGGTGGTCGCAACAAGGATCTCGGGTTTCGTGGTGAAGCCCCGACCCGATCGGTCGGGGCCAGGCGGTCGGGGGGCGAGCCGGCTTCGGCCAATCTCAAAATAGCTCAATGGCTCCTCATCCGCTCGATTCCCCGATCACATCCGTGATCCTTGGCGGGTGTGACCCCCCGGAGGTTGGTTTCGCTTCGCTCTGTTCCATCGCGTGTCCACGCCCCGTCATTCGTCATGCACCTCACTCGAGCCCGAATGCCACGTCCGCGCAGACGACCCTCCCGCTCAACCTCCCATCCCTCCGGCATATCGCCGCGACCGAAACCACCCGCGCACTCTTCCCGTCCCTTCTCGACGTCAGCGCACTCGACGAACGCTTCAGCGCGCAGGGCCACCTGACGTTTGGCGTCGACGCGATCGGGGCCCGGTTTGTCGACAACGCCCGCGAGTCCCTCTACGCGCTTCCCGACGCGCCTCTGCCGGTAAAGGAAGCGATGGGTGCAGGCTGGACGATCCAGCTGCATCAGCCGCAGCGGTTCGAAGACGACCTGTGGCGAATGATGGCGGCAATGGAGGCCGAGATGGGGACGCTGGTCGGTGCCAACGCCTACCTCACCCCTGCGTGCGCGCAAGGCCTCGCGCCGCATTGGGACGATGTGCAAGTAGCTGTGTTGCAGCTGTATGGGGAGAAGACGTGGAGTGTGTGGGAGAATCGTCAGCGGATGAACTATAGCTCGGGGGATTTGGACCGGCAGCGGTTGGGGGAGCCGACGGCGACGGTGGTGATGCGGCCGGGGGACGTGCTGTTGCTTCCTCGGGGGTATGTGCATCAGGCTGTGTCGTTGGCGGGCGGCGAGAGTGGGCACCTGACGCTGAGCTGGGGTCAGGGTGACAGCGATACGTTGGGGTTGGTGGCCAAGACGGTCGAGGCGGCGATGGCCCTGCCCCCGTTTCATCTCGAGCTTCCCGATGTGCTCAAGGTGAACGTGCGGATGGACGGAAAGGATGAGGATGGAGCGGGTGGAGACGGTGGAGAGGGTGGAGGAGAGGAAGGTACAGGCCTGGCAGCGTTGCTTCGGGCGCTGGCGGATCACGTGGAGACGAGACCGGCGGTCGGCAGGAACGGGAGGAATGCGTTGGCGCACGACTTTATGTCGAGTCGACTGCCGCCGCATCCGAGCCAGTTGCCGACGGAGGACGAGCTGGTGCCGGAGGAGGAGTTGACGTTTCAGGACGACGACGTCCTTGAGCTGGTCGGGGATTTCTTCTGTGTGTTGAAGGACACGCCGCCGACGGATATCCGGCTCGAGGTGGACGCTGGGCGTGGGGTGACCGTAGGGTTCGAAGGCGGGGAGGAGCTGCGAATTATGTCGAGCGTCGATAACCATCGCGAGTCGCACATGATGAGCGGGGCCGGGGGTGCGGGTGGGGGGTGCGGGGACGAGCGGTGTGCGGACGAGGCGTGCCAGGGGGGTCACGCGCACGATCACGCGCACGATCACGCGCATTCGAGTATGGACGACGACGAAGAAGTGGAAGAAGAAGAGGATTCAGAGGAGGATTCAGAGGAGGATTCAGACTCTGAGAGTTCGTACGGGGGGTCGTTAGTTTCGGTTCCGATCGCGTTCAGATCGATGATCGAGAGCGTGCTGCGGAAGCGGAGAGTCACGGTCGGCGAGCTCGAGTTTGACGACACTGAGACCAGGCAAGGGGCGGCGAGGATGTTGGTCGACATAGGGATGTGCGTGCTTCGGCCTGCCGACGGGGGCAACAAGAACAAGAAGAAGAAGAAGGGCTGACCCACGCACGGCGGCCCCTTGGGTAGTTCAGTTCCCTAGAGAGTCCACCACCAGTCAGTCCCGCGTTGCCGTTATTATCCCACGTCTATCTGTCTATCTGCATTGAAGATAAAAGCAAGATATAACGATTCGTTCCGTCCAACAAACGAACGAACCCGTAACACGAACGTAACACAAACGTTCGGCGGGAGGACATTAACCACCATGCTCGCCTTCCTGGCGACCGCGTTGGTCGTCTCTCTCTCGCTCGTTCGCCCCGGGCTGGCGCAATGGGGAGGATTCAACCTCGACCTGGGAAGCGTTATCGGAGGCATTGGGAACGCGCTGAGCCAGCAGGCGGGCGGTTCGGGTTGGGGGGCGCAGCCTGAACAGTCGTGCCCGGCGTTCCAGCTGCCAGTCAAGTTCGGAGACAGTTATCAAGACTTTTGTAGGTACCTCGCCGATCTTCCGGACGAGGAAATCGAGCGAATGTTTGCCGCGGGGAGGGGGCCGCAGCCGGGTGAAGCGTTCCCGCTGAAGGGGTGTGTGCTGGGCTGCTTGATTGGGAAAGAGGGGGCGAGGACAGGATACATGTGGGGGAGCGGGTCGTGGTCGGGGAAATGCCTGCGTGGCGAAAACGTGATGAATCTCATCACACCGTTGCCGTCGATCGGCGGGGTGATGACCGTCATGGACATGTTCGACTGGTCCGAAGGTGGGTGTTGACCTCGACCGACGTGCGGCCGCGCCCAACGCTTGCCCGCTCACCCGCTCACCCGCTCGTTCGTTTGTTTGCTCGTTCTCCAGGCTTGTGGGTCAGGGAACAGTTCCCAGGGCGCATTCGCACCGACTGGTCGTGGGCGGACGCGTATTCCGGCGGCTTCTCGATGAACGGGGGCAACACGAAAAACGTTTGGGTGCTCGAGTATCCGGATGTTCAGGTGAACGATCAGAGCACGGACGCCAACGGGAACCCCATGGCCAATCTGCAAGACGCCTACGCTCGGCTGGTGCAGGGCAGTCGCGACGAGGTTCGACTGGTCGAGCCTGGTCTCGTCTTTGGGAAGCTGTTCAGGCGTCCGAATTCTTACCTCAATCCGTTGCCTGTCGGAGTCGACAGTGGCATCAAGTTTGCCCTGATACAGACGTGCAACGAGAACGGGGGCTACGCCTGGAGCGGCAACTCGCGCGACCTTGGCAGTTAGGTCTGGTGGTGTTCTTCTGTCGGCGGCCGACAGAGGACGAGTCGTGATTCATCATTCTTAATTCTTGAGTATTCATACGATCTATCGATCTATCGATCTATCGATCTATCGATCTATCGATCGACGCGGATCTCTGGGGCGGTCAGCGCCCGCGCCCACTCCCCGGCGAAACAGTCCAGACTCAGCTTCACGTACAGCCACCCGGCGACAGAATCCGATTCCCCGCGGCGCGTGTGTGCCTGGACGGCCAAATCGACAAGCCCCTGCCAGGTCCTCAGCACCGACTCTGACCGAACCCGTGCCGACCCATAGGCCCCCAGTCCGGGAAACCGCGACGATACCTCCTCCCCGCCCACCACCACCCCCTGCTTGCAATCGATCCACGTCGCATGACCTTCCTCCCTGTTGTCCTTCCCATCGTCTACCCGCAGCAGCCAGGTGGTCGGCTCGGGCGCCACCGCCTGCGTCTTTGAGCGCATCCGCAGCGCGGCGTCCTCCGACAGCCCCTCCAACAGCGACACGTCGAGCTTTTCCTCGGTGGCGTGCTGTGACATTCCAAACGTCGGCATCGGCAACAAATTCAGCCCCACCCGCTCCCCAATCGTCGAAAGCGCCAACGCCAGGGCCGCCGGTGTGCACTTCTTCCTATCTGGCCCCGAGCGCCCGTGCAGCACCGACCGCACCATGATTGGATCCAGGCCTTCGTACACCCACTCGAACGGCTCGTATTTGTACTTGAGCGACCGCATGGCCTCCAGAAAAGCTGCTGCTCCCGGGGTTCTCCCCCCTGAGGTGCAGCTCGCCGCTGCCTCATCGATCCGCCTCTCGTCGTCTTCGTCCGTGTACAAGCTCGGTTCCAGGCCGAGCGGGTCGCGCTCTTGACAAATCTCCTCCGTGATCAGCGACATGCCGAGCCTGCACCCGTACAAGGCCGTCTCGGTCGGGCACCCGTTGCGAGCTCTGAAATCCGCCACCGCCCGCATCGCGCCCGCCCATTTCGCCATACGTTCTCGCACATCGTCTTCCGTGTTGAGCAGGACGTCGAGCTGACGCTCTGCGACGGCCAAGTTCTTCGGGTCGTTCAGCTGCGGGTGCGCTCGCATCAGTGCCTCCGGGTCGGTCGTCAGGTCGTAGTTGGCCGCAACGCCGATCACGCCCGCGAAGGGTATGTCGTTCTGAATGTACCGATCGATCAGCCGTCGGGTCAGCCGGTGCATGGCCCGGTCGACCGCGGCCATCTGGGTGGTCGGGTGGGTGGGTGGGTGGGATGTCTCTCTCCTTTCTTGGCGAACACTCGACGACGGGGTCGCGATCGGCGCTCCTTCGCGCCCAAACAAAGACGGGGCGTCTCAAGGTATCGATCGATCCTTGCTTACAACGTCCGGTGGAAAATGCAACGATCATTCATCTACCTCCAGAGAGAGAGAGCACGTACAGTTCGACGAGCGCCAACTCGACGAGCAGCCCCGCGTCGCCCTCGACCTCGCTCGTGACCACCGGAGACAGCTTGGCTGCTTCCACGAGCCGCTTGATGAGCGTCCGATACCGATCGATCGGCTCGGAAGCCTTGGAAGAGGCCTCGGCGGCGGTGCCGGCCTCGACGTCGGCCGCCACACCGACACCGATCCCTTCTTGCACGACCTCGTCCACCCCGACCTCTTCGATCGGTCGCGCGCCCGCGGCCGCGGCCGGGGCCGCGGCCGCGACTTCAACGTTGGCCCTCGCCCGCGCGCGTGCCCCCTCAAAAGCCCGCACAATCGCCACGTGCGGCTCGGCCACATCACCCGCCGACGCCCCTCCCAGCACGCGCTCCAGAACACGCGCCATCACACTGCGCAACGACACGTCGGCATTTTCAGGAATCCCTACCCGCGCCTCCGTGTCCTGGACCTTGGCCTGGACCTTGGCCTGGACCTTGGCCTGGACCGGCGTCTCCCCGCTCCCCTTTTGCTTCAGCAACGCCACGGCCCTCGCCCGCTTCTCCTCCACCCTCTCCCGCTGCACACGCCCCTCCTGCTCCGCAAACGCCTCCATCCGTAATATCTGCGCCCGCCACCCGGTCGCCCACGCCGCCTCCTCCCGCCTCGCCACCTCCCGAAGCCGCTCCACGCACGCGCGCCGCTCCTTCGCCCGCCCCATCCGCTCCGTGCACTCCCGAACAACCCGCACCACGTCCCCGCCAATCCGACCCAGCTCCTTCCTATACTTCTTCGTCATCTCCTCGAACAACACCCGCTCCCGACGAATCACGTTGATCTTGTCCTTCAAGGACGAGCTCGAGTGCTCGGCCTGCCCCCGCGAGACGAGACTCGCGTGCTTCTTGTCTTCGAGGGCCGCCAGCCGAGAAATCGACGTGAACGTCTGCTCGTGACCGTCGTGCGCACGGCCGTGGGTCGACAGGTGACGCTCGAAGGCCAGCTTGGCGTCCGCCAGCGCCGCCCGCTGGCCAAGGACGTGGGTCTGGACCTCGGAGAGCTGGGACTCGAGGTTCCGGTCCTGCTTCTCGAGCATCGACAGGAGGTCCTGGAGGATTTTTTTAGATTTCTGGTCCGAAGCGACCGTGTCGAACAGGAACGAGGTGAGGGCGGTGTTCTCTCTTTGTACGGCCTCCAGGGCCCGAAGGCGCGACGACGAGGCCATCGAGGCTACGGCTGGCGCTGGGGCCGACGCCGACGCTGGGGCCGACGCCGACGCTGAGACCATCCTGAGGTGGGGTGAGGACGATTGATGGACGAATGGACGATTGGGTGTGGACCTGTGGGCGGCGCGACGAGCCCCAAAGCTCCTTGGGACCTTCGGAGAGAGCGAGTCAAAATCGAAACAAGAATGGGTAGAGACGCGGAAGTGTCCGAGAAAGCACAGGGGTACGTCGTCATCGTCGTCGTCGGAGATTCCAGACCGCCACGCGCGTGTCGCGTCGCTGTCTCTCCATCCCTTTTCCTCCGAGCAAATCCTCAGCGATCGATCTCCCTTGCTCGCGCACTCGCTCACTTCACCCCGTCAACCAACGATAGATACGTGCGGAAAGTATCCGGGCCCGTGGTGGTCGCGGCGAATATGGGCGGGGCGGCGATGTACGAGCTCGTCCGAGTCGGCAGCGACAAGCTCATCGGCGAAATCATCCGGCTCGAAAACGACACGGCGACGATCCAGGTCTACGAGGACACGTCTGGCCTGACGGTGGGCGACCCCGTCGTTCGCTCGGGGAAGCCGCTGAGTTTGGAGCTGGGTCCGGGGATTCTGGGGACGATCTTTGACGGGATCCAGCGGCCGTTGCGGGACATTGCCATCGGGAGCAACTCGTGCTTTATTCCGCGTGGCGTGGACGTGCCGGCGTTGAGTCGGAGTGCGATGTGGGAGTTTGAGCCGACGACGTTCAAGGTCGGGGATCGGATCACGGGGGGAGATATCTACGGGATCGTGCACGAGAACTCGCTGATGGACCATAAAGTCATGCTGCCGCCCAACGCGCGCGGGAACGTGTCGTATATCGCGCCCGCGGGACAGTATTCGCTGGAGGATAAGGTGATCGAGATTGACTTTGGCGGGGAGAAGAAGGAGTACTCGATGCTGCAGCTGTGGCCGGTGCGCGCGCCGAGGCCGGTGGCGCAGAAGATGCTGGCCAACACGCCGCTGTTGACGGGGCAGCGGGTGCTCGATGGGTTGTTTCCGGCCGTGTTGGGGGGAACTTGTTCGATCCCGGGGGCGTTTGGGTGTGGCAAGACGGTCATCTCGCAGGCACTCAGCAAGTACAGTAACTCGGACGGGATCATCTATGTGGGGTGCGGAGAGCGTGGGAACGAGATGGCAGAGGTGCTGATGGATTTCCCGCAGTTGACGATGACCTTGCCGGACGGGCGGGAGGAGAGTATCATGAAGCGGACGACGCTGGTGGCAAACACGAGCAACATGCCGGTGGCGGCGAGGGAGGCGAGCATTTACACGGGCATCACGCTGGCCGAGTACTTCAGGGATATGGGGTATAATTTCTCGATGATGGCGGATTCGAGCTCGCGATGGGCCGAGGCGCTGAGGGAGATCTCCGGGCGGCTGGCAGAGATGCCGGCGGACAGCGGCTACCCGGCGTACCTGGGTGCGCGTCTGGCGAGCTTCTACGAGCGCGCGGGACGGGTGCAGTGTTTGGGTAGCCCGAACAGGGAGGGCAGTGTGACGATTGTGGGCGCGGTGAGTCCGCCGGGAGGCGACTTTTCAGACCCTGTGACGACGGCGACGTTGAGCATCGTGCAGGTGTTCTGGGGGTTGGACAAAAAGCTGGCGCAGCGGAAGCATTTCCCGAGCGTCAACTGGCTGATTTCTTACAGCAAGTACGACAAGGCGCTGGAGCCGTTTTACGACTCGTTTGACCCGGAGTTTATTGCGGTGCGAAAGGCGGCCAGGGAGATTTTGCAGAAGGAGGACGAGCTCAACGAGATTGTGCAGCTGGTCGGAAAGGACTCGCTCTCCGACGGGGACAAGAACACGCTCGAGGTGGCCCGTCTGATCAAGGACGACTTCCTCCAGCAGAACTCGTTCACCCCCTACGACAAGTTCTGCCCCTTTTCCAAGACGAGCGCCATGCTCAAGAACATGATCACCTTCCACGAGGTCGCCAACGAGGCCATGGAGCGCAGCGCGGCGTCTACCAACGCAGACAACGCCAAGCTGACGTTTGGCGTCTTGAAGAACCGGTTGGGCGACCTGCTGTACAAGCTCGCAAGTCAGAAGTTTGAGGACCCGGCAGACGGGGAGGAGGTCTTGAAGGTCAAATTCGGTGCGCTCAACGCCGAGATCAGGGATCGAATCGCGGCTTTGGAGGAAGAGTATCGCTGATGTCGAGGTGAATGGGTGAATGGGTGAATCTATGGCCAATGCAACGATCATCATCAGATGCAACGATGACGACGAGGGGCTCGGAACGACCCAACACGTCGGGGTCCTTGTCTCAGTCAGTCTCAGTCAGTCTCGTCGTCATTTGTATATCCAGAAAGAACCCAACTTTCGATTACGCCGTGTTGGAACGTGCGAGCACGACAGAGGTATCATTCTTCTCTGAATCGAGAGCGGATCTGGATTTCTGAAATTCTGGGTGCGAGATCATTTTTCCGCGTCGACGACCCCACACACGACCCGCCGTCCCACCGAGCACATATCAGTAATATCACGTTAAAACGACCTACGTACGATGTCTCGGAGGCTCATGCGCGCTCTGTCGACGTTGGCCGTGTTGGCCGTGACGTGGGCGAACCAACTCTCAACGGCTCGTGCCGTGTGTGACACGTATACCGTCCAGGCTGGCGATTCGGCCGTCTCGATTGCCGATAAGCTTCAGATTGACTACGATGAGCTCCTGAGCGCGCTCCAGTCGTGCATTGGGTTTGTCGAGGGCAGCATGCTGCAGATTGGCCAGACGGTGTGTCTGCCGCCATACACGCCCGCGTGTCGCTTCGTGTCTTCGAGTGGGGAGTGCACGAGGTACACCGTCCAGTACGGCGATACGCTCTCCATGGTGGCTTCCAGCTTCGGGCTGGATATGGAAGCGCTCGCCGAGGTGAACAACCTGGGCCTGACCACCCCCGTGAAGCCCAACGCCAGGCTGGTGCTCCCGCCGGCCGGCAAGGGGTGCGGCGTGTCGACGGTATCGAAGCCCTCTAATTCCAGTCCGGTGCCGAGCCCGCCGTCGAAACCACCGAAAGACGTTGCCAACAGCAAGTGCAAGATGTGGCTGTCGAGCGGGGGGGAGTCCATCGCGTCGATCGCTCAGGCCAACGGGGTCGACATTGGGGACCTCAAGCGCGCCAACGGGGACAAATATCCTAAGAGTACCGACGTCACCGAGCCCGGAGCGTTCGTGTATATTCCGCCGTTTGACAAGAAGTGCAAGCAGGAGGATGTCGTCTTGGTGAACAGGCCACAGGGTGCAGAGGGAAGCGTCTCTGTCGGCGGCCAGCAGGTCCCCGTCAGCACTCAGGATGCGTCTGCGTCTGCGCCCGCCCAGGCGCCCGCCGCCCAGGCCCCCGCCGCCCAGGCCCCCGCCGCCCAGGCCCCCGCCG
>Ga0181582_10001040_pt1 | contig 21111 bp, 14 predicted proteins | sample 071ome_32_FD_132438 | JGI IMG/M metagenome (GOLD analysis project Ga0181582, IMG submission 132438) | Coastal salt marsh microbial communities from the Groves Creek Marsh, Skidaway Island, Georgia - 071405AT metaG (megahit assembly) | ecosystem: Environmental > Aquatic > Marine > Intertidal...
CATGCTTGTCACCAAAGATGGGTATCACGTTGTCGTAGGCTCAGCCGCTCGAGCAGGAAAAGTGACTGTGGCCTCCTTTGAGTTGCCATCGCTGCAGTCGGATCACAGCTGGGATCTTGATGCGTCATCTGATATCAGCCAAATAAAGCTTGCAGCTGAAAATACATGTCTCGTTGTTTCCACAATCGACGGAGAAATAACAGTTATGACGGACCCGAGTCTCGCAGCTCGCAGTCTGGAGCGTCTTCTCCAAGCTGGTTGGTCCTCAGTTCTGTAGAAAATCAAATAGATTAGTGCATACCATAGTTGTTAGTTTTACAAAGATTATCGTTGATTCACGCGATCTGCGTGCTAAAACTCTTGTGACCTGGCAAATCCACGCTCTCATGGATAGCCAGTGCGTAGTCTTGCGCAATGCGAGGACTTGAGTGTTGAAGTTCGATGAAACCAGTTGTGTGGCTCACCTCGTTCCATTTTTGTTGACCGATCTTTACGGCGGCTTTCCACAGCGCTGCGTTGCGCGAAAGAGCCCCCACCTTCGCCGCCGCCGCCGCGCTCTCGACGTGGAGCTCCTTCTTCAATCTGTCTACGCAATAGGTTGGAAGTCCGTCGATCTTCAAGCTCACCGCCAATTCGAACAGTTCCGGCAGCATGTCTTCTGGAGGGTGCACTGGAATTTTATAAATCCAGCGCAAAGCCGACAGTAACACGGGAACGGTCGTATTAGTGAGAACGATTCGTTTCCTGGAATCTTTCTCAGGAGACACCACTCGACGAACCGTGAATGCTACGACGACGAGAATCATGTACACCGCTCGCAAGAGGAGCGCGAGTGGCATTCCCCAAAATCCGTAGTATTTTTGTGTTATCTTCATCGCATCTGGCTTTCGCTCCAGAGCCGCAGTCATCGGAGATTTTTCCATTATTTCTTTCAAGTATTTTGACCCTTCACTGACCAAGTCTGAGTGAGCGAAGATTTTGCAATCGCCAACGATGAACTCGAGGTCACCGGAATCGTGCGAACCCTTGATGGGCACGTGGAGTGTACCGCCGAGCAAGCCACCCTTGTCGCCGTAAACACCTCGTTGATTGAGCTGAGTGAGAACGTTTCGTTCAAGCACCGACTCCGTCTCGACTTCCGTTTTCGCTTCCTCTTCGACATCCTCCTCCTGTGGTTCTTCTTCCACCTTCCGAGTTCGCGGCGCGGTAGAGTATGTTTTGGCGTCGTCATCACCAATAGGAAAGGGAAGATACGCCTCGAGATTGATCGCGATGCATACACCAGTTTCTTCAGGAGGACCGCGGACGCTCGGATCCCGGGACCCGTGCAAGATGACGAGGGCTCCATCGACGCAAGCGCCGCTATGGCTGAAGCGCGGATCGGTGTCCGACTCCGGATTGAGTCGCGCCCACTCCGCAGTTGGAAAGTGGAACGCGTATGTGTCACCGAGAACCGTATCACGCATCAAAACACGACCCCCGTGAACGATCCAGTTGTTTCCAAGCACGCACGACAGGTACGACGTGCGAGGACTCGGTACCTGACCCGTGCGAGCGACCATGGTCCAACGTGGTGTTCCTTGCACAGAGAGCTGAAGCACCCAAACGACCATTTCAATCGATGTTTCGCTTGGGCTAAGGACGTAAAGCACAGAATCTCGCGCCGCCATCGCGCACGAGTCACCTCCGACCGGGTGCTTCCACTGCGTGTCGATCGTGAGCCACTCCGATTCGACCAGGTCAAAGCCGTACAAGTCGTTGTAAATCACCACATCCTCCCCGGGTTGCACGTCCTTGCCCCCGAACACAAACAAGACATCATCAGAGATGCACATGCAGTGCCCGGTGCGTTGCGGCGGCGGATCACCGATGACGTCCATGAGAGTCCACGTGCACGCCACGAAGTCGAACACCCACAAATCGTTCAGGCTTCCAAATTGTCCCTGACCACCGAAAACGTACAACGAGTCACCCTTCACAACCGCGGTGTGCCCATACCTTCCCGGTGGAACCCCAATATCGGGATCACTCGCCGTCGCCGTGACTTCGTAACACGCGCCTCGTCCGCTCCATCTGTACACGCTCGTCACGAATTCCCCCTCGTGCGCCAACCCCCCGTACGTGTACACCTCATCCTCCCACACGAACGCCGCCGATCCCACGAAATACCCGGCATCATCCTCCTCGTACGCATCGTCCGATCCACCGTCCAGTTCACCGCTCTCCCGCGCGATCCCTCCGTCATCCGCGTCCGCGTCGATCGCCCCTCTCGCGCCGTCACGTCGCGCGCCCACGTCGCGCGCGTCCACATCCATCTCCATCTCCAGATCCATATCCACCTCTTCCATCGTCACCGCGCGTTCGGCGGTGCGCGCGACGCGACGCGACGTGACGATCGCGCGATCGAATGCGATTCTTTCGCCCGAGCGAAACGCCCTGCGCGGCGTAACACCCACGATCGCGCGACACATTTCCCGCGCGAGTGTCGCGCGCGCGTCGTGATCGATGCCGCGTGATCGTGGAAGCGACGCGGATGCGAAGAGCGAGCGAGCGCCGCTCGTGCGTCGAGCGCGCGAGCGCGACGAGCGCGGCGCGGACGTGGAGAGCGGCGCGAGCGCGAGCGCGAGCGGGCGGGTGAGCGCGCGATGGCGCGCGGTGCGGTACGCGACGTCGGCGGTGGTGTGCGCGGTGTGCGCGGTGATGATGATGGTGAGCGATAGGTTTCCGAGAGATGTGCTCCCGGGGTCGATCGCGAACGCGCTGCGGCCGAGAGCGAGAGGGAAGGATGAGAGCGCGCGGGCGCAGCTGAGCGCGGCGAGGGTGTTCGATGATTTCTGTCGATCGATCGAAGATGATGGGGAGTGTGAGCGGGTGAAAAAGGCGAGAGATGGTTTGAAGGGGGTGAGCGATGCCACGTTCGAGGCGTTGGTGCTCAAGGCGAAGGCGATGAAGAGGGACGAGAGCGAGGACGGAGGGCGGGCGTTTCTGGGCGCGTACGACGTGGTGATGACGCAAGTGGTGAGCGAGCCTCGCGCGCTCGTGAAACTCGTCCCGGAGTGGTCGACGGCGGGTTTGGGATTTAGCGGCGGAAATGACTCGCGAGATGAGGTGGAGGCAAAGAAGCTGAGTCTGTGCGTCGCGGACATCTTTCCCTTGCTTCGAAGATATCCAAACTGGGACATGTCGGACACAAACGCGATTCGTTACCTCACCAGGCACATTCACGAAACCACGCTGAATAGTGATGGAGATCATCTCGAGCAGAGCGATTTCATGCGCAGCGATGCCGCTGCGTCGCTCGCGAAGAGCGGGGAGAAGGAAAAGAGTCTAGGCGTGTTACCACCAAAGGACAGCAATCGTGTGGTGATGCTCTCGCCGTTTGCAACGAGCGAGAAGTTCCAAGTTGGGGTACCGGCGTTCGATAAGTCTATAGCGTCGCTGGGTAAGTTGATTTGGAATGCCGAAGATGACGGACTTCCAAAACATTTCGATGCTCGGAAGGAATTTCCGGCGTGCAAGAGAATCCTAGGAACGGTGAGAGATCAAGGGAAGTGTGGTTCTTGCTGGGCCGTGGCGGCTACGGAGATGATGAATGATCGTCTCTGCATCGCGACTAAAGGCGAAAATGTGGCGGAGCTTTCGCCACAATTTGCACTTTCGTGCTTCGACAGTGGTGACGGCTGCAATGGTGGTGACGTGATGGAGACTCTGATTCTCGCGGCGGAAAAAGGCGTAGCATATGGCGGAATGCTGGACAAGAACGCGTGCCTGCCTTACGAGTTCGAGCCCTGCGATCACCCGTGCATGGTTCCCGGCACGCAGACGATGGCGTGCCCGACCACTTGTGCGGACGGCTCTCACATGAAGCTCGTTTACCCGAAATCGCAACCTTACGCTTGTCCAGACGGCGACGTCGCGTGCATCGCGAAAGAAATTATGGCTCACGGCTCGGTCGCTGTGACTTTTGGACCGGTGCATGAGGACTTTTACGAGCACAAGTCGGGCATATACGAGGTTACAAGCGATTCCGGCAAACCGCTGGGCCAACACGCGACAAAACTAATCGGATGGGGTGTGACGGACAACGGTACTAATTACTGGATCATGGTCAACTCTTGGAGAAACTGGGGTGACGCGGGCGTCGGAAAAGTTCGCATGGGTTCTATGAACATCGAGGCGGGAATAATCGGTATCGACATGTGAGACGAGTGGAGCTAGGAGCAAGTATTTTTATGTGTAGAGCTAATCATTAAAGAAGCCAACGCCTTCCCTAACCTTCCCTAAGAAACGCTTAGTGCGCAACGAACGCCTTGCCTGCCTTCGACCCGCTCGGGATGACCTTGAGCGTGTTGAAGCGAACCGTCTTGGACAACGGGCGGCACTGGCCGACGACAACCTTGTCGCCTTCTTTGCAACGGAAGCACGGGGAAAGGTGCGCGGAAATGTTCGTGTGGCGCTTTTCGTATCGCTGGTACTTCTTGATGAAGTGCAAGTAGTCCATGCGCATGACGATCGTGCGGTTCATCTTGTTGGACTTGACAACGCCAGTCAAAATGCGGCCGCGGATCGACACGTTACCGGTGAACGGGCACTTCTTGTCGATGTAGGTACCTGTGGAGATGCGAGATAACCAGAGTCAGTCATTTATTCGGCGAGCGCGACGTAATAATCCGTCGAGGCGAGCGTTCCAACGCGGCGCGCGTCCCAAGCCCTAGAGAAACCCCAACACCTCCATCGTCGCCTCGCTCGCGCGTCGCACGTACCTTCGATCGCCTCACGCGGGGTCTTGAAACCGAGACCAACATTCTTGTAGTATCGTTCGCCCTTCTTCGCGCGGCTACCGAACCTGCGTGGTGATAACGGCGACGTCAAAGTCAGTTTCGGCGGCTCCTCGCGATCGATCGCACCGCGCGGTGCGCCCCCTCGCTCGCGCCGCCTCACCCGCCGTCGACCTCCGCGCGCGCACATCACGAACAAAATAAATAACGCACCCTCGATTCACCCCGAGTTGCTTCTGAAACGCGCGTTCATGCTGCGAGCGAAACCGATCATCCGTCAGCGTTAGGTTCACGAGCCGCCCGCGGTCGTCCTCCGCGCGCATCGACGCCCGCGTCGCGTCCTCCGTCCTCGCCCGTCGTTCGCGTCGCGCGCGAACCGCGACGGAACGAAAATCACGCGCGTCTCTCGTCGCACCTGATCGGCCATCGTCGCCGTGCGCGAGCCGCGGAGAGACGGCGAGCGCGCCCGCGCGCGGGTCCGCGCGCGCGTCGTCTCATCGCGTCGAACACGGACCAATGGGGGTCCCGACCCCCGAGTCCCCCATTCGACGAGTCACGACCGGTCAAGATGATCCATCGTCGCCGCGTCGCCGCGATGCGCGACGACGACGTCACATCTCTCGCGTCTCGCGTCGTCGTCCGCCATGCACGCCGTGTCGTTCTCCGCCGTTCGCGTCTCCGGACGCGTTGTTCGCGTCCGCGCGGGCGCCGAGCGCGACGTCGAGCGCGTCGAGCGCGTCGAGCGACCGGCGCGCGCCAAGGCGTGCGACGAGGGGGTGGACGCGTGCGGCGCCCGCGTGGACATGGCCAAGGCGAAGTGCGTGCACCCGGATCGACCGGTCGCCAAGGCGTGCGGTGATTGCCCGCGTCGGAAGTGAGCGCGCGTGACGTGAGCTCGAGGCTGGGGTCTGATCGCACGCGCGCTGGGTGTGGACGCGCGGACGGAGGGTCATCCATTTTTTATCGACGCGCCGGCGCGATGTAATCAAATCGTACGAACGTGACGCGTGATTGAGTCTATCGTTTTTCGTGACGCACGCGAGAGACACCGAAGTAGAATGTCGCGAGATAGACGGGAATGGAGAGCGAGGCGTAGAGTACGGATGTCCAGCGGTTTCTGTCTTGGAGCGCGAAGGCGCGTAAGATGGACTCACCGTCGATCGGGTCGCACTCACTCCGATTGGCCATGAACAATCGAAGCAGTCGCACGGACGACTCTGGAAGCGAGAGCTGCTCGATGAACTCTTCCAATCCGCCCACCGGGGAGTTACAGTGATCGTAAAAGAGCTTCCCCTGATACTCGTTCACCATGACGCTGCTCCAGCCCCACTGGACAAAGCTGACGCGATAAAGCCATTTCCACGCGTCGTGAATCGTTTTCGCTCGAATGAAAAAGCCACCGACGAGCATGTTGAGCGTACCAAATATCGGAAGCAAGCTCGCGGGTCCGACATCTCCCGGAATGGCGGCAGAGATGGTGCATCCGATCAACTGCGCTATCGTGAACATGACAAAGTTCACGAGGCAGAAAAAGAAAAATGCATCGGGTGCTGGATTGAAACCACACGCCCAATGGAGAATAGAAGAGAACGCCGCACTTGCAATCATTGTCATGGGTAGTTCGGAGATGATCTTTGAAGCGACGTAATTTACAGGCCTGTAGTAAGAGTCATGAAACTGCCGAGTGAACACTTCTCGCTCCATTTTGATCTCTTCGACGTGAACTTGAGCCATGAAGGACGGTAGGATGCACGCGATGAACAAAATACCGTTCAAATTGAGAATTCCACTCGGAGTGTGCTTTTGCTGATAAAAGAACGCAGAGAGCAAAGAGGCAAGGATGACGTAGAGTCCCAGCCTAGTAAACCAGAAAATCCCATACTTCCATCTGGGAGCATCCTTGTACGCCAGCATAATGCCGAGCTCAGTTAGAGGACTGTGCGCGTAAGCCGAGTCTTTGCCGTTACCGCTCACGGAAGATTCAGTATTGATGGTCACGGCGTTCATCGGCAACTTGAGCGACGTGATTTCCGCCACCTCTTCCATGTTTTTACGACACAGTGCCGATTTGGCGTAGAACTCCTCGCACTTGCGATCAGACTGAGACACGGTGTCGATGAAATACTCGGCAATGTTGAAACCAGGCTGGTATGGATGACCCTGAGCGATGAAAAAGTCCATCGGCGCTTTTCCAGCTTCACCAAAGTATGCAGTTCGACCGTTTGAGAGCAGGATGAGCTTTGTGAAGGATTGAAACACATGCATCGAGGGCTGGTGAATGGTGACAATCAGAGTTCGCCCATCGCACAATTGAAGTCGAGAGAGGCAATTGATAACTTCAGCAGCCATGGTAGAATCTAGTCCACTCGTGGGCTCATCGAGAAACATGGCGCGAGGATTACTCGTGCAGAGTGCCAAGGCAACTGCGAGGCGTTTCATTTCCCCACCAGAAATCCCTCGAATGATGTGATTCCCTACCATTGTGTTCCTGCACTTCGAAAGCCCCATTTGATCGATGACGTGATCGACCAGCCCAAATTTGCGCTGGACATCCTCGGGACGCGTTCCGGGGAGTTTCACCATGGCAGTGAACAGGACCGTTTCATAAACCGTTGCGCCGCCGAAGAACGCCTCTGTCTGGGGAACGTACGCCGTGTACTTCTTAACCGTGGAAAGCGTGGGCGCAACGCCATCGAACAGTATTTTGCCATGCAGCACTCCTTCTGTTTTTCTTTGGGAAATCAAGTCCAGTAGCGTCGTTTTCCCTGATCCGCTGGGTCCCATCACGGCCACCAGGTCTCCTCTTGAGATTACTCCGCTCACATCCTCCAGAATCGTTTTGTATCGCTCCGACGTCTCGTTTTTCTCCCCCACGCACGTGCATGATTTGTGCACAGACCCGGGAGAGAGCCGTATTTCATTTCCGACCCTATCGAGCGTGATCGCGATCCCGTTTCGCCGCGTAGTCGAGTCGTGTCGTGACGCTTGCTCTTCCCGAGGCACAGTGCCATCGTTGGGAACACCGCTTTCGATGTCTTTTCGCGCGATCACGACGGCTTCTTCGTCAGCCGACAGTCCGATTGAAGGCGATCGGGACACAGACACGGCGTCGTCGGCACGGGAAGGCTTCGAGCCCATGCGCGTCGGAGTGAGGTTTTGTTTTGTCTTGTCTCGGCGTTGCGTTGTTGACGTGGCATGATGACGCGACGCGGCAAATGTCTCGCTACCTCAATATCGTGTTCGATTTCAGCTTTGAGTTACAATCATTCTAAAAGTGTCTAGTTTGCCATACACTGCGCCTCGCACACTCCAAAGAAGATTTTACTTTGCACGTTTCTGCTTCCACTTGAAGTACGATGTTGTCGTACCATCTGGATTCGTCTTTGTTATCTTTGTCTTCTGCCCTTTGGAGTATGAAATCACTTTTTGCATCGCCATATCCTGCGTCATGCCCTTCAATTTCTTCGCGCGTTCGTCGTACGCGGTGTAGGTCTTGTATGCGCCGCGTTGCATGCGCGCGAGTCTCTTCATAGAAATCTCTGTCTTGCCGCTCGAGCCGGCGCCGTTATCGTGGCGCAAGCCTATCACCGCGTCTTCGTCTTCAAGCTGAGCTCGACGCGGACGATTGAACGTGCGACTCACAAGCTCCGGCTCGGTGTCAAAGTGCTCTGCGGCGTCAAACTTCTTCGCATCGTCCTCCGTGTCGACAAACACGGTGTGCTTGCGCTTCACCTCCACGCCGATGCCGTGCAGGTTTCGCTTCATCTTTTCCACCCTCTTCTCCTCGATCGTAGCCTTAAGCTGAACGTATTTTACATCCTGCGTCTTCATCACTCGCAGTTCTGCCTCGCTGTATTTATTCTGCTCCGTCGTTCTCTGCACGTGCACGCCGTCATCCGTCTTCGCCCGCTGCATGGCGAAATAAAACTCATCTGGATTCCTGTACGCCGCCTTCCGCTTCAGCGCGTTGATCGCGTCCTCCTTCTTATGAAAATCCTTCGCTCGAAGCACGTAATCCTTCTTCTTCTCCAGGAGCCCAAACTTTTTCCGTTCGCTCGGCTGCGACCGCTCCTTGTGCGTCTTGCGCTTGACGGCGTTACGCAGGGACGACATGACGACGACGACGACGACGCGACGCGCGTTCCAGACGCTCTGACACGCGCGCGAGAGATGTGTTCGCGCGTTCACTCGCTCGCACGTCCGATCCACGCGCGGTGCGAGACGTCACACGTCGCGCAATGCCGCGCGCGCGCCGCCGCCCGCGGTCCGCACGCGTCGGCGCGGCGAATCGGGCGGTTCGTCGCGCCGAATCATGTCGAGCGACGAGACGTCGCTCCCGAACACGGTCGAGGAGGCGCGCCGCGTGCTCGGACTCGATCCGCGCGCAGACGCGAGCGCGAGCGCGGTGAAACGGGCGGCGAGGGAGCGATTCGTGGAGGCGCATCCGGACGTGCCGAGCGGGTCCAGGACGCGGTTCATGGCGGTGATGCGAGCGAGGTCGATGCTTCTGAGCGCGATCGATGGAGGAGCGAACGTGGGAGGATCGAGCGTGAGGGTGAGCGCGGCGGAGACGGCGGCGAGGCGGGCGAGGGAGAACGCGCTGCCGAAACACGTGCGCGCGTTCTTTCTCGCCACGGGCGCGGTGCTGGCGGGCGTCGCTCTCGTGCGAAGCGGGGCCGAGGCGAGGAAGAGGGTGAGGAGTCCGATCGTCCGAGGGGCACTGGGTCTGCCGAATCGCCGATCGGATGATGAGGGCGCCGTTGTAAACTAGCTCGACGCGCGTCGCGCGATTGCTGTACATACTTAGTTTTTACTACCTCTGCTTTACCTTGACGCTCTTTGGTGTCCACCAATCCTCCGCGAGCACGACGACGCGATCACCCGGTACCAGTGTGATTCGCTCGCTCTTTCTTGGAGAGACTCGGAGAGTGCCATCGGCGCGCATGACGCCGATGGCGACCTCGTCTCTCTCGCGAGCGCGTTCACACAGCTCTCCCCAGTAGAGTTCGACGTCACTGCTTGTCACAAACTCGTCATGCCGGCGCATGTACAACTCCCTCCCTTCCTTTTCTAGCAAAAACTCAAACAAGCCAGCGAGTTTGAGATTAGACGAAACCTGGAGAAGTGCCCCACCGATGAGGTTGTCGTGTAAGATGATGTCAATTGTCCCGATTTCTGAGTACACATCTTCCGCAACTTGCCTCGAGACTTCGCTGGAGAGCTCAGTCACGATGTGCGGTGCATGTTCTTGATTTGACGTCTTCACTAGGTGCGCGATTTGCATCAGCGTGGCGAGCACGTGACTATCTTGCGTGGACTCGGACTGTTCAATTTTAGGCATGATCAAAATGGCATCGACCTCGTGCACCTTTTGCTGCTCCAAAATCGATCTCTTCTTCGCATCCAGTCGCACATGCTTGACGGCGCAGTACTTATTGCCCTTGATCTCGCTCTTATCGATATCGTCCTCCGCAATTACAGTAATCGTGGAGCCAGGTGGGGCGAGCAAGAGCATGTCTTCAAGTGCCGACGAGCTCTCTTCATTCCAGCCCAACATGACGTACTTCTTCGCGGCGGGCATCCTGACCGGGCATTGTTTCATGATAGTTCTCTGAGAACCGGGCGGAGGTACGATGTTAGTATCAACCTTTCCTCTGAGTTTCTGTATGGCACGAATATCTTTTTCAATAACCGCTTTGTTATCCGCAATAACAATTATTTCTCCTTCATCACCAATCACATCGCTGTCCTTCGGACCAAGGATCATAGGCCCTGCTTTGGGAACAATGCCCACTAAGGTACCCGCCTCAAACATTCTCCACGCTTCCTGAAACGTCTTTCCAGCCAAATATGGATTAGCATAGGTGTAGAATTCAGAACTCTCGTCCGATTGAAGCATCAGATCCTCGAACAGCCGGCTGCCGCCCGGTTGCATGATTGAGTAGGCCTTGAGTTTTGACAACTCAGATGTGCCATTCACGAGGGCACACGGTCCATTGTTGGAACCAGCTCTGTCCGTCAAATCGATTGCAAGCGTCGTGGAGTCATCAATTTCGGGTAACCGGCGTGGAACCTGCACGATAACGCTGGGTCCGAGGCCACTGGTGTCCTTTGAAACGCTCGTGCGCAAATTTAACACGGCCGCCGCCTTTTGGCTTTCAACCGTTGCTGGATCTTCCTCGTCGCCATCATGAAGCACGATCACCCTCTCAGCATTCCAAGCATTTACACGGTCTAAATCTTGCGGGTTGTGACCTGCACCCTGGCGAGTGACGACTGTCAGCGGAGGACTATCCGCGAGCTCATCTTCGATGACGCTATCCATCTCCTCCTTCTCCTTGTTTGCCAACAAAACAACTGGCTTCTTAAAACCAATTCCTTCACTCTTTGCTACCGCAATTTGCTTTAGCAGAGGAATCAGTTGATCGTTCCAGTTCAAAATTACGGTGTGATTTTGCTCGTACACCTTGCTATTGCCATTTTTCACCTCGTCGACTTTGCTCGCTATCTCATCCGAGACGACGCCGATTAAGATGGCAAAAGTGAACATCCCACAAAACACAATGAGCTGCGCAACAATCGCGCTCTTGACGGTTTCTTCTCCTGTACTGTCTGCTCCGGGGACATCATTAAGCCAATAAAACGTTTTCGCGATCGAATCGCCCCACTCCTCGTCGCTCACGTGCTTGTATACGCTCGCCGCCGCAAGCACGAGTGGCACCATCGCCGTCATAATGACGAAAACCTTTCCATACAACGGCCACCCGAACACGCGTTGCGCGATATACATTCCGTTCGCCTGCATGCTAGACATTTTCTCAGCCAGGCTCACGCTCGCGGTCGCCCTCGCCGGCGTCAGTGGTTTCCAGCCCCTCGTCCACCCGCCGCCGACGGCCACCGCCGTGACGCACACCGCCGCCATCGCCGCCGGCCGTCCGCGCGCCATCCAACCCCGCGCGCGCGTCGTATCTTCGTCCGCGACGCGCATCGCTCGGAGGAGCGACGAGGCCCTCGAACGAGCGTCCATGGAGCGCTCTGGACGCCCGTTCGCCGACGCATCTTCGGACAAACGTTTCTCTTGCGAATTATCATCCTCTGGGATCGACGGCGACGCGCGCGAGACGACGGACGCGAGACGACGCCTTGAGGATGATCGCGCGTGATGCGATCTATCGCTCGCGTACACGACGCGCGTGAGCGTCGCGGGAGCAAACATCGCGAGGGGTCACAGAATGAGAACGACAACTGGAGAATTGAAGTCTTGGCTAAGTTGAACGAAATACATTAAATGAGCTCGCACGCAGGAACGCTCCTTCACGCGTCTTCGTCGTCGAAATCGACATCATCAACTGGGGAGGAGAAACGCAGAAGCTCAATGGCGCCGAGCGCGGCGGCGCGCGCGTCCTCAGACGTTTGTTGCTCCGCTCGCAGTCGAAGCAGTCGCGCGCGGACAAACTCTGTCCGGGCGAGTTGGAGCGATGCCGTGGCGTCAGATATGCGGGCGACTAGATGATGAATGTCAGCCGTACCGGATGCTTTACGACAAATTTCTTGTTCCGATTGGAGTCGTTTGATCTCTTCGGACGCAGTTTGGGCGTCCCGGAAGCGCTTCTCTGAAACGGCTGTCATTTTGGCGCGCTCAAGCTCGGCAAGGCGAGCCTCGAGAACGAACTCGCGTTCACCCTGAGCATCGGCCTTCGATCTTTCATCCTTCGCACATTCAAGATCGCGAGCGGCTTGCAACATGCGCTCTCGAGCGACGCTTTCGCGCTCGATAAAGGATGAAGTGCTCTGCAGCAAAAGCTCCATCGCCGAGAGTGCTCCCTCATTCCTTGAAATCTCCTCACGCAAACGAGCCATCGCCGCATCGCCCTCGGTTGCCAGTTTCTCTAGCGCAGCTTCACTTGCATCCGGCGCGCAGAATTCTGTAGTTGTGTCGTTTTCATCGTGCTGTTCCAGTTCTCCACGTGCCGCCTCATCTGTACGTCTCGCCTCATCGATACGCCTTCTGAGGTCCTCCTCCTCGGCCTCCCTTGCAGAGAATTCATTTTCTATGGCAGCAAGCTCCAATTCTTTAGCCGCAAGCATGGATCGCATGGATTCTATCTCCGCCTTCATAGCCTCAATCGGCGGTGACAGATCTGCTTTGATGCGACCTACTGCATCAGCAGCACTTGTGAGCTCGTTGATTGTCTTTTCTGCCTCTGCTACGCTCACCTCCAGCGCACTTCGCCTGGACTCTCGGCTCTTCGCGGCTATTTGAGCTTGTTGATCTCGCGCGGAGATCTTTTCTGCAAGTTGCTGACGTTTAGATTCGCAAAAGGATGATACGTCCGCAACAGATGTGGCACTCGCCTCGAGCCACGTCTTCAAAGCCTTCGCCGCCTCTTCGGCACAGGAAGTACACTCGCTCTCGGCCGCAAAAAGCTTATCCTCCATCACAGTGTAAGACTCTCTGGCGCCGATTATGGTCGCTTCGAGTTGCTCGGCCCGCTCAAAATCGTCTCTAGCTATCGCATTGTCTTGTTCACGCTTGAAATCCTTGATAGTTTCCAACAATTTCGCGCATTCTTCAGCCGAGTGCTTTCGCCGAGAAGTTGCAGCTACACGACGAGCCTCTGCAGAATCAAGAGCAAGTTTTGCGGGCTTAAATCGTACGTCGCAAGATTTGAGTAACTCACGGAGTTCCATGGCACCGTCTTCGTCATCCACACCAACTGACGGCGTTGGGAAGGGCTCTTCGGGCGTCGCAACAGCGAACTCGAATGCGCCATCTGAAACATCGTTAAACTCATCGAAAACCGGTGCCGGGTTCGCCGCTTCTACCTCTAAAGCTCTCGAAATTGTACTCGCATCGGACACTTCAAGCGGCCCAAACAAGCTTTCGGCGCTAGCATCGCGCCGCCCGTAGCCGACTCGAGGCTTTTCAGGTCTCCAAGAGCTGTCTGGCGTCGCCGCGTATTCATCCCTTCCGAATAAGACGTGCGGCGAAATCGACTCCGATGAAACTGACGGCGGTGCCTCGTTTGCCGCTTCCGCAACCGTCGACGTGGGTGTCGGGTTCAACGTCAAGCCACTGAACAAATCAAGCCCTGGAGACCCCACATCCTCCGTATTTGTTCTCCCACCACTCCCTGGCGTCGCTAACGCGCTCGCAAACATCCCATCCGACACTCGCTCCACCGCCTCGTTCGCCAGTTCCTCCAAACCGTCCAGCGCCTCCCGCGCCTCCTCCGCCTCCGCCCCTCCGCTCCGAGCCATCTCGCGCACGCGCTCAATCATCCGTCGCGCTTCATTTATCTTCGCGAACGATCCCGTCTCATCGTTCCGTCCCTCGGCGATCGCGTCCGCGAGACAATTCGATGCGCACGCCACCAACTCCGCCGTCGTGAGATGACGCGCGTTCCTCGCCCGCGTCGTCGCGCTCGCGTTCACGCGCTCCGACGACGCGCTCGCGGGCGACGCGGGCGACGCCCGCGCGTCTCGCCGCGAGATACCGAACATGCGCGCGCGGCACCGCGCGTCAGTCTGCCGCGCATCGCGCGCATCATCTCCCGCGCGCGCCATGCGCGTCCGCGCGCTCGCGTCCGCGCGCGCGGCGCTCGCCGCGACGCTCGAGCGTTCGCGCGCGATGTACTCGCGTCACGCGCGGGCGCGATTCGCGTCGCGCGCGTCGAGCGGGACGGATTTCGAAACGGTGGGCGTGGTGCGGCGACGCCTGCTCGAGCTGGAACGGCGCGTGGACGCGGCGCTGGAGATCGTGGACGTGAGCGCGCTGCGGAAAAAGTTTGATGCGTTGGATGCGCGGAGTGGTGCGGGGGATCTGTGGGACGACGCGCGTCGGGCGAGGGCGCTCATGGCTGAGCTCGCGGGGGTGCGGGAGGAGCTGGAGGCGGCGAACGCGTTCGAGGGACACGTGAGCGATGCGAAGACGGCGCTGGAGCTCGCGGAGGTGGGTGAGGAAGAGAATGAGGCGATTGAGATGTTGGATGAGGCGCTGGCGAGCGTGGAGGCGCTGGATAAGGCTTTGGAGGCGTGGGAACTGAGGAGGTTGCTGGGAGGAAAGTACGACACGCTCGGGGCGGTGGTGCAAATTTACGCCGGAGCGGGAGGGTTGGATGCCCAGGACTGGACGGAGATGCTCGAGCGCATGTATTTGGGCTGGTGTGAGAAGCGCGGCTTCGCCGTTCGCGTCACCGAGCGACTTGAGGGCGAGGGTGGGGGGTTGAAGACGGCGACGCTCGAGGTGGACGGGAGATACGCGTACGGTTACCTCAGCTCGGAAAAAGGCACGCACAGGCTGGTGAGGCAGAGCCCATTCAATAAAGACGCCGCGCGACAAACAAGTTTCGCCGCCGTAGATGTCATTCCGCTGTTGCAGGACGAGGAAGAGGTCAAAATTCCGGAGAGCGACCTAGAGATCACGACGATGCGCTCGAGCGGCGCTGGAGGGCAAAATGTCAACAAGCTGGAGACAGCTGTTCGAGTAAAACATATCCCCACCGGAATATCGGTAAAAGCCGAGGAGCACAGAACTCAACAGATGAACAGACAGGCGGCGATGCTCCGGATTAAGGCCAAACTCACTGCTCTGGCAGAGGAAGCGCGCGTGGCCGATATTGCTGAACTTCGGGGCGACGTTGTCAAGGCCGAGTGGGGCCAGCAGATTCGAAATTATGTGTTGCATCCGTACAAGCTCGTTAAAGACGTACGCACGGGTGTGGAGACGAGTGATGTCACACGAGTTTTGAACGGCGGCTTGGACGAGTTCATGTCGGCGTACTTGCGATTGAAGGCCGCAGAGCGATCAGCGGAGGCAAACAAGTAGTACAAATATTTAATACACAAGATTAACGTAGCAGTAAATCAGCCCCAGAAAGAATCCTTAACCTTTGAAATCTTCTCCTTGTGTCCGCGACCGTGCTTCTCTTTTGAGTGATTCACCTTTGGAGCGCCAAAGTTGCTAAGCTTGGAGGCCTTTTTACTCTTCTCCAGCTTAAGGCGCTGGCGAATCGCTTCGGCCGCTGCGGCGGGATCGACAGACATCATGGAGGCAGTTTCCGCAGCGAGCTTCTTTACGGCAGCCTTTCGTGCTTTCCTTTCTTCTTGCTTGCTCAGCTGTCCGCTAGGTTGTTTGGGCACACGACGTCTCTCCCCGCTCTCATCCGAATCTGTCACTGACTGTTCTTCGAACTTCCTGTGATTGAATTGCTGCATCGGAAGGACCTCCTCGTCGTATGTCCCACGTTTAGTGAAGTCTTCCTCTGCATCCATGGCTGCTTGAACTTGCGCGGCGAGTGCGGCGATCTCCTCTTCGTTCAGATTCATGTCACATTCGGACTCGTCTTCCTCCTCGTCCTCCTCGTCCTCCTCCAAGTTTTCTTCTTCGTCATCATCGTCGTCCGATACGTCCACATCTCGCTCTGAACTCTCAGAACGACCGTCTTCGAGTACTTGCGCCGTGTAGTCTTCGAGTTCCTTCAGCTGGTTATTCGTGAATCCGCTTGCTCGCAACTGCACATCAATTTGCTGGTTCGCATTCGAAGTGGCAACGATTGCTTTGAAATCAGGATCCGGTTCCCCAATCGGATCGTCCTCCGCACGATAGTCCCAGTGACGAACAAAAAATCGGTGCAAGCATTCCACGTCTCTGATGAACAACTCCTCTGCGTTTGGGTGGTTCGTCGATATCATCTGTGGGAAATCGATGATGACCAGTTTCTTCTTTTCATCAAGCATCAAGTTGAACTCGTTATAATCGCAGTGCACCAAACCGTGACTGGCGAGCTTGGCGATGTTCAACATACACTCACGGTAAATCTCGCCCGGTTGTTCAGGATTATGAATCTGTCTCAGAGGCGCGCCGCGAACGACCGACATGAGCACCGCGTGCCTGTTGCAGTCGATCGGTTCGGGCACCGGAAATCCATACTCCCACAGCGCCACCATGAACTGATGCTCCTTGAGAGCGGCAAGCCTAGATAAATACAACCAATTGTATGACGTCCTTCGCCCGAGATAATCTCTCTTGCTCTTCACGTCTCTGAACGAAGTTCGTCCCAAACGGTGCAACTTGAGCGCCATCTGTCGCCCTTCGCCGTCGATGACCTCGTACACGTCCGACTCCTTCCCGACCCCGATCTTCCGTCCCACCCCGGTGATCGTGCCTCTATTCACAAATGCCTTCAGAGCCAAAAAGTCGTACCCAAGCGGCGTCAGACGATACCCGTCGTACTCTCGGTTCTCGTGATGCACCAGCTTGTGCTTCAGGAGTTCCTTGATGTGTTTGTACCCACCCCCACGCTTGAGTCCGGCGATGGCGTTGATCAACTGCACGGGAACGATCTCGTGGTTCTTCATCCCCATCTCCGTCGCGACGAGGACGCGCCACGAGTCTTTGTCGAGATATCGCAGGACGTTGACGTCGAACTTCATGGCGGCGGCGGCGGCGAGCGGGCTCTTTCTCGGCGACGCCGGCGCGAGGGACGGCGACGAAGGCGCACGCGAGCGACTCGATCGATTCGCACACGCACGCGCGCGCGCGTTCGTCCGCGGTGGCGGTCGGAGCGCCGACGACGGACGCGGTGTGACGCTCGCCGGGCGCGGGTGAATCGTGAGACGAGTCGCGTCTCAGGCGAGACGAGGACTCGCGGAGACGGACGCGCGGCGCGACGGCGACACGGCCGAGTGTCGTGATATATGTATGATTATCATTGGATATTACAAGTAAGACATGAATACACACAGCCTGCTTGATGAGAGAACACCAACAATCTTCGGCGCGCTCGGAAAGAGCGCGCGCAACCTTGATTTCGTTGCGGATGACTAGGCGCGCGCGGGGCGTTTACTGCTGAGCCTTGGCGCGTTCTGCGGCCATTCTCTTCGCGGCTTCGGCGCGACGAGCGGCTGAGGCCTTTTCTTCTTCCTCATTCTTCTTTCGGCGCTCTTCCGGGGTGAGCGTCTTTTCGCTGGAGCCTTCGTACGCGTTCCAGTTGGACTTGCCCGCGACGGAGTCCTTGAAGGAGCCTCTGCGCGCGGACGCAATCGATCACGGGTCAGTCAGCGATCCCACGCGAACGTTGTTCGATGAATATCTTTTTCGTTCATCGTTTTAACCGTTTCCACTCGTCCTCGTCCTCACCACGCGTCGTCGTCGTCGTCCCAGGCGCGCCTCGCGTGGCGCGCGCAGGGGGCCAGGCGCGCGACGACGCGCGTCCACGCGGGCGTTCGGTCGCGACGGTGCCGTCGATCGCTTCGCACGCACCGAACGGAGACGTTACGCTTGGATTGAACCGGTGCGCACACGCGGGCGGTCACGGCGGAGGAGACGATGGCGAACATGTTCAGAGAGGGCGTCGAGCAATGATGTGCACGGCGTGACGGTTGGGGGCGTGAACCGACACCCGTGATGCGCCGAGGGGTGGTTCTTCGACGCACGGGGGCGGCGTCGCGGGGATATTTCGCAATACAACGTGGGTTAGCGCGCAATAGAAACAACGAGCGACATGCGTTTCTTTTGTACATATTTTTGGTTGTTTCGTTCGTACATTCACCTCGTCCCGCGGTGCGCGCGAGCGAGGGCGCTCTGCCGCGAGGCGAGCGTGGCGCTGAGCTGGGAGAGCCTCGCGTGCGCGCTCCCGTCGATGACGAGAGGGGGAGTGACGTTCAAACCTGGGGCTTCGCCGATGAGAAACTGAAGCAGCGTTTGAGCGCGACCGTAAATGTCGAGCGCAGCCTGCTTATTCTCCGCAAGCTCCTCGCGGACGCCGTCTTTCGCGAGCTTACAAATGTTCTCGTACACCAGCTCCATGCCATCGGGAAGCGACTCCTCTGGGTCAAATCCAGCCACTTGACAGGCTTCAGCGGCTTTTTGGGCTCGAATGTGAGCCGCTTGAAAGGATTCGTTGATACGCACGGTCGCTCTCTTGGCGCTCGTCGCCATCGAGCTCCCTACAGTGGGTGAACTATTCCCTGACGACATGCTCGCACTTGCGTTGCTCAGTGTCACAGAAGATTTTTGTTCGGTGACAAGTATCTCAGACGCCAGTCTGTGCGCTGCACGCAGAGCAGCAAGGGAGACCAGACCCAAAGAAAGCGCGCCGAGTTTGTTTCCCGCATTCCAGTGTTCCGTGGACGTGTCCCTCAATACCGCGGCAGCTTTCTCGAGCACGCCCACGCGTACTCCGAGCTGAGCGACGAGCGCCTGAGACTGCGTTTGTTGACGGACGGCGAGCGTCATGGGCTGACTAGAAGGAGATGTCCCTCTGGACATTCGCGCGCGACCACCGAAAGTAGCAGTCGTTCCATCGCTCGGACTCAGTGACATGCGAGAGAGCGGTGAGGATCCAAGAGAGGAATGTCGCGTGAAAGACTTGGGAATGCTCGTTCCGGGTGACGACACCAACACATAATCCGAAGTGATATTTGTCTTCTCCGTCACCCGTAGGTTTCTACTTGACACCGGTACGGGGCGACTGACAGTCTGTCGCCGAGATTCATCGCATGCATGCTTCGAGAGTTCCGTCTTGGAAGTCGGCGACGGGCTCTCGACATCCATCTCGAACGGCATCGTCTCACTCTCGGCGCTGTCCGCGCTGCCCGCGCCCAACGAATCCCTCCCCGTCGACTTCTCGGCGTTCGGCATCTTTGGAATGCCCATTCCGCCGACTTCTCCCGCCTTGAGAAACGGATGATTGAAAAAGTCTTCGAAGGAGATCCGGTCCGAGGCGTCGCGGTGCAGCAACCCGCGAAGCAAGTCGATGCACTCTGGAGACAAAGTCTCGGCAATGTGAATCGGAATCTTGAACTCAGTCTTCTGGATGTTTCGCAGGAGCTGCACTTGATTTTGACCCGTAAATGGCACGGTGCCGACGAGCATCTCGAACAGAATCGCCCCCACACTCCACAAGTCCGCCTTTGCGTCATACTTTTGATAGTTCAGCACCTCTGGCGCCATGTACAGCGGACTTCCGCACACCGTGTCCGCCATCCCTTCGCTATCGCGAATGTATCTGGCAAAACCGAAATCTGCGATTTTCAGTTCTGCGTTCATATCGTCCGACGATAGCAGCAAATTCTGAGGCTTCAAATCTCGATGGACGAGCTGCGCCTTACGCATCGCCTTCAGTCCCCTCGCGAGCTGAAGCATGAACCGTCTCGCGTGCGCTTCATCCATCCGCCCATGCCGCCTGATAAACTGACTGAGGTCTCCACCAGCGCAGTACTCCAGCACAATGTGCACCGTCTCCCCCGCGTTTGCCATATCGATGAATCGCAGGATATTATCATCCCTCAACCTTCGCATCACCTCCACCTCGAGCCGCAGGCTCTCCTTGAGCTTACGACTCAGCCGTTCGCAATCGATCTCTTTCACCGCCACCACCGCCCCCGTCTTCGCGCACGTCGCCCTCCACACCGTCGCGAACGACCCCCTTCCCAATTTATCTCTCAACTCCCACCTCCCACCCACGACGACGCCGCTCGGCGCGCCGCTCGGCGCGCCGCTCGACCCGCTCGCCTCGCGCGCGCGCCCCCCGCGCGCGTTCCTCGACAACCACGACGTCGGCGACATCTCTCTCACCTCACCTCCGCGCGCACCGCACACGCGCTCCACGCGTTCACGCGTCCGAATCACCCACCCACCCGCGTCCGCGTTCGCGAGCCGCGCGCGCGTCCACCGTCCCGCGCGCGCGACCGTTCAAACCGTCGCGCGGTGGGCACGAATCCACCCACCGCGCGACGCGTCCACCGCGCGCGCGCGCGCGCGTCGACCGCGGGTGAAAAACACACGCCCACGCGCGACGACGCGCGCGCGCGCGCGTCGTCGCTCCGCGCCGACGCGTGCGGCGCGACGCGGTCGACGCGCGGGTGCCGACGCGCGCGTCGACCGCGTGTCCGATCACATCGCCCGCACGCGTACTCGCCGACGCCGACGCCCGTCTCGTGGATTTTTCACGCGCGCGCGATGACGCGCCTCGTGAATAGGGTTCGCGCGCGCTCGAATACGGGGCTGGACGCGTGGGCGCGGCGTCGCGTCGACGTCGACGACGACCGACGGCCGACGGCCGACGCGCGCGAGAGCGCGGTGACGGGCGCGGTGACGGGCGCGACATGCGCGTCGCGCGCGTCGGTGCGCGCGCGTCGTCCGCGCGCGGTGTGGACGCGCGCGGACGCGTCGGTGGACGCGCGCGCGGTGGATGCGCGCGCGCGCGCGATGGATGCGTCGAACGCGCTCGCTCGCTCGCGCGTGGGCGTGAGGTGACGCGCGCGATGACGCGTGAGGGTGGTGAAGACGTCGTGGACGAGGTTGGGTTGGGATGGACGTCGTTGGACG
>Ga0181582_10001043_pt1 | contig 21110 bp, 14 predicted proteins | sample 071ome_32_FD_132438 | JGI IMG/M metagenome (GOLD analysis project Ga0181582, IMG submission 132438) | Coastal salt marsh microbial communities from the Groves Creek Marsh, Skidaway Island, Georgia - 071405AT metaG (megahit assembly) | ecosystem: Environmental > Aquatic > Marine > Intertidal...
AGGGGCGAGCGAGAGGTTGGTGCATCAGACAGGGGCAGGGACAGAGAGAGAGAGAGGGAGAGAGAACGTGGGTCCCCGCCCTCCTCTCACCAGGACTCGGGAACACAACATCAGAAGAACCAGCGGCACGGGAGCAGGAAGAACTCCCGGTGGAACAATGGAAAGAACGGACAGGGGAACGAACGGATAGCCATGAAAGAAAATGAACATGAGCGCGACTTCGACTTTGGAATGTCGACAAGTATGAGACACCACGCCGGGTACACGACGGTGCGGTACGACATGAACCACCAGCACGGGCTGCAGTTCCCGTACGGTCACCCGGCGGCATATGGCTCGATGCCAGGGATGGGCTCGATGGGCTCGATGCCAGGGATGAACTCGATGAACTCGATCGGCCCCGTGGGCTCGGTGGGGCCGCCCATGATGGGGCACCACGCCAACCCGACGTCCATCGTGTTTACGAGCCAGCAGTTTGTGCCGTATTACCATGGTGGTATGGGCGTTGGCGGTTGGACTTCCGTGCACGAAGAGGGTGGGGCGCCTGGTCACCATGGCCACCCCGGGACGCTCGGAATGCACGGTCACGGTCACGCGCACCAGCGACCACTGGCGCGGACCAATAGCGGGCCGAAGAGTGCCGCCGGGCACGCCAGCGGTGAGGCCTCGAAGGGCAAGCAACCGATGGCGCCGCCGTCGACGCTAGGCAACCTGTGGACCAGCAGCGCCCTGCCGGCCATCGAGGACAACAACGAGGACTCGCCCGATCTGGAGAGGTTCCTGCGGGCCTCGACGCCGAGGTTCAAGCTTTCTGCGGATCTGAACTCGCTCCGGGACTTCAAGTTGATGGACGTGTGGAAGCACTTTGAGCGCATCAGTGCGTATGGACTGCGGTGTGCGACGTACGGAGGACCCCTGGGGCCTTCGTCGTCGTACTTTGTGCCGTTTTTGTCAAGCATCCAGCTCTTTGAGCCGGTAGAGGACGCGACAACGGGCGGTGACGACGACGATATCCTAGAATACCCGGAGGGCCTGGAGGCATGGCCTCGGCGGATGCGGCGAGTATTCGGCTGGGGGGCCAAGAACCACGTCGGCGAGCGGCTGCCGCTCAACCAGCAGGTCCTGGAGCTGTGCGGTGCCGAAGGTCCGGCGCACGTGCTGGCATCGTCCAAGGTTTCCCAGCTGCATCCGTATAGCTGGTTTGCGGTGGCATGGTATCCGCTCTACAGGGTGCCCGAGGCGCCGCTCAACGCGCGGTTCCTGACGTTCCACTCCCTGGCGCCCCTCTGGGAGGCGGCGCAGCAAAGCGTCGCTGACAGGAGATCCATCTCTGCGCTCCATCCCGGTAGTGCGGGGACCGCCAACGTGCCCCCCATGATGTCGCGCGTCGAGAGCGAGCCTGGCATGTCGTCGTCGTCGTCATCGTCTCGCAAGGCCCGTCCGACGTCGCACAGGTCTTCCAGCTCTTTCGGCAACGTGTCGATTGGATCGGAAATGCTGAGCAGCAAGACGGACCGGACGGAGAAGACGGACAGGGGCGTGCTGGGCGCGTTCCCCGAGTCGACGGCGTCGGAGCGGTCCAACTCTGACGGCTCTTCGCAAAAGCTTGGAGATGTTGACGTCGACGTCGACGGCGAGCGGTCAAACTCGGACGTCGGTGCTGGGAAGGAAGAGTGCATCGAACACGAAAAGTCGCCCAGCTGCGGGGCGACGACCATCTCGTCGACCGCCTCGCTGTCCAAGATCGAGCTGCCCCCGGTGGGACTCTGCTGGCACATCGGCAATGCCCATTCTCGGAGTCGCCGCTTGCCTTCTGAGAACTGGACCGATACCATGGTCAAACTCAGCGCCGACGTGGACCAGACCCGCCTGTCGTCCGGCGACTCTTTGCCCGGATCGACCAACGCGTGCGTGGTGAACGTGAGCTCGGGATACGTTGTCGTTAAGAAGAACTATCCGCTCAGCAAGGGCGGGCCGCTGTCGTGGGACATCCAGATGGAGGAGCTCGCGGAGGGCGCCAAGCGCCTCGCACTCGGCGTCGGCATCGTCTCGGCCAACGATGGCGCGGGGACGCGCCCGGCCGCCGACCCAACGGCTGCAGATATTGCAGATGCCTGCCCGGACTACGCCTTCTTCCTGTCGCGTGCGGCGTCGATGACCCATCGCGGGCGGTAGGGACCGCTCAACGCATCAGGGACTGCGACGAGCGACGAGTGAGCGAGTCGGTCGCGTATTTTTACCTGACAATAACCTGAAAATCTCTATTATTTTCGTGTTTTGATCTCTATTAGAAATACATGAAATGTACAAATAAACAAACAACGAAGCAACTGTCTCTCCAACTCTCCGCAGCGAGAACAACCGCCCAGTCGACACGCCGGTGGCTCTCAGGCGACTTTGAACATTGGCAGCGCATACCCCTGCTGATGCGAGCTGCCGGCCTTGAGGTTCATCTTCTGTTCGGGTGCCGAGTTGGGATCCCAATAGTACGCGTGGATGTCGCCGTTGACGCGGTCCAACGTCACGTAATACAGCCCCGCGATGCTCAAGCGACAGTTGGCGCCGCCGGACAGGAAGCACTTCTCCTTCCAGCGCATGAACACCTTGCCGCTCTCCGACAGGGCCGGCGCCCGACCGTCCTCCTCGAGCACGCTGTCCCGCAGTGGCCGGAACGACGGGAACCTCGACCAGTGCCGCAGTTCCGCCAGACACGTCCTCGCCGAGGCGTCCGGGTTGGAGTAAAATGTGGAGTTCTCGTTGTCGATAATCTCGCCCTCAAAGTACGTCACGACGTTGTTCTCCGCCCCGGGGACGTTGCTCGCCGTCATCGTCCCAAACACCTCGCCCTTCTCAAAGTTGACAAAGTCCAGAACGACGCGCACGGACCAGCGCTCGGACGTCCCTGGAGGCCAATGCTGCACATGCTGCCAGCCGTTCCACGTCTGTCCCGGCTTGAGGAACCAGTTCGGCGGCGACCGGGCCAACTTGCCACCCGGCCCGCCCAAACCGCTCGACGTGGTGGTGGTCGTCGCGGGGCCCGGGTATCCGCTGGATGGTGGATCTCCCGCCCCGAACAGCTCCCGCATGAGACTCGTCGTATTCCGCTCACTCCGTCCGGCGCCTGTGCCGCCTGCGGTACCCCTCCCCGCAGGCCTGGTCCCCCCAGTCGCCGCCCCACCCCCGGGCTCGTCCCGGCGAGCCCGAAACCTCGCCGGCTCCTGCCTTGACGCGTCGATAATCTCATTGAACATCTCCGTCAAGTCCCTCGACCCGAGGATCGGCAAGGCAAACGACGCCGGGAGCTGCAGGCTGCCCGGGAGCGGGATCGGCAGGTTGTACAACGCCTCGCTCGCTGTCTCTTGCATTCCCAGATCAAACGACCGCTGTGCCGTGGCCGTCTCCCGTGGCCGACGACGTCCAGCCGTGCGCGGCTGCGTCGCTGTTGTCGCCCTCCCTGCCGCGTTCCGCTCGTTCCGCGAAGGACGCGCCGCGGGCTGAGCCGCCTCAGCCTGTCTAAACTCGTCCAACTCGACCCGTGCGATGCCCAAATCTGGGCGTCTCGACGAAGACGGGCGCGATTCTCTCTCTCGAATCGGATGATTTCGCAACGCCCGAACTGCCTCCCGCTCCACCATCTCCTCCAAGGAGGCGCCTCGTGTAGTCGGCGAAGACTCGCCGTTGTTGTTGCCGACGAACAGAGGCATGCTGCTGGCCGCAAACGAATTCGTTTACCGCATTCGAACTGAGTCGTGAGTTCGTTCCGGCGAACGAACAGCCGGGTGACTACTATTTCCTGCCTGCCAGCAGGAAATCGACGAGTTGATCCTTCATGGCCCCCTTGGTCGTCGGCACATAGTGGCCACCATCGTGCTCCACAAGTCGCGCGTCCTCGAACACGTCGAGAAGCGTCCTACTGCGTTCGACAGAGATCAGTTCGTCGGATCTCCCGGCCACGTGCATGGTACGCAGCACCGACGACGGGATGGGCGCCCGAACGAGCATCTTTTCGGCGACTTTCGGATCCTTCGGGAGAAATCCTGCGTACGTGAGCAACCGTTTGATGCCGAGTCCGGCGACGTCTTGGGTCGCGGCAAAGTACGCGGCCATCGCTGCCCCTTGCGAAAACCCCATGAGTGTGTCTATGTGATTTTCTTCGATGGCATTCCGGATGCGAGCGACTGATTCCTCGACCCCTCGATATTCGAACGATTGGGATGGCCGAGCACTCGACGACGGCGATGACGAAGAGAACTGCCACCAGCTCCGGCCAATGCTGACACCCGCGTCGTCGCCCAAGTCCTCTGACAGCATCTGTCGGTGCTCCGTGTCGTCGTCCTCGTCGGCGAGAACCTCGAACGGCGCGTCGAGGAACGTAAAGGTCACGTCCCGCTTGAACGGATTGGTCTTTCGCAAATGGCCCAGGCGGCTCGAAAAAACCTTCGCGTCCTGCAGGTAGCCATGCAAGCACAGCACCCGATTGCTCATCTATCTGACCGACACGGGCCGTCGTCGATCAGGCAACTGGTTTGTTTCAGTGAGAGATTCAACGGTTGTTTAAATTTGAGCCACCCAGAAGAATGCGAAACGCCACTCGCCTCGCGCCAGGCGAGGCATTGCCTGGGCCAGGAACGAGAACGGCGAGGCATTGCCACGGTGGTGGTCGTCTTGGGGGTACCCAGGTCCTGAGACGACATGCACTGCGCCGGAGTCTCGTGCTCACGAACAATCACCAGGGAGGTGAGGTCCAGGACGAGAGAGAGCACAGCCGGTGGGTATCGACTCTGGGCTTCATGGACCGACATTCAATCGTGCCGGTGTCTTCACAAGGGACGTACGGACCGGTTGCAGATATCAAGTGCATCGTGTTTGCGGTGAAGGGCGTGCCCGCAATTCCAGCCGTCGTCGTCGTGCTGGACCAGTCCCGTCGCGTCGAACAGAGAAAGGTCGCCGCGTGCCTCGATCGCGTTCTCGGTTCTGAGGTTTCCGTCAAGCGTCAGGACGTCGTCATGGTCGGTGTGCATTGGACTCGGCCTGCGTGGGCTCGCGCGTCCTGAATGTCTCACTCTCGCCGCGCACTCTGCTCGTTCGCCAGACCGCGACCGTCTTCTCGACGTCGTCGGCTTCCCGGCCGGCGAAGTCCCGCCGTTCGGCTTTCGCACGGACGGTATCGTCCGGATCATCGACGACACGCTCGTGTCCGAAGGCGCGTTGGTGCGGTTCGGCCCGGAGGAGGGTTTCGTTGTGATTCGCGGCGCTGACCTCAGCCTCGACGGTGGCGTCGTCGCCTCTGTCGGGGAGGACGCCCGCGAGCCGTCGACAACGACCTCGTCGTCGTCGGAGGACGACAATCTCCGTCAAATCGTCGTCCCCGGCGCCTTGTCACCGTTCAACAATACGCCGGTGCAGTTCGACACACTTCTCCGCGTCGTGCGGAAGCGGAAGCTGGCGAAGCGACTGCTATTTGCGACGGTCGTTCCCGGCGATGCTGGTGGCCGGCACGCCTACGGACGGAATCTCCGGACTTCGGGGAGTCTGGTCTGGCGGCATCCGGTGACTTCCGAGCCCTGCGAGCTGCAAATGATCATCGGCAAGACGATCGAGCGGCGGTACGGGCCAAAGGTCATGGACCAAATCCTCAAGCGGGTGGTCAAGGGTGGCTACGTGCGGATCACCGGCGTGCTTCAGGCGAACACGAAGAATGACGCGTGCGTGGACGTCGTCGTGCACGACCTCGAGACGTTTCGTTCGTCGCTGACTGGACTCGCCGCAGTGACGCCGCCGATGCCCCTGGTGTCGTCGACCGCGGCGCCGATGACTGCGTCATCCGGCGCATCCGGCGCATCCGGCGCAGGAACCCTGCCCGCGAGCCGGCGGCCACAACAGACCCCGTACGTCAACCTCAGCACGCTGAAGGGGAAGAAGAAAAAGAACCGACTGTCTGAAGAGGACCTGGTCCCGGAGTATCGGCCTGCGCGGACGTTCGACGTGACCCCGGTCGCCGACATGGGCGCCTTGTTGCGTCTGCGGGAGGCGTTGATCGCCGCATCTGCCGTCTCTTTGGATGCCGAGTGGCGACCATCGACGCAGCAGGGGCGGAGCAACCCCGTCAGCCTGCTGCAGGTCGGCGTCGTGGGCAGCGACCCGGCGACCATGGACGTCTTCCTGGTCGACATGCTCGAGCTCTGTTTCTACAAGCGCGACGTCGATTTCGGCGGCCCGCTCACTGACGAGCAGATCGTGTTGAGCGACCTGCTCGAGGCCATGTTTGGCAACGTTGGCATCTATAAGTTGGGATTCGGCCTGCGGTACGACGTCAAGCGTCTCCGCGAGAGCTACCCGTGGCTGCCGTGCTTCCGGGGGCACGCGAGCGTCTCGTCGCACGTGGACCTCGGCATGTTGGGTCGCCTCGCTGGCAAGATTAAGGCCCACAAGAATCTGAGCCTGAGCAAGCTCACCGCCGCCGTGCTCAACGTGCGGCTATCCAAGGAGCAGCAGATGAGCGACTGGGGGAGCCGGCCGCTGACCGGGCAGCAGATTTCCTACGCCAGCAACGACGTCTCCTGCTTGGTAGACATCTACGACGCGCTCGTCGCGGGAGACGCAGACATTTTATCCAGCCCAAAGGCACGGGAGTTTGTTTCTCTCAACCTGAACGAGCTGGGGCGCGGCGGGAGCGGCGGGAGCGGCGGGTACTCCGAGGGCGACGAGGAGGGCCAACTCGGCGGCAACGGCAGCGGGAGCGGTTGGTACTCGGGCTCCAACGAGGAGGGCCAATTCGATACGCCGGTGCTGTCGCGCCCGCGTCCGCCGAAGAAGCTCCCCCTGAAGTCGTGCACGGCCGACCCCACCATGGCGCGGCGGTTTCTCGGCGAGTACGTCGACCGGTCTGGAAAGGAAGGGGCTGTCACGGCTTTAGTAGGCGTCGAAGAGGCGAAGAAATACAACGGGGCACCGCGTGGCGGCGCGCTCATCGAGATGAGCAACGCCTTCCTGCTGTTCGTGAACGTGCCCAGCCGCAACTACCCCAACGAGTTCAGTGCAATCGGCGACGAGGACGGTGGTCGCGGGCAGAAGATGTCGTGGTTCAGTTCGCGCGGCCAGACGCTCGACCACCCCGTGATCAAGCGTTTGTTAGATGCGGAGAGGACGGTGACGTTGTGGTGCCGCCGCGACCGGGAGCGGTACGCGTTCTTCGGCGAGCTGAACGTGGACTCGGTCGAAGAGCAAGCTGATGGGACGCTGAAGGTCTGGTTCCGGCTCGTTGATTGGGAGGCGATCCGAGAGAGCGCGACGGTTAGGCACGTGCTCGCCGCCAACCAGCTCTAAATTCATGATGAAGGGGCGCATGCGCATCCTTCAAAATTCGCATTTTTTTACAAACAAACGACCGACGCGGAGGAGCTGGTCGAGCTGTACAACATCTCGTCGCCGAACGTGTTTTCGGATGCCAAGGAGCTGTACCATGTCACCGACGCATTCTTTGGCCATCTAATTTTGTCATGTCTGACATAGCCTCGAGCTCGCCTTCATCTGCGCCCCAGTACCGCCTGGCGACGCTCGCATCGGTCGCCATCTCGTCCGCGGTCGTCACCGGATGCGCCCTCACGTACCTCCAGCGCCGGGCCGCGAGGTTGGCGATCCAGTGCGGCGACGCAACGACCGGTCACGGATACACCGAGAATCAGGCCGTCACGACGCAGAGCAATCCGCTCTGGGAATCTCCCGACGAGAAGCGTGCGGCGATCGCGTCGGTGGCAAGGTCGTCGACGGCGGCGGCGACAGCGACAGCAACGGCGACGAGAATCGTGACGACGGTGCGGCGGGCTCGCCGGGACCCATATGACTCGTCGGCGCGCACAGACTACCTCTCTTGGGACGACTACTTCATGGCGGTGGCGTTTCTGTCCTCGCAGCGGTCCAAGGATCCGAGCAAACAAGTCGGCGCTGTGATCGTGGACCAGCAGAACGTCATCTGCGGCATCGGGTACAACGGCTTCCCTAGAGGCTGCCCCGACTCCAAGCTCCCGTGGAGCAAGCTGTCACGCTCCGGGTCGAAGCTCGACACCAAGTACCCGTACGTCTGCCACGCCGAGATGAACGCCATCCTGAACAAGAACAACTCGAACGTGGCCGGGAGCAAGGTATACGTGACAATGTTCCCGTGCAACGAGTGTGCCAAGCTGATGATCCAGGCCGGGATCGCCGAGATCGTCTTCCATGAAGACAAGGTGCAGTCCGAACCCAAGGCGGAGACGCCCGGCGCGTCCAACTTCAAGCTCGCCGATCAGTACAGCGCTTCGAAGAAGCTTCTGGCGCTTGCGGGCGTGAAAATCCGTCAGCACCAGTTCCGCCGGGTCATTTCCCTGGCGCTGACGAACGACGGCATCGTGGAGGCCGACGTCGGCGGCGAGTTGTCGGCGTTGCTCTCGTCGAAGCATGTCACCACACGCTTCGACGACTGAGTTGTAAGCTGAGTTTTTGCTAAAATTACCCGTCTTGGTCGTGGGTTTCATCATCGAGAGGCGCGAGCCCACCGCCCTCTCCAAACTTGCTGCCCCTGCGGAGGTCCAAGTGGTTGTACCGGACGCTCCCGATCAGGTGCTCTGGCAGCTCGTCCACTTCCTGCCCTTCGACGAGCGGCGCGAGATCGACGACCAGGCTCGTAATCGAGTTGACGACCAAGCGAGTGATGTTGTTCGCCACGGGGTTCGAGGTGATGTCGACGTCGACCTCAAAGTAGTTGCATCCCCTCGCCGTTCGACCTCGGAAGTACCTCGTCTCGAGCTTCTGGCCGAGCAACACGGGCGTTGTGCCGACCGCCTGCTTGATGACCCAGGACCCGCGGGCGATCCGCGGAATGAGCTTGAACTTCCTGTTCCGCCGCTCGTCGTCGGCGGGATCGTCGCCCTGGATCCAGCCCATGTAGTTGGTCCAAAAGGCGCGGAGCGACGACGACGACGGCGACGACGGCAACGACGGCGATGAGGGAGACGCTGACGACTCTGGCGGCGACGACGACGCCGTTTCGCCGTCGCGACCTTCCGTGAAGCACTGCATCTCGACCAGCTCGTCGATCGTGTGCTCCGTCGGATCAACCGGACACGTCCACGTGGTGACGAGGTTCTGGAGCGGCTTGTTGGGGAACACCAGGTTCAGCACGAACGCGTAGGGCGCATCGCAGTACTGGACCGACGGGAGATCCTCGGCGATGTTGAGCAGGACGCGCTCGCTGTCCACCAGGTCGCTCGAGTAAAGCTCAAAGACAGGCTTGGCGGCGCGGACCTTGACGCGGTCGTCGAGGTACGACTTGCCCCGAATCTTGAGGTAGTCATATCCGGGATAGGACCAAAACTTGGGATCGGTACTTCCCAGCTGGCCGTAGACCACCGGCGTCGTGGGCGTCAGGGCCCCCGCCTCGGGCGTATCCGCCGCTTTCGTCGCTGCCGTCGCATCTGGCATCACTGCCGACGTCTTTAGCGACGCCACCGGCGTGATCCGGCGCAAGACGCCGCTCACGCTGCTCACAAAGCGACCCCGCTTCTCTAGCCTCGCCGAGCTCTCCGAAACATCCACCCAGTCGTCCAACGCGTCGTCCTCGTCCTCCTGAGAAAACATGGAGGGCATCACGACGAAGCGGCTCTGCTCCAGCCGATCCCTCATGAGGACCAGACTCATGATGATGGGCCGGAGGATGCCGATCACGAGCTTCCTATGCAGCTCGGGCCACACGCGCGACAGAATGTTGTCGCTCGCCGCCACCCCACCCACGTCCGCCTTCATGACGAGCGTGACGAGGCTCTCCGGCGAGGACGTCTGCCGACAATCTCCCGCGTAGTACTCCTCGAGAAGCGGCGCAATCGTAAATCCAAACACAGCCTCGGCCTCCACGCACCCCTTGCTCACCGTGTACCGTCTCGTCCCGCCATTCGTGGGCTGGTACACGACGACATACGTCCCGTCGTCGCTCTTCCGCCAAGTCCGCAACAGCACCGACTCCCGCGGCCACACCGCGCTCTGCAACATGGGAAACGCCATATCCGCCGCGGCGCACGACCAGCGCATTCGCACGAGACTGGAATTCCGATCGACGTGCTTGATCACCTCGAGCGAGTCGCAGAACGCCAGCGCCCCTCCGATCCGCGGATCCCGCGACGAGTCAAAAGACAGCGACTCCTTCAGTAAGACCTTGACACAGTTCTTCGGCGAGTTGCGAATGACCACGCTCGACATCATGCTCGTGTCGCCCTTGCGATGCGAAGAGGGTTCGCACTCCCTCTCCTTCTCCGTGAAGACCGACATCCCGTTGATGTGGAGGAACGACTCCCACATCGACCCACTCAAGTCGACGTCATCGTCAGCGTCGTTCCGAATGCCCTTATGCAGCGAGTTTCCCTTGTACAACTCTGTCTCGATCGCCTCGTGCCACCGCGCTTGCGCCGATCGGCTCTCGAAGCACAGCCTCGCGATGCGCGCGTCTTCCGTCGCCAGATCCAGGTAGAAGAGTTCCAGCTCTGTGGACGACGTGCTGTTGTAGATACGTCCGGTCACGACCTCGTGGAAGCGCCCGCTGTCTACCGTGACGAGCAGAGACCGGGGGTCCAGCACGATCGGCGCAGCCTTGCCGATCCTCAGCGAGACGACGGGGGCGGTCCCGGCCTCGGCCTCGGTCGCAGGCGTCAGCGAAAGGCAGACGGGCTTCCTCTTGACGCGCCCCCGGAGCACCTTGGATTGCACGAAGACATGGTCCTCGATCACCACGCGATGCTGCTCCATCGAGACGAAGAATCCCTGAACTGAACAAGAACGAGAACGTCTCCCTCGCGCGCGCGCTCTCTAACTCTCTCTCTCATTCATGCATTCATTCAATCCGCACGCGTCCGATGTGAGGGAGTACACACTGTCATTCAGTCCAGTTTTCTGTGTGTGTGTGTTTACACCTCGCGAGGTGCCCTCGATCGAGGGCAGATCAAGTTCGCCTCAAGACACCGACGTGCGGCAGGCTCCGATACATCTCATCGTAATCAAGCCCATACCCCACGACAAACAAGTCATCCACCTCGAACCCCACGTACTTGGCCTCGTACGTCACCTCCCGCCGACTGGGCTTGTTCAACAACGCGCAAATCTCGACGCTCGCCACGCCAAGCCCGGTAAAATGCTCCACCAGGCTCGCCGCCGTCCGCCCCGTGTCCACAATGTCCTCAACCTGCACAATGTGTAGCCCAGCCAATAGTGAACATTATCAGTGAAAGAGCGGATAACGTCCGTGGTATCAGGCACGGTTGTCAGCCGGTCGGGAGGCCGAAGCCTCCCGACGAATGCTGTAGGCAGCGGAAGCAAGAGGGGCACGCGATGGACAGACGCGTGATCCAGGCATAATGCTGCCATACGTTTGCGGCCACACGACGAGTCGACGAGTCGACGAATCGACGACACGACGATATGGCCGCAAACGTGCGATAGGTACCAACGTACCAGGAGGACGTGCCGACCGGCGACGTCGCCGGCCGTCATGGTGCTCAGGCTCACCTCCACCCGCCCGCTCGACTCCGTCGCATCGCCATGATAGCTCTTTGCCCGGACGAACTCCAGCCGCATCCCGTCAGGCACCGGCGTCATACAACGCACGATGTCCGAAAAGAACAGCACCGACCCCTTGAGCGTCGACACGACCAACGGTGCCTTGTCCCGATAGTCCAGCGCGACCTGCCGCCCGAGCTCCGACGTCCGCCGCGCGATCTCATCAGCCGTAAACAGGATACGCTCCAGGTCTGGATGCATATGCGCGTCCCGTTCTCCCGGCATGCCGCAAGTCTGCGTCGTTCATCCGCCGCGAGATCGGCCCGGGAAGTTCAACGCCGCGAGACACGGCAAGATATCATGATTGGGTATGATTGGGTATGGGTGCGCCTGCCGAAACCAGCCCTCGACGGGAGAGAGAGAGAGAGAGAGAGAGAGAAAAGTGAAAAGTTCTGAGCGAAGAAATGGCAGCAGCGGACCAAGCGCAGCACGGAGGCGTCTACTGTTCGACAGCCGGTGCTGTTTTCTCAGAACGCGACGCCCTCGCCGACCACTACAGCAGCGACTATCATAGGTAGGTGTCCGAATCGAGAATTGGCGAGCAGGGCACCCCACCCGGCGCCGGCGACGTATCTCCTCCTCTCCTCCTCTCCTACCTCCTACCTCCCGTCTCGCACCTCACGCCAACGACCGAGCGCCACGTAGGTATAACCTGAAGAGGAAAGTAGCCGGCCTGCCGCCGGTGACGCGGGAGTGGTTTGAGAGCAAAAAGGCGCAGCTGGGCATTGGCGCGTCGCAGGCTGTGGCGGGGACCAAGGTCTGGATATGTAGCCTGACGAAGAAGAAGTTCTATAGCGAGAATACGTACCTGGCATACACGCAGTCGAAGAAGTATGTGGACCTGGTGAAGAAGAAGTGTGGCGGGGTGGCGCCCGAGCCGGTGATCAAGGTGTACAGCAACAACAGTGGCGAGGCAGAGGCGGCAGCGGGAGCGGGAGCCGTACTGGGAGCGAGGACGTCGGGCGTGGCGTCGAGCTCGTCGTTTGGGGTGAAGAAGCTGTCGCAGGGTCGGATGGTGTACAGTGAAGGTGTCGCAGACGAGGCTGACGGCTCGGACGATGCCGACGAGTGGGAGACGGCGTCGGAGGACGAGGGGGACGATGGTGACTTCAGCAAGCAAGATCCGTCGACGTGGGAAGCGTGGGACCTGTGTCGTTCTCTGTTCGATAACCACGTGTCGGAGACAATGGAGGACAACTTGGAGTACATGTGGAAGACGTATGGGTTTTATCTGCCCGATTCCAAGTATCTTAAGGATCCCGAGGGTCTGTTGCAGTATCTAGGCGCCAAGATGCAGTACGGACACCTGCCCCTGTACGAGTCGGGGCTCAACCCGGACGCCAAGCAGCTGAAGACGCTCCACGGCGTCCAGCGGCACATGGTCGACCGAGGCAAGACCAAGATGCTCTACGAGAACAACGAAGACGAGTACGAAGAGTACTACGACTACGCGATGGACGGCGGGGACGAAGAAACGATGGCGTTCCAGAACGCCATCGTCGCGCTGAACGACGCGGAGACTGCGCCTGGGTGGTTCCAGGCGGCGGCGGGATACGAACTGCTGATTCCAAAGAGGCACGGGAAGGGGGTCAAAGTGCTGGGGTGCAGGGAGTTTGCGAGGTATTACAGGCAGCGTCACGTGCCGCCCAAGGCGAGCAGGCAGGCTGCTGCGGTCGGCCAGGCCGCGTCGGGGGCGATGGTGGCGGTCAACGCGCGGTACAGACAGCTTACGGTGCCGGTGTTCGGAGACGGCACCGTCGAGGGGATCCGGAAGGCCGAGCAGAAGCGGGTGAACAAGTGCAAGGAGCGGGTGGAGCGGGTGCGCCTCATGGCCAGCCTGCAAGCCAACGTGAACAACAATCTTCCGCGCAACGTCCCTTACTAGCGTGCTAGCGTACTAGCGTGCTAGCGTACTAGCGTACTAGAGAAGTATGATAAATAAATTTTACATCCGCAACAAACCTCGTTACTCTTTGTCGACCTTGACGAGGGTTCCCCGGATACGTCCAGTCCTCCTGGCGGCGATGAGTCCGACCTTCTGTCCGGGCGGCGCATCCCTCCTGGTGGTACTCGCGTGTCCAATATGCTGGTGGTTACCTCCTCCGTGGGGATGCTCGACCGGGTTCATAGCCACGCCACGAACCTTGGGCCAGCTGTTCCTCTTGACCCTGTACTTGTGATACGCCCTTCCGGCCTTGAGCAGCGGCTTCTCCGTACGACCTCCGCCGGCAACCTGACCGACGCACGCACGGCACGCAGAGCTCACGATCTTCTTCGATCCAGAAGGCAGCTTCACGCGCGTGATGCCGGCATCCGGGTTGTGCGCCACGATGATCGCATAGTCCCCAGAGCACTTGGCGATGGAGCCCCTATCACCCGGCTTCTCCTCCAGGTTGCACACGATCGTTCCTTCCGGCATCTCGCCGATCGGCTTGACGTTCCCGATGGTCAGCGCCGCGGCCTTTCCGCAGTACAGGTACTGGCCGGTGTAGGTTCCCTCGGCAGCGATGAACAGCTGCTTGTCCTTTCCGTAGCGGGTCGTGTTACGGAACTCGATCTTCGCCAGCGGCGCGCCACGGCCGGAGTCGTGGATGATGTCGGTGACCACGCCGCGAACGTAGCCGTGGCGCTCGTTGCCGTCGAGCGGCCTGAGTTTGGCGGCACCCTTGCGGTGGGTGTTGTGGGATTTGAACACGCTTCCGCGTCCCTTCCTCTGTCCACGAATAACGCGTCCCATCTGCGTTGAAAAGGTGGTGATTGGTAGCGAGTGAGCGAGTGAGCGCGAGGGATTCAGGGCGAGTCCGCCCGTGATCCGAAATTGCGCCGCGAGACGCCGCGATTCGCCGCCTCTGCACGACGAAACAATGTCTTCACGCCATTGGTGCGATGCAACGGGGCAAACGACGCGGCCGACGCCGTTTGGGACACAAACTCCCGCTCGCCGTCGCCAAGGGGAAATTCCGGCATTCGGCCCACGACAGCCGCTAGACGGCCGTGCCGACGCCACGAGGTCCCAATGGCCAGGTCACGTGCCAGTACGCCCGCCGAGAGGACAAAGGCGGCGCTTAGACCGGGCTCGGGCTGTGGCTGCGTGCTGAGAATTCAGCCAAATTCTCGCCGCAATCCGCCGCTGGCACCGCCGTTCGTGTCCGGGGGTCCTATACGTGCTACATACCTTATAACTGCTTTGATTGGAGGATCTTAAAAAAAGATGACGTCGCGAGCCGAGGCGACTGGCTTTCACCGGCCAGCTCATGAACCCTCTGCACCACCGGCCTAGGCATGCACTGGATCCTCCCTCCTCCTCGTCCCTTCAGAGCGGCTCGTATCCCGTCTCAGTCCAAGCGTACAGCCAGCTCTTGACGCGGTTCATCATCTGGACGAGTCTGCCCTCCCTCTTCGGGTGGCACATGTCTGCCTCCTGGTCCAGGCCCGTCTCGCGGCGCTTCGAGTTATGCTTCCTCTTGTGCGCGTGGTGCGCGTGGTGCGTCGCACGATGGCCTTTGACGGCCGCAATCACGGCCGTCCTGCTCTTTCCCGGCCTCTGCTGGATGAGCCCGGGGGGACCGGGCTGAGTCAGCGTGGCGAACATCTGCGGTCCAAGGTGGGAAGATTGCGAGAAACCCGGCGATCGCGTGGGTGTCCGGGTCCGTGGGGCGTCTTTCGAGTGTCGTGAAAGCGTTTGGGACGTGGACGTGGAACGTTCGGTCGATATAGATTTGGGCCGACGGGAAACCCGACCCAAGCTTGTCCCGAGGAGGACGCCCCCCACTTGACCAACATCAAACGCTGGCCGAGGCCATTTTCTCCCACGCCACGTATGTATATCAATTCAGAATAAACCGCCGACGGTGCGACGCCGCTGAGGTCACCATCGTCCGCCCGCGCTCGAGTTGGCGATTCAAATTCCACCACCCAACTTGCAACCGACCATGGGAAAAACGTACACGGCGCGCCTTGTCGGAGCCAGCGTGCTCGCGACGCTCTGCCGGTTTCCAAAGCCGGCGCTGGCCGAGTGTGTCCCGTTCGACGCCGCCGGGGACGTGCTCTCGGACCTGGAGGTGACGAGCTCTTCGACGGGCGCATCTGTCGTCTCCTGGTCTTTCCCGACGGACGTCTGCGTTGGCTCGTACGTCGTCGCGACCACGCCGCTCGACGATTACGGCAAGGTGTCAGGAGACACGACGTACTTCCAGACGCCGCTGCAGAACACGTCGGTGCCCGAGCTGGACTTTCTCCGTCCGTACCGCTTCGAGGTCAAAGTCATGTTCCCCGATGGCAGCGACGGGCCCACGGCGTCGACGATCGCGACTCCCTTTGTCGGTTGCACGCCGGCGGACGAGGCCGTGTCGGCTGCGGCGTCGGCTGCCGGTGGGAACGATACGTCTGCCGCGGCGGTCGAACCGCCGGCGCCGGGCCAGATCGTGACGTTGGCGGTTCTGGAGAACGACGAGGGTTTCAATCTGAACGGAGACAAGGCAACGGTGTGCTGGACGCCGCCGACGGACGGGGTATGCGTCGAGTCCTATACGCTGGGCAGGCGGAGGCAGGCGAGGAATGACGCTGAGGCGTTCAATGAGAGCTTCCAGTGGCAGTTCTTCACGTTTGAGGAGGCTGGGTGTCACGAGATTGGCGGGCATGAGGCTGGTAGGACGTACGATTACGGCGTGCGCGGTACGGCGTCCGTACGTTTGAATGACCAGCGGAAGGACACGGGGAACACCACAGAGGCGACGACCGAGGCGACGACCGAGGCAGTCAAGACGCTGAGCGGACCTGTGACTGCAGCGCAAGTGTTCTTAACCGATGCGTGGAAGTGCGTGCGGGGCGGGGCGCGATACGAGCTGTGCGCGGGCGCCGCGGGGCAGTGTTCGCCGTTCGATTGTGCGGGCGTCAAGGAGATGGGGCTCTGCGAGGCGTCATTCGTGAGGAAGTACGATATGGACCGGAAGTTGGTCGTGCAGTACTGCAGCGACGAGTGTTCGTGCAGCGAGCCGACTGGCGAGGAGGTTGCCCGGCAGGCGGCGCTGGCCAAGCTGGCGGCCGGGACGCTCGTCGACGACGACTTTGCCTGCTGCGATCGATGGGGTGGCGATGCGGAAGCGTGACTGATTGACTGATTGACGTACTAGTTGGGTAATACCCAAGCAGGTTGATCGACCCACATCTCGTGACCGCCCAACTTGCAAAACGACGCAGCACAGATTCGTTCGTTCAATTTCACGCACGAAGTTGTTCAATTCAACCGGAAGACACCAACCGGAAGGCCGGAACGCGAGCAATACGCCACGTTGTTGTCATGAGAACCAAGTCCCCTTGGGTTTCCATTTCCACCGCCCCCCTTCTGCTCGTCGTCCTCCTCTTCGTGGCCTCGGCCGTGCCTGGGCACGCAAACCACGAGGAAGATGATCGATATGGAGGAGGCTGTCGTGGGTTCAACGGCGACGACAAGGTGACCGACGTCCTCGTCGTCACCGGCCTCTCGACACCGACGGGCAACTTTTCGGCCTCGGTCACATGGAATTTCAACACAGGCGTGTGTGGACTGAACTGGCTCATCGGTCTGACGCCCCTCGACGGGCAGGCAAACAGCAATGGGGCCGAGCCGGTCTTTGTTCGAACTGACAACGCCGACCAGCGAAGTTTCGACCTGCCGGTCGATCTGGGCCTGAAGGCTGGCGTGCAGTACGCGGTGAAGGTCCAACTGGAGTATGCCGAGAACCAGTACGGCCCGGAGGCCACAGTCAAGGCCGTTCCCATCACGTCTTGTGAGGCGAACGGCACGCCAGGGGCGCCCGACTCCTTCTACCTGAAGCAGCAGAGCTGGGAGGGATACCTGCTCAGTGGAGATGCCGTTGAGGCATGTTGGACGCCCTCCATCGACCCGGAGCGAGGCTGCTCGGACGAATACACGCTCGCCATCAGGAAGAGGCCAGAAAACCAGGGCCACCTCTTCGACGACGAACACGACTGGCGCTTCCAGAAGTTCACCAACGCCGGGTGCCACCGCGTCGACGGCTTCGACCGGGACACGACCTACGACGTCGGCATCCGGGCGTACAACGCCGCCAACCAGACCTCCGGCGACGTCGCGGTCCTCTCCCAGCACGTCACCGACCGCTGGCAGTGCCTGCCCGGGGACGACCCGGTCGCGCGCGACCGCGGCGACGGCACACACTACGAGTGGTGCAGCGCGGCGAAGCAAGGCCGATGCACGCCGATGAGCTGCGAGGAGATATCCGCCGCCGACATGTGCGGCCACCCGAGCGTCCGCCGGTACGACCCCGCCCTCAAGACGGTCGTCCAGTACTGCGCTGGCCGGTGCGGGTGCGGCACGCCCGACGAGGACGAGCTGGGCAAGATCCCATACCTCCGTCCTGACGACAACGAGCGGGCCTGCTGCCGCGATAACGATGGAAATGAATGACCCGTGACGATGTACATCATGATATATACTATTTCAAGACCGCTGGCTGTGTCGCTCCCACGCGTGTTCCAACCCGACCATCATACACCAATTCGCCACGATCGTCATCGCATGGAACACCTCGTGATGCCCGAACACCCCCACCCAGGGATCCGGCCACTGGCACGCGTACGCCAGCCCACCCACCACGTACGCCAACCCACCCAAACAGATCCACACAGCATGCAAACCCCACCCATACGACCGCCACAATCCCCCAAGCGGCAAGACCGCCAAACACACAAACATCCCCAGCCTCGACAACTTATTCATCCGCCGGATCTGCCCGCCCAGCGACATCCCCATCCCCGCCAACGCCACCGTCCACTCCACCCACAGAACCCACAGATCATGGGACCGACCCTCGCCCACTGCACTATAGACGATAAACGGGGTATACGTCCCCGCAATCAACGCGAAAATCATCGCATGATCCGCGTTCCGGACCGATGCCCGCCACGACGGCGTATGTGTCACTGCGTGGTAATACCCGGACACAGCGAGCTGCAGACCGGCGCAGAAGCAGGCAAAGACGGCAGCATACGCCGCGTGAAGCGTCGGCGCTTTCATCGTCAGCCGATGCGCGAGGAGGACTTGCCACGGGACTGCCAGGAGGTGGATCCTACATAAACGGGCGAGGGGTGAGTCGCGAGTGGTGGCACGCTGACACGGCGACACCGTGGCCGACCGGACGCGGCGCGAGGCGCGGGCGTCATACCCACACAGGGGGGACGGGACCGTACGAAATTGGTTTCGTGCGTCGCCCTGCACGCACGTACGTACGTACCACCCGCGCAACATCGGGCGTCTCTTCACTCCCTGTGAAGACCCCGCTCCACCGTCGCGTCGTCGTATTCCCGCCGATTGGCTCATCGCCCCCGTTAACGGAAACGAGATTCAAAAAGGTCCTCCCGTTGATTGAAGTCTTCTTCTCGCTTCTGCTGTCTTTCGCGCGGCGAACGCACACAGAAAGAATCTGACCGCCCGTCTGCCCGCCCGTCTGCCCGCCCGTCTGCCCGTCCGCAGCACAACGCTGGCACGAATTCAAAATCATGGTTGATGTGTTTTCAGGCCACGCTTCCGTCCTCATCCTGGACTACGGCAGTCAGTACACCCAGCTGATCGCTCGTCGTATCAGGGACTATGGTGTCCTGAGTATCCTGCTTCCCGGGGACGTGACAATGGTGAGGCGCTTTGCATGCGATTCCTGGGCAGAATTCCGATCCGAACTCCGACCCTCCGACGCTCACCCCTCCTCCCTTTCTCCCTCCCGTTCTCTCCGCAGGAGCGCATCAAGTCTGTCTCGCCGAAGGCGGTCGTACTGTCTGGTGGGCCCAACTCTGTCCACGTGGAGGGCGCGCCGCGTCTTCCCGAGGGCTTCTTGGACTACTGCTCGGCCGAGTCGATCCCCGTGCTCGGCATCTGCTACGGCATGCAGCTGATCGTGCATACGTTGGGTGGGGAAGTCAAGGAGGCGACGTCGGGGGGAGAGTACGGCCGGATGCCGGTGCACGTCGCGTCTGACTCGTCGGTGCTCTACGCGGCCCAGGGCAAGCACTCGCAGCTGGTGTGGATGTCGCACGGGGACGAGGCGGTCAAGCTGCCGGATGGGTTTGTTTGCGTCGGGAAGTCGGAGCAGGGCGCGGTGGTGGCGATCGAGAATCCGTCGAGGAAGATCTTTGGGCTGCAGTATCACCCCGAGGTGGTGCATAGTGAGCGTGGTGGGGAGACGATCAAGCACTTTCTGTTCGATGTCGCGGGGCTGACGGGGGACTGGAAGATGGAAAATGTGTTGGAGGAGGAGATGGAGAAGGTGAGGAGGCAGGTGGGGGAGAAGGACCACGTGATTTGTGCGCTGTCTGGTGGGGTGGACTCGACGGTGGCGGCGACGCTGATTCACAAGGTGCTGGGGGATCGGCTCCATTGCGTGTTCGTGGATAACGGATTGCTGAGGTATAAGGAGGGGGAGCGCGTGATGAGCACGTTCAACGAGCACCTGCATCTGCCGGTGACCAAGGTCGACGACAGCAAGCGGATGCTGGGCAAGCTGGCCGGGGTGAGCGACCCGGAGAAGAAGAGGAAGACGATCGGGGCCGGGTTTATCGACGTGTTTTCGGAGTATGCGAGCAAGCTGGAGGCAGAACTCGGGCATAAGCCCAAGTACCTGGTGCAAGGGACCCTCTATCCGGACGTGATCGAGTCGTGTCCGCCGCCGGGCAAGGGCCAGAAGCACAGCCACACGATCAAGAGCCATCACAACGTGGGTGGGTTGCCGGAGGACCTGCAGTTTGAGCTGATCGAGCCGCTCCGGGAGCTGTTCAAGGACGAGGTGCGCGCGATGGGGAGGCTGTTGGGGGTGCCCGAGCAGTTTATCGCCAGGCACCCGTTCCCGGGGCCCGGGCTGGCCGTCAGGGTGCTCGGGGATGTGACGGAGAACAACGCGCTCGATACGCTGAGGGAGGTCGATGAGGTGTACATCAATGCGATCAAGGAGTATGGGCTGTACGATAAGATCTGGCAGGCCTTTGCCGTGTTTCTGCCCATCAAGAGTGTCGGTACGTCGTCGTGGTTGTCTGCCTGTCTGCCTGTCTGATGCTTCCACCCGTCGTCCACCCATCCGCCCTTCCGCCCTTCCACCCGTCTTCTGTCTCCTCCTCCTCCTTCCTGTGGTCATCGCGGTGATGATTGAAGAAATTACAATTGCTGTTCAATCCGACGCCGTCTCGAGGGACTGCATATGGTGGAAAGCCTGACCCTTCCCCATCTGAGCGGCGACCACAGGAACAAGGGCCTGAGATTTGACTCGCTGACCGAGTGCGCACGCGACGCCCCGCTCACTATCCGACGGAGATGTCTCGACCGCCAACAAGCGCAGGCGTGCAGGGCGACCAGAGGACGCACTCGCACGTCGTGGCCCTCCGGGCTGTCACCTCGTCCGACGGCATGACCGCCGACTGGTACCCGTTCGAGCCGGACTTCCTGCAGTACGTGTCGACCAAGATCTGCAACACTGTCAAGGGCGTCAACCGGGTCGTCTACGACGTGACGAGCAAACCGTGCGTAT
>Ga0181582_10001045_pt1 | contig 21087 bp, 16 predicted proteins | sample 071ome_32_FD_132438 | JGI IMG/M metagenome (GOLD analysis project Ga0181582, IMG submission 132438) | Coastal salt marsh microbial communities from the Groves Creek Marsh, Skidaway Island, Georgia - 071405AT metaG (megahit assembly) | ecosystem: Environmental > Aquatic > Marine > Intertidal...
CGACTCGTGAACTCGGGGTTCATCGCGCTCGCCGGCGATCGGGTGGCGCTCATCGCCAATCAGACATCGGTCGTGGGTGGTCGCCATCTGATCGATGTCCTCCATGAGGCGCCCGACGTCGAGTTGGTCGCCGTGTTTGCTCCAGAACACGGTGTTCGAGGCACGGAGGGCGCTGGGGCCGAGATCACCGACGAGGTCGACGCCGCAACCGGTGTGCCGATTCTCAGCCTGTACGGCGAAACCCGGAGGCCCACACCGGAGATGCTCGACGGTGTCGACACGATCGTGTTCGATCTACAGGACGTCGGTGGCCGCTTCTACACCTACATCTCGACCATGGGTCTTGCGATGCAGGCAGCCAGCGAAGCCGGCCTTCGATTCGTGGTGCTCGATCGTCCCGACCCGTCCGGGCTCGTCGAGCCGTCCGGCTTCGTCCTCGAGGCCGAGCACGTGTCGTTTGTCGGCCAGTTCCCGATCGCAGCGGCCTATGCGATGACACCCGGTGAACTGGCACGGGCGATCGTTGGGGAAGGTTGGATCGATGGGGTCGAGGATCTTCGCCTCGATGTCGTGCCTCTCGGTGGCTGGCAACGAGGGATGGGTTGGAACGACACCGGACTCGACTGGGTTCCACCGTCGCCCGGACTTCAGACGGCAACGGCGGCCGTCGTCTACCTGGGCACGGTGCTCCTCGAAGCCACCTCGATCTCGTTCGGCGGTGGAACCCGGTTGACGTTCGAGCAGGTCGGGGCGCCGTGGGCCGATGCAGCCGTGGTTGCTGCCGATCTCGTTTCCCGCCGCCTGCCCGGGGTCGAGTTCGCTGCCGTGTCGTTCACGCCGGGTCCGCTCCCGGGTCGCACGGCGGAGCCCCGACTCAACGGCGAACAGGTGCATGGAGTCCGGATCACGATCACCGATCCGACGACGTTCGACCCGGTGGAGGTGGGCGTTCACATTCTCGAAGCGTTTTGGAACGAGGCCCGCCGACAAGAACTGGGCGACGATGTGTACATCGCCCGACCATCGATGATGACGCTGCTCGCAGGCACGACCCGCCTGGTGGACGAGCTTGCAGCCGGAGCTGGTGCGGCCGATGTCATTGCGGGTTGGGAGGACGAGCTCGCAGTCTTCGACGATGCTCGACAACGCTATTTGCTGTACCCCGAACCCCGGCCGTGACGGTCCGGGCACGGTGTACCGTCGGAGGTCATGGGGCACCGACGCAACGAGACCGGTGAGGCGCTCGACCGCGCCGGTGCGCCGAACATCGTGCTCACCGGGTTCATGGGCACCGGAAAGACCGCAGTTGGCCGCGCCCTCGCCGCTGTGCTCGGGCGTGACTTCGTCGACACCGACGATGCCATCGTCGATGTCCATGGGTCGATCGCCGAGATCTTCGCCACCATCGGCGAAGAGGGATTCCGTGCGCTCGAGCAACAGGTGGCGAAGGAACTCGCTGCTCGCAGCGACCTCGTGATCGCGACGGGTGGCGGCATGCTCACTCGGGACGACACCCGAGCGGTGCTGGCGGCGACCGGCCGCATCTTCTGCCTCGGAGCCGAACCGAGAACGATCATGGCTCGGGTCATCGCCGATGGGATCGACGAACGACCGCTCCTGGCCGGCGCTGATCCTGAGCAGCGGATCGCCGAGTTGTTGGCCGATCGAGCCGCGATCTACGGCCGGTTCGAAACGGTGGCCACCGATGATCGGACCGTCGACGAGATCGTGGCCGAGATCACCGCTCGGCTCTCGGACTGACTCAATCCGGGAGCACGCAGCGGTTCTCGACTGCGCCGATGCTCTCGATCTCGCAGCGGACGATCGAACCATCACCGAGCCACTCGGGCGGTGTACGGGCGGCACCGACGCCGCCGGGCGTGCCGGTTGCGATGATGTCGCCGGGCATGAGGGTGGTGATCGTCGAGAGGTCTTTCACGATGTCGACGACCGTGAAGCACAGCTGGTCGGTATTGCTGTCCTGCTTGACCACTCCGTCGACACTCGACCTGATCGCAAGGCCACTGCCGTCGCCGAGCTCGCTGGCCGATACCAACACCGGCCCGACCGGCGTCAGCCCCTCGAACGTCTTGCCGGCAAGAAACTGTTTCGTCCGACGCTGGTAGTCACGTACCGAACCGTCGTTCAACACGGTGTAGCCCGCCACTGCGGCCAAGGCTTCGGCCGAGGATGCGTGTCGGACCGGAGCCCCGATGACGATTGCAAGCTCGGCTTCCCAGTCGATGCGGGTCGACACGTCGACCGATGGCAGGACCATGTTGTCTCGGGCACCGATGAGTGCGTTCGCAAATTTCGCAAAGTAGGTCGGAGCGGCAGGAGTCTCGCTACCCGTCTCGCGAATGTGGTCGAGATAGTTGAGACCGACACAGATGATCTTGTCGGGCGCAAGGATCAGTGGCGCCAGATCAGCCGTGACCCGCGGAATGGCGTCTCCGGTCTCGGTCCGGTTGCCGGTCCGCAGCACGGCGCCGACATCGGCGGCGTCGAGGATGACGATGTCGTCGCCCTCGACCCGGCCTGCCCGTGTGGTGGATCCGATACGTACGGTGCAAAGGGAACTCATCGGTGCCATTGTGCCAAACGCTGGCCGAGCTCGGCGATCTCGTCCGGCACGAGATTCGCGAAGCTGAAGCGGATCATGTGCTCGTCGGTCGGGGTGAAGGCGGTACCGGGAATCGTGAGCACGTCGTGTTCGACCACGAGTCGTCGCACCACGTCGGCGGTCGGCTCGTCGCCCGGGGAACGAACCCAGCCGAAGTACGCGCCGGCGGTGACCAGCTCGAAGCCACCGGGGCACCCGGCCATGACCCGCTCGAACTGCTCCTGCAGGTCACGGGTCCGTTCGGCTTGTTCCCGCCGCCACTCGGCTGCCTCGGTCAGACCGGTGGCCGAGGCGGTCTGGCCGATCACCGGTGCCGAGATGGCGATGCAGTCGAGGATCTTCAGCGCCTCGACACGGATGGCCTCGCCGGCGATGAGTCCACCCACGCGATACCCGGGAATCGCAAGGTCCTTCGAGAACGAGTGAAGTGTGATGACATGCTCGCGCCATCGCGGACGGTCGTAGAGGTGATGGGCTGGGTCGGTCGTTGGTCGAAACGACCGGTAGGTCTCGTCGACGAGCAGGGCAACACCGCTGTGTGCTGCGAGATCGGCAAATGCATCGATGAGTTCCGGCGGGTAGGTGACCCCGCTCGGGTTGCCCGGTGTGACCAGAACGATCGCTCGGGTTCGTTCGTCGATCTGTCGCTGTGCGTCGTCCGCCGACGGGTGGAGGTGGTCGTCCGGTTCCAGGTACCGGGGTTCGATCCCCTCGACTCGCAGCCACATGTCGTGGTTGAAGTAGAAGGGGAGAGCAAGGACGACGTTGTCACCCGGTCCTGCCAGGGCGCTGATCGTCGTGCAGAAGGCTTGGTTGCAGCCGGCGGTGACAAGGGTGTCGTCCGGGTCGATGTCGGCGCCGTAGGCCGCAGACACGTCGGCGGCAAATGCGGCGCGAAGCTGGGGGATGCCCGGCTGTGGCGCATACCTCGACGTGTCGGCCTCGGCCGCTGCCTGCGCGATGCGATCGACGACGACCGGGGCGGGGGCGTAGGACGGCGCAGCTTGCGAGAGGTCGAGGAGCGGTCGATCATTCACCCGATGAGCGAGGAGGGCGTGCGCCGCGCCGATCGGCGAGTGGATGAGTTCGGAGACGCGGGGCGAGAACTGCATACGGGCGAAGTGTTGCACGCGTACCTCGATCGCATCGGATACACCGGCTCGACCGAGCCGACGATCGAGGTGCTGTCGGCACTTCAGTTCGCTCACCTCGTCGCTGTCCCGTTCGAGAATCTCGACGTGGTTGCGCAGGTGCCGGTCTCGACCGACACCGACACGGTCGTTGCGAAAGTGCTCGCTGGGCGAGGAGGATGGTGTTTCGAGAACAACGGAGCCTTCGCCTGGTTGCTGGAGCAACTCGGTTTCCGGGTTCGACGACTCGGTGCGGCGGTACTGCGCAGCGGACCGACCGTCGAGATCGACCACCTTGCCCTCGAGGTGCAACTCGATCGGCCCTATCTGGTCGATGTCGGTTTCGGGGATTCGTTCGTGCGGCCCCTCCGTCTCGACCTCGCCGACCCGCAGCGAGACGAGCGTGGTGCATGGGAGCTGTTGTCGAGTCCGCAGGGGACGACCCTGGCCGAGGTCGTGGATGGCGTACCGGTCGCGCAGTACCGCTTCAAACGGGTCGATCACCTGATGGCCGACTTCGAGCCCGCCTCCCAGAAACTGCAGGCCGACGCCGAGGGCAGGTTTCGCACCAAGCCGCTTGCGACTCGACTCCTGGGAAAGGACGCCGACCGGGTCACCCTGCTTCCCGACCGGCTGACGCTGCGATACGGAGCTGACAGTCGCACCATTCCTGTCGCCGCCGCCGACTGGGACGCAGTGCTGGCCGAATGGTTCAGGATCAGTCGCTGAGTGTGGCCAGGTCGACCGAGATCCAACGCAGCGAGCCGGGTACCGGTGGCTCAGCGTGCCGGTGGTTCAGGGTGCGTCGGGATCCAGGACGGCGAGCGAGCCGCCGCGGGCCCACAGCAGAATGCCGAGGCCGAGACTGCAGTAGACGAGTCCACCGAGGGCCATCGGGGTGATGGTGTCCTGAATCTGTCGATCGATCACCCATGCCAGGATCGAACCGAGGCCGAGCGTGGCAACACCTCTCACCGCCGAAGCGGTACCGGCGATCCGCTCCATCGGCTCGAGGCTGAGCGATGACGCAGTCGTCGACACGATGGTGCTGGCGGTGGACGCGACCGTGATGAGGGCGACCCATGTCGCAAAGGACGGCACACCGTCAGCGGTCAAGGCTGCGACGGTCAACGCCACGTAGGCCGCAGCGTTGAGCATGTAGGCGACGAGTGCCACGCGAGCAGCTCCGAGCCGTTCGACGCGGCGGCTGACGATCCAGACGCTGATCCCTTGAACGGCCGACACCATCCCGAACGTGGCAGCGAACCACCCGGGACGGTCGTAGATCTCATCGATGATCGGCTGAGAACTCCCCAGAAAGACGAAGAACGCGCCGTAGCTGAAGACCATTGCTGCGAGATAGCCGGTCGAGGCTCGGTGGGTCAGGGTCGTGCGAACTGCGCGTCCGATGGCCGTCGCCTCGATCGGGCGCCGTTTGTCGACGGCAAGTGACTCTCCGAAACGTCGTGCCCACGCCATGCCGACGAGCGCAAGGAGGGCCGCTGCACCGAAGACCGATTGCCAGGGGAGGACGGCGATCAAGCCCTCGCCGATGAGGGGTGCCACGGTTGGTCCGATCAGGAAAACCGCAACGACCATCGAGAGGACACGGGCCATCTGATCACCGTCGTAGAGATCCCGGGCGATCGCGTAGGTGATCACCGAGGGGCCCGACGCCCCGAACCCCCACACGAAGCGGGAAACGAGCACGGCGGTGAAGTCGGTCGACACCGTCGCACCGACCGCACCGATGATGTACAGCGCCAGTGACGCCTGGAGCACCGGAATGCGTCCGTAGCGATCGGACAGCGGTCCGACCGGCAGCTGTCCGGCTGCCATCCCCAAGAAGTAGACGGTGACGATCAGGCTGACGTCGCCGCTGCCGGCGGCGAGGTCGAAGCGGTCACGGATCTCGTCGAACGCCGGGAGTGCAGTGTCGATACCGAAGGCCAGAAGCGCACCGGTGAATCCGAGGAAGGTGACGACCACCGCCTCGGACCGACCCGTCGCCGGGACTGGTCGGGTCACCCGTCGGCGAGCCGGAGAGAGAGCGTGGACACGCGTTCGCGCAGTTCCTCGCGGTCGATCCCGAACTCGGCGAGCCCGGAGACGATCTCTTCTTCGAACGCGCCCCAGCCGAACTGCAACGCTGCGCACAGCGCAACCTGGGCAAGCAGCTCCGGGTCGTCGACGCGCTTTCCGGTGGCGGCTGCCTGGCCCTTTGCGATCCGGTGCATGAGGCCCTTCATGGGAGAGAGGGCCTCATCGACCTCGAGTTTCGCAAAGGTGCGGTAGCTCGATGCTTCGTCGTTGGTGTTGACCGGCAGGATTCCGTCGCTGTCCCACCGTTGTCCCATCTCGTCGGTGGCGACCGCAACAGCTTCGGCGAACACGGCGTCCTTGCTGCCGAAGTAATGGTGGATGAGCCCGTAGTTGACTCCGGCATGTTTGGCGAGTTCGCGTCCCGAGATCTGGCGTGGGGATCGCATGCCCATGAGTTGGACCGCAGCGTCGATGAGCGATCGACGGACAGCCTCGGGGCCGCGAGCCGGGGCGGATGGGGCCGAGTTGGTCATGGGCTCAGTTGCGGATCTGTGAGATGTCGCGGACGGCACCTTTGTCGGCACTGGTGGTCATGGCGGCATAGGCCCACAGTGCCGCCGACACGTTCCGCTGTCGCTCCTCGGCCGGCTGCCACGCACCGGCGCCCTTCGCTTCCATTGCGGCGCGACGAGCCGCCAGTTCGTCGTCGGAGATCCGCAATGAAATCGAACGGTTCGGGATGTCGATGTCGATCATGTCACCGTCTTCGATGAGACCGATCGCACCACCCTCGGCCGCCTCGGGGGAGGCGTGGCCGATGGAGAGTCCGGACGTTCCGCCCGAGAAGCGGCCGTCGGTGAGGAGCGCGCACTGCTTGCCGAGCCCGCGACTCTTGATGTAGGAGGTCGGGTAGAGCATCTCCTGCATTCCCGGGCCTCCCTTGGGCCCCTCGTAGCGAATCACGACCACGTCGCCGGGAGCGATCCGCGTTTCGTCGAGGATCCCCTCGCAGGCTGTGTCCTGGGACTCGAACACGCGGGCCGGTCCGGAGAAGGTGAAGATCTCCTCGTCGACGCCAGCCGTCTTCACGATGCAGCCGTTCTCGGCAATGTTGCCGAACAACACGGCGAGGCCGCCGTCCTGGAAGTAGGCGTTCTCGACGCTGCGGATACAACCGTGGTGGCGATCGGTGTCGAGGCTGTCCCAGCGGGTGCTCTGAGAGAACGCAGTCTGCGTCGGGATACCAGCAGGTCCAGCTCGGTAGAACTCGACGACGTCAGGGGCGGGATCGCGCATGACGTCCCACTGGTCGAGGGCATCGGCCAACGAGTTGCTGTGCACCGTGGGGAGCGATGTGTCGAGCAGGCCCCCTCGGTCGAGTTCACCGAGGATTCCCATGATGCCGCCCGCCCGGTGGACGTCTTCGATGTGGTATTCGCTGGTCGCCGGAGCGACCTTGCAGATCGACGGCGAGGTGCGGCTGAGCCGATCGATGTCGCTCATCGTGAAGTCGACCTCGGCCTCTCGGGCAGCAGCGAGGATGTGCAGCACGGTGTTGGTCGATCCACCCATGGCGATGTCGAGGGTCATTGCGTTCTCGAACGCCGCTTTCGTGCAAATCGAGCGAGGCAGAACCGAATCGTCGTCCTTGTCGTAGTACCTGTTCGCAAGGTCGACGATCTGGCGTCCAGCCTGCAGGAACAACTGTTCGCGGTCGGCGTGCGTCGCCACAACCGTACCGTTGCCGGGGAGCGCCAGGCCGAGGGCTTCGGCCAGACAATTCATCGAGTTGGCGGTGAACATTCCCGAACAGGAACCACAGGTCGGGCACGCCGAGCGCTCCATCTGCAGGACGTCTTCGTCGCTGACCGTCTTGTCACCCGCCTTGATCATCGGATCGATCAGATCGAGCTTCACTTCCACACCGGCGAGCTTCGTCTTGCCGGCTTCCATCGGTCCGCCGGTGACGAAAATCGTCGGGATGTTGAGACGCATCGTTGCCATCAACATCCCCGGAGTGATCTTGTCGCAGTTGGAGATGCAGACCAGCGCATCGGCACAGTGCGCGTTGACCATGTACTCGACCGAATCAGCGATGAGATCGCGACTCGGGAGGCTGTAGAGCATGCCGTCGTGGCCCATGGCGATCCCATCGTCGACCGCGATCGTGTTGAACTCCTTGGCAACACCGCCGGCAGCTTCGATCTCGCGGCACACGAGTTGGCCGAGGTCCTTGAGGTGAACGTGGCCGGGGACGAACTGTGTGAACGAGTTCGACACCGCAATGATCGGCTTCTCGAAATCCTCTTCGCCCATGCCCGTCGCCCGCCACAGGGCGCGAGCGCCAGCCATGTTTCGGCCCTGGGTGGTCGTGCGAGAACGGTACGCAGGCATGTCGCAAAGGCTAGTTGGTCGCGCGGCTAACTCTCACATTGCTCGTTGTGTCGGCTCCTTGCGTCGGCGGGCCGTCGATCACGGTGCCGACTACCGTCGGAGGGTGCCAGAACCGCAGGAGTCGCCGGTTGTTTTCGAACTCGACGGTGTCGAGGTGCAAGTGACGAATCCGAGCAAGGTGTTCTTTGCCGAGCGCGGCGAGACGAAGCTCGATCTCGTCCACTACTACCTCGCCGTGGCAGGTCCCCTCATGCGAGCAATCGGCGGTCGACCGCTGCTGATGGAGCGACATCCCAACGGTGCCGGGGGATCGTCGTTCTTCCAGAAGCGAGTGCCGACGGGTGCACCCGACTGGCTGCGCACCGCTGTGCTCAGGTCGCCGAACGGCACGCCGTCGAATGCGCTGGTCGCGCACGACATGGCGCACATCGTGTGGGCGGTCAATTCGGGCTGTCTCGGGGTTCACGTCTGGCCGGTGCGGGCCGATGCCCCCCAGTTCACCGACGAGTTGCGAATCGACCTGGACCCGCAGCCGGGAACCGACTTCGACGATGTCCGCGCTGCTGCGTTCGAAGTGCAGTCACTGCTCGACGAGGTCGGTATCCGGTGCTTTCCGAAGGTGTCGGGGAGCAAAGGTATCCACATCTGGGTTCGGCTCGAATCGCGCTGGGACGGGATCGAGGTTCGCTCTGCAGCCGTCGCACTCGCCCGCGAACTCGAACGACGCCGGCCCGATCTGCTGACGGCCCGATGGTGGAAAGAAGAGCGCGGCCAACGGGTCTTCGTCGACTTCAATCAGAACGCTCCGCACAAGACCATGTTCGCTGCGTGGTCGGTTCGGCCCCGTGTCGGGGGTCAGGTGTCGATGCCGCTCACGTGGGACGATGTCGGTTCGGTCGAACCCGAGGACATCACGATTGCCACCGTGCCTGGACTGCTGGCCGATGGGGGTGATGCCTGGGCGACGATCGACGACGAACTCCAGACCCTCGATCCTCTGCTGGAGTGGCATGCACGGGACTGGGCCGCCGGCCTTCCGGATGCGCCGTGGCCGCCGCACTACCCGAAGATGCCGCACGAGCCGCCTCGAGTAAGCCCAAGCCGAGCGCGCAGGGCCACCTGAGTCTCAGGGACTCGGCTCGATGTCGATTCCTGCTCCCAGAGTCCACGCTCGAGTGGTCTCGGCGAACGGGCGCCCGAGGAGTGCCGCAGCCTGGACGGCGGCGCCGGTTGCCACGGTCTCGTCATCGTCGGGAACACGGATCGGCGCGCCGTGCACATCGGCGAGAATCTGCCGGTATGCCGGGCTCTTGGCTCCGCCGCCGATCAGGTGCAGTCGGCCCCCGACCGCTGCCCCCGCCTGCTCGAGGGCGTCGAGGCCGTGGAGCAGACCGCGAAGGACTCCTTCGTGCGCCGCACGCGCCAGGTCTTCGGTCGTCGTGTCGTTGCGAAGCCCCTCCAAGGTGCCGGTGGCGTCGGGCAGGCTCGGCGTTCGTTCACCGTCGAAGTAAGGGGTGAGTCGTGCGCCGTTCGCTCCCGTTGGCGCGCGAAGGGCCGCTGCCGCGAAGGCTGCGTGGTCCATGCCGAACCAGCCGGCGACGGTGTCGGTGACCTTGGTGGCATTGAGCGTGCACACGAGCGGCAGGAATGCACCGGTCGCGTCGGCGAAACCTGCCACATTGCCGGAGGCGTCTGTGGTCGGCTCCGCCGACGTGGCGTACACGACCCCAGAGGTGCCCAGCGAGAGGCTGGCGTCTCCGGACGACAGTCCGAGTCCGAGTGCCGCTGCCATGTTGTCGCCGCTCCCGGGACCGACCGGGGTACCGGCCGGTACACCGATCGCCGCTGCTGCCTCCCTGGTGAGCAGACCCAGGATGTCGGTTGGTCCGACTACCGTCGGCACGAGACTCGCCCAGTCGTCGCGGCCTCCGACGAGCGCAAGGAGCTCCTCTGCGCATTCACCGCTGACCGGGTCGAACCAGCCGCTCCCCGATGCGTCGCCGCGATCGGTGGCATGGACACCGGTGAGGCGAAGATTGAGATAATCGTGCGGCAACGTCACCTTGGCGATCCGCCGCACGATCTCGGGTTCGTGTTCAACCAGCCAGGCGAGTTTGGTGATCGTGAACGAGGCGACCGGCACCGACCCGATCCGTCTGGCCCAGGCGTCCGCTCCGATGGCATCGACGAGCGTCTCGGACTGCGGTGCCGACTCGGTGTCGTTCCACAGCTTGGCCGGGCGAAGGGGTTCGTCGTCGTGGTCGAGAACGACCAAACCGTGTTGCTGACCGGCCACGCCGAGCGCTGCGATGTTTCGGGCGACGGAACCGATCTGGGCGAATGCGTCGATCAGTGCCTGCCACCACGAGTTCGGATTCTGTTCGCTGCGGGGAGGGTTGGTGGGCGGGTGCGGCGCGCGGCCGACTGCCACCGTTTCGCCCGAGTCGAGGTCGCGGACCTCGACTTTGCACGATTGGGTCGACGAGTCGACGCCGGCGACGAGCGGCATCAGCGGGTGCGTTCGATGTAGCGGTTCACCAGGTTTTCGAGTTCTTCCTGGCGCCCGCTCACCGGCTCAGGATCGAGTTCTGAACCGGCAACGAGGTCGTGCAACGCAGCGAGCGATGCGCCGTGGCCGGTACCGGCATGAATGTCGCTTCCGAGCGATCCGCCCCAGGCCTCGTATCGCCGAGCCCGGCGGTCTTCGAGCACGCCGTCGTCGAGCATGGCATGGGCGACGAGCAGGGAACGGGCCAGGGTGTCCATCCCTCCGATGTGGGCGTGAAAGAGGTCGTCGCGGGCGATGGACATCCGGCGGAGTTTGGTGTCGAAGTTGAAACCCCCGGTGGTGAAGCCACCGGCGCGCAGGATCTCGTAGACGCCGAGCGACATCTCCTCCACCGAGTTCGGAAACTGGTCGGTGTCCCACCCCAAGCGGTCATCGCCTCGGTTGGCATCGACCGAGCCGAGGATCCCGCAGGCCGCCGCCATGGCGATCTCATGCTGGAAGTCGTGGCCCGACAGGGTTGCGTGGTTGACCTCGATGTTGACCTTGACGTCGTCTTCGAGCCCGTATCGTTGCAGGAACGCAAAGCATGATTGTGCGTCGTAGTCGTATTGGTGTTTGGTGGGTTCCTGCGGCTTCGGTTCCAGCAGGATCGTGCCGTCGAAGCCGATGGCATGCTTGTACTCGACGACCTGGGTGAGGAACCGTCCGAGCTGATCGAGTTCTTTCGCCAAATCGGTGTTGAGCAAGGTCTCGTAGCCCTCGCGGCCACCCCAGAGCACATAGTTCTGACCACCCAGTCGGTGGGTCACATCCATGCAGTTCTTCACCTGCGCCGCGGCACGGGCGTAGATCTCGGGATCGGGATTGGTGGCAGCCCCGGCCATGTAACGCGGATGGCCGAACAGGCGCGCCGTCCCCCACAACAGACCAACCCCGGTGCGTTCCATGTGTGCCGCCATCGTGTCGGCGAGTTCGGCGAGGTTGGCGGTCTCCTCGGCGAACGACGCGCCGGTGGGTGAGACGTCGTGATCGTGGAAACAGAAGAACGGAACGCCGAGTTTCTCGAAGAACTCGAAGGCGGCTGCCATCTTGGTGCGGGCGGCCTCCATCGGGTCGAGATCGGTGCTCAGCCACGGGCGGTCGAAGGTGCCGTCGCCGAACACGTCGTTGCCGGGCCAGTTGAACGAGTGCCAGTAGCAGACCGCCATGCGAAGGTGTTCGGCCATCGTCTTGTCGCCCACCACGCGGTCGGCGTCGTACCAGCGAAATGCCAGTGGATTGTCGGACTCTGGTCCTTCGAATCGGATGGGTTCGGGAACGGTGGTGAAGAAGTCGGACATCGGGTCTCCTCGTCGGGTTCTTGGTCAGGCGCCGCCCTGATGAGCCCACAGGGCTGCGCCGAGCGCGCCGGCGTCATCGCCCAGTTCGGCCATCACGATGTTCACCGGCGGGCGGTACTCGCCGCCGAGGGTGAGCGTTTCGAGCCATCGAGCCGTACCTGCTCGGAGTGGCTCACCGATGTCGGTGAGGCCGCCGCCGAGCACGATCCGCTCCGGGTCGAAGATCATGACGAGGTTGGCGAGTCCGACGGCCACCTGGCGGCAGAAGCCGTCGAAAATGCGTTCCGCCTCCTTGTCGCCGCGCCCGAGGGCCTCGGCCACGGTGAAACCCGTGATGGCGGCAACGGAACCGGCGAGGCTCAGTGCCGACGGAAAGAGTCCGATCTGGGCCTGCGACCGGCCGATCTGGCCGAGCGCAGTACCTGAGGCGTAGTACTCCCAGGGACCCTGTTGACCGGTGTGATGGGTGGGGCCGTTGGCATCGACGACCATGTGGCCACTCTCCCCGGCAAACCCGTTGTGGCCGTGAATCAGTCGTCCGCCGCAGACGAAGCCGCTGCCGATACCGGTGCCGAGCGTGACGAGCATGAAGTCGTCGCTGCCGCGGCCAGCGCCCAACCGGCCCTCGGCCCAGGTGGCGGCGGTTGCGTCGTTCATTACGACCACGTCGAGCCCTGTGCGTGCGGCAAGTTCGGTGCCGAGAGGGTATTCGATCAGTTCGGGGAGGTTGGGGGAGTAGTGGATGACGCCGGATCGATGCGCCAGGCCGGCGACACCGAGGCCGATCGCCTCGAGTTCGACGTTGTTGTGCTTTCGCATCCGATCGATCATGCGCAGGAGGGTCTCGAGCAGCACGGGCCCGGGCCCCGCACTCGATTCGCGATCGCGATCGCTGATCGCGCCGGTCGACGGGTCGATGAGCAACGCTCGGGCGTTCGTGCCGCCGACGTCGAATCCGAGGATCATGGTGGCCGAGGCTAGACGTTGACGGCGGTGCCGCCGACAGCAGCACTCGCCACGGCGGCGTCGCACAGTTCCTGGATGCGGAGTCCTTCGGTGAAGGAGGGTTCCACCGGTTTGCGGGTCCTGACGCTGTGGATGAAGTCACCAATCATTGCCCCCCCGCCCCGGAAGACATCTCGGTATGTGTTGTGGACGGTGTCTCGTCGAGCGCCCGCCCAGAGATCGTCGGGGATCGAGAGCAAGTTCGCCGGTCCCGGCTCACCGGCTTTCACCCCGCGGACTTCCTGACGTCTGTCCCAATCGCATGTGGCGTAGAGCGAGCCGTCGCTGCCGTGGGCGTCGAACTCGTGGGTCTGGCCGAACGCCGTACCCTCCCAGCACACGGCACTCACCTGAACGGTCGCATACGCACCCGAAACGAATCCGAGTGTCATGACCGCCGAGTCTTCGCCCCGAACGTAGGGGTGACCGTCGGGTCGTTCGTCGCGGGGGACGAACGAACGCGAGATGCACGAGATCGACTCGACCTCGCCGAAGAACCAGCGGGCCAGATGGAGGAAATGGCTTCCAATGTCGCCGATGACGCCGCTTCCGGCTGCAGCCCGGTCGAACCGCCAGGCGTACTCGCCGTCACGAGCGAAACCGGTGAAGTAGCGCAGCCCGAGATGGAACGGATCGCCGAGATAACCGTCGTCGATCAACCGCTTCAGCCATTGGTTGACCGGCATGTAGCGGTAGGTGAAGGGCACGAGCGTCACCGCCCCGGCGGAGATCGCTGCGCTTTGCATCTCACGGGCTTCGTCGACGGTGACCCCGAGAGGTTTCTCGCAGAGGACATCGAGCCCATGGGCGAGTGCCTGCATGGTCAGCGGGTGGTGCGAATCGTTGGCCGACGCAATGACGACCGCATCCATCGGGGTGTCGAAGAAGGCATCGGTCTCGGTGGCCCACGTGCCGATGTTCCAGCGGTCGGCAAACGCCTGGGTCCGCCCTCCGTCTCGGCCCAGCGTGGCGACGACCTCGACGTCGTCGATACTGCGGAGCGCCGGCAGGTACATGGCGTCCGCCCACCAGGACGTACCGATGATCCCGACCCTGGTCATCTCATGCGTCGATCGCGGAATGGCTCTCGGCATCGACGTCGCGACCGATCGTGGCTTCGCCCGTGTTGTCGTCGAGAATCTCGGGGTACGGATATTCGAGTGCCATCAACTGGCGAAGCATCGGTGTCGCCCGTTCGACGACGTCGGGGCGAACGCCACGACGAAGGTCCTCGAGTGGCGCAACGAACTTCGGCAGGTACTCGATGAGCACGCCGGTGCGGTCGACATCGTCGCTGACATTGGGCATGGCGCAGTGCCAGCACATCCCGTTGAAGATGACGCAGTCGCCCGGGTCGCCGGTCATCCGAGCGGCATTGTCGAAGAAGTGATCCCGGTCGTGTTCGTCGGGATAGCGAAGGTCGCCCTGGCTGTTCGGGAGGAACGCGGTTGCACCCGAGTCCGGTGTGAACGGGTCGAGCAGGATCGTGGCCTGTGCATTCAGCGGAAATGACGAGTTGATGTTCATCGGGAACTCGTTGCGCTTGTACATGTCCCAGTACGGGTAGTCGACGTGAGGCTCTTGGCCGGGTCCACCGGGGAGCAGTCGATTGGCGGCGACCGATCCCATGATGAACGCCGACCCCAGGAAACGGCCGACGATCTGCATCACCGCCGGGTGCTGCACCATCCGCTCGAAGACAGTCCCCTTGTTGAGCAGGTTCCATACCCGTCGCTGCAGGTGGATGGTGTCGGCGTTCGCGCCTTGGAAGTGGGTCTCCTTGTCGCCCTCGGTATCGGAGTAGTGGTGGATCAGGCGGCGAGCCTCTGCGATCTCGTCGGCCGGGAACGCCTGGCGGATCACGATCGCACCGGCACCGGTGAGCAACTCGGCGAGGAGGTCCGGCATCTGTTCGTCGAGGTTGTGGACGTCGACTTCGAGGAGATCGGTCATGTCATCATCCTGTTCTGCTCCGGCGGCGGGCTGCCAGCCGGGCGTCGGAGTCGGGGCTTCCGTCGTGGAACGAGCCGAACCAACGATCGAGCGGAAAGACTCCGTCGGCGTAGTTCACCTCGAACAATGAATGGTGGAGATAGTGGGCGTGCCCGTTGGTGGGGTAGCGGTAGCGGCCGAGTTCGACGTGCTCGAAGCCGACGTGACCCGGGATCGGTGCCAGGTTGAGATGGACCATGTTGAACACGGCGTGTACCGGGTGTGAAAGCACCACCCAGTGGAGGGCGATCGACGAGAAATACACGAGGTGTTCGAGCGGGTGCATCGACATTCCCGACCACGGCCCCGGGTTGGTGTTGCGGTGGTGCAGGCTGTGGACCCGCCGGTAGAGCGCCCGCACGTGAAGCAGGCGGTGGACCGCGAAGAAATGGAGTTCACGCAACAGCACGGTTGCCGGGAACAGTGCGACGAACCACACCGGATGTGCGGCCCAGTCGAGCCAGCCGATACGACCGCTCGAGAACAACCAAAGGGTGGTGGCCTCCCAGGCGGTACCGATGGGGACCGCACTGACCAGCGTCCAGAACACGTTCTCGCGCGTCTGGTTTCCGAAGGTCCGGTTGCGGGCACGTGAGCGCGGCCAGCTCGGGTTGAACTTGTACTCCTCCCCCTGGCTTCGGCGCGAGGTGACCCACCAGTGCGTTGCCCCGTACACGGCGGCGACGACGACGAGATTGCGAACGAGCAGGAAGCCGACCCAGCCGGGTTCGAGTGTGGCCATGGTCTCGGCCGCAGGCGTTGCCCATGTCCAGAGGACCACGGCGGCGACGAACACGATGGCGTTGGTGGGAAAGACGAAGTGCGGGAGCCAGCGGAGAAGGGCCCGGGGTCGGGGTGGCCACACGAACACCGGTGCATAGGCCACCGGGGCGGGCTTCCAGGGGGCCGGTGCGGTCATCGGGAGGTGCCGTCGTGTCGTGGCGGTCCGGTGCTTCCCCGTATGGCGAGGGTCGGTGCGAGATCGAGGTTCGTCGGCTTGGTTCGGTTGTCCTCGATACGTTCGAGCACCGTCCGTACCGCAAGTTCGCCCATCTTTCGGCGGGGCTGATCGACAGCCGTGAGCGACATGTGATTGAGCTCGGCGATGAACGTGTTGTCGTAGCCGACCACCGAGACGTCGTTGGGTACGCGGAGCCCCGCTGACTCGAGAACGTCGAGCACGCCGGCAGCGAGGAGATCGTTGAAGGCGAAGATCGCAGTCGGGACCGCCTCGTCCTCCACGAGCTGCACCACCGCAGCCTCGGCATCTGCCTCGCCGTCTCCCGCTCGTACGACGCGGGGCTCGAGTCCGGCTGCCCGCATCGCGCGTTCGAAGCCAGTGGCTCTGGGCCGCGACGAGATGTTGTCACCACCGTCGAGGTGCACGATGTCGGTGTGACCAAGAGCGACGAGGTGGTCGACGGCGAGTGCGGCACCGATCGTGTCGTTGGTGGTGATCGTGTCGACCCCCGGGTGGTCGGGTCCGGAGGCGACGATCACGGTGGGGGCAACATGGGAAGCCCGCTCGAGTGCATCGTCGTCGAGTCGGGTACCGACGAGGATGAGCGCCTCGACCTGGAATTGCAGATGGGTGTCGACGGCTCGCCGTTCGCGACCGGGATCTCTCCCGCCGTTGAGGATCAGCACCGAGAAGCCGTGTTCGTCGGCTGCAGCCTCGATGCCGGAGACGACTTCGGCGAAGAAGGGATTGTGGATGTCGTTGATGATGATGCCGAATGTCTTTGTGCGCTGCTGAGCCAGGCTGCGAGCGTGCAGGTTGGGGAGGTAACCAAGCGCCGCGGCCGCTTCCAGCACGGCGGTGCGCTTGGCGTCGGACACCTTCGGCGAGTCGTTCATCACCAGACTCACCAAGGCCCGAGAGACGCCGGCCCGCTCGGCAACGGTCTCCATTGTCGGTCGGCTCATGTGCCCAGCCCCTCAGCCCACAACCGGATGGCAGGTTTCGCTTGACAGCCGGTCTGTTGACGGTAACAATTGGAGCGCTCTAACGCAATGGGGGCGGAAAGGCCGACGGGCCTGGGGAGTACGTGTTGAGCTTTCTCGATCGGATAGCGGGTGCGCCCATCAGCTGGGGTGTGTGTGAAGTGCCGGGCTGGGGCCTCGAGCTTCCCCCCGAGCGCGTCCTTTCCGAGATGCAAGAGCTCGGACTTGTGGCTACCGAACTGGGCTCAGACGGGTATTTGCCCGCCGATCCGGACGACCTCAGCGCACTGTGCGGGCGTTACGGCCTGGCCATGATCGGTGGGTTCGTTCCCCTCGTTCTGCATGACCCGGCCCACCGCCGTCAGACACTCGCCGATGCTCGCCGCGCTGCGCAGCTCATGGGCGGCGCCGGAGGTACGGAGTTCATCACGTCGATGGTTGCGAGCCTCGACTGGGGACCACGTTTCGAGCTCGACGCCGCGGGCTGGGACCACGCAGCTGCGATGCTCGACGAGATCGAAACCGTCGTTGCCGAGTACGGCATGCGCCAAGCGATCCATCCGCACCTCGGCACCATGATCGAACGACCCGAGGACGTCAACGAAGTCCTCGAACGCAGTGATGTCGGGTGGACGTTCGACATGGGACATCTGATGATCGGTGGCTACGACCCGCTCGAGTTCCTGCGCGACGCGCGGGACCGAATCGTGCATGTCCATCTCAAGGATGTCCACCTCGAACGCGCTGCTCCGGTCTTAGCCGGTGAGCAGTCGATCATGCAGGGCGTACAGGGCGGCATGTTCTGCAACATGGGCGACGGTGACGTGCCAGTCGCCGAACTCGTCATCGAACTCGAAGCGACCGGCTACGACGGCTGGTATGTGATCGAACAAGACGCGGCCATCACCGACGGCGAACCTGCGCCGGGCGAGGGGCCCAAGATCGATGTTCTGCGGAGCATCGAGTATCTCCGTGCTATCAATGCACAGTTCACGGAAGCCCGAGCGGCATCGTGAGCTCCATTGGACACGGTCCACACAATCCCTTGAGGAGGGGTATCCCTATGACCAAGAAGTTCCGCTGGCTGGCAGCCCTGCTGGCCATCGTGCTCTTTGCTGCTTCCTGTGGCGACGACAGTGACACCACCGATGACGCTGGCGACAGCGCTGGCGACGAGGCTGTCGATCAGACCCAGGGTGGCGATCTCACGTTCCACATCATCACCCACTCCGACGACGGTCCCTTCTGGTCTGTCGTCAAGCGTGGCGCCGACGCCGCCGCTGCCGACCTCGGTGTCACCGTGGTCTGGAAGCCGGGTGTCAACGACGCCAACGTCATGGTGCAAGACATCGAGGCTGCGGTCTCGGAGGGCACCAACGGTATCGGTGCCTCGCTGCCCGATCCCGCTGCACTCGTCGGTCCGCTCCAGAACGCCGTGGCGAACGGTATTCCCGTCATCACGCTCAACTCTGGCTCGAACGACTACCAGAACATCGGCGCACTGACCCACGTCGGACAGACCGAGGTCGTCGCCGGCAACGGCGCCGGTCTCCGGTTCAACGCCGCCGGTGCCACCAAGGTCCTTTGCGCCCAGCAGGAGCAGGGCAACGTTGGCCTGACCGAGCGTTGCGAAGGTCTTGCCGAATCGTTCGACGGCGAGGTCGTCACCGCCTTCATGGGTCTCGACGCCGATACTGCCGAGCAGCAGAACACCATCAACGCCACGCTGGCCGCCGATGCCGACATCGACGGCATTCTCGGCGTCGGCCCGGTCATCACCATGTCTGCGCTTCGCGCCGCCGAGGATCTTGGTCGCGATGTCACCATCGGTGGCTTCGACATGACCCCGGACCTCTTGGCCGCCATCGAAGCCGGCGATGTGGCGTTCACCGTCGACCAGCAGCAGTACCTGCAGGGCTACCTCACGGTGCTCTTCCTGTACCTCAACGTCACCAACCAGAACACGGTTGGCGGCGGACTGCCGGTCCTCACCGGTCCGGGCTTCGTGACGCCGGACAACGCTGCGGCTGTCGTTGCTCTCTCCGAGCAGGGCACCCGCTGATCCGGCTGACCTTCAGCTGAACCATTCCTGACGAGTGCGGGGTCGGTCCGTTGGGACCGGCCCCCACCCGTCGGTACCTCCGGCACCTTCGATGCCGGTTCGGCCGATGTCGCACGATGTTGGCCTCATGTACGGGGGGGAATCTCGTGACCGACGCAGCAGCGTCTCTTCCAGTCGACGGTACGACCGGATCTGCCGCCAACGGAGATGATGAGCGCCTCGCGTACCGCTCCATTTTCCAGCGGCTCTTCATCCGCCCCGAGGTTGGCGCTGTCATCGGGGCCATCGGGGTGTGGACGTTCTTTTGGGCCGTGTCGGGAACCTTCGGCACCGCCGGGGGCAGCTGGGGCTGGATCGACATCGTCGCCAGCAGCCTCGGTATCATGGCGGTCGCCGTCTCGGTCTTGATGATCGGTGGTGAGTTCGACCTCTCGTCGGGTGCGATGACTGGTGCGATGGCCATGCTCACCGTCTTCATCGTCAAGGAGACAGGTGAGCTCGGAGGGCTCGGACTCCCGATGTCGGTGTCGCTGTTGCTCGGTCTCGCCGTGGCGCTGGGTATCGGTTGGCTCAACGGCACGATGGTCGAGCGAACGGGGCAACCGAGCTTCATCATCACGCTGGCCACCTTCTTTTCCCTCAAGGGGCTCAAACTCGGCTTGGCGAACCGCTTCGTCGGCCAGATTCAGGTCGCCAGCACCGAGGAGGCGTCCGACTACGACTTCTGGCGCCCGATTTTCGCAGGCGAGTGGGAGCGCAACACCCACCAGTTCGAAGCGCGCGACTTTTTCTACACGTCGCTGCCGCTCCTCGGCTTCACGATTCTCGTTCTGGCTGTCGCCGAACTCTGGTTCAACCGGCGCTCGACACCCAACCCGGCAGGCATGATCCAGTTTCTCGTCGGTCTTGCGGTCGGGGTGGCCGGCGTCGGTCTCATGCATGGCACCGACGGCACCGGTGGAAACGCACTCTCGGCTGCCGTGATCGCAGTCGGCGTTCTCGTCGGCCTGCATGGCTATTGTCAGTGGCGCTTCGAGCCGCTGACCGACCGAGGAACCCTCCAGCTCGACTCCACCTGTCGTAACCGCCTGCTGATCGGTTTCGGGCTGATCGTCGTCGGTGGTGGGATCGCAATGGCGATCGACTCTTCGTCCGATGCACAGTTTGTGTTCCCGTTCACGGTGCAGGGGATCAGGGCAATCGTTTCGGTCGGACTCATGGTCGCCGGGCTCGGGCTGCTGGCCACGGTCTCCCAAGCGGCACTGTCGATCAATGCCGCCACCAAGTTCGTTGCCACGGCAGCCTTGGCCGCCGGTGTCCTCCTCGTCGCTGCCGTCGTCTTCCTCGATTCCGAATCGGCCAAGTTCCGGGCATCGCTGTTCACGATTCTGCTCGCTGTCGCGCTGATCGTCTTTGCCTGGGGTCTCGTGGTTTCTCGGTTCGAGGAGCGCCGCTTCGTCGACCGAGACGCCGATCGATCCGGCTACATCATGATGATCATCGGGTTGCTGTCGATCCTCGTCGGGATCGCCTTCCGCCTCCTCTTCGTCACCGAGGCCGAATTGCTCGCCGGCGTCCCGCCCACCAAGACCTCGGTTCGGGTCCTGTGGTTCCTTGCGTTCACGAGCGTGATGGTGTGGATGCTCGCCCGCACCAAGTTCGGTGGCTGGACCTTCGCAGTCGGTGGCAACAAGGAAGCCGCTCGTCAAGTCGGCGTACCAGCGGCGCGAACCAAGACCCAGCTCTTCATGATCGTCTCCTTCGCAGCGTGGCTGGTCGGAGTGCTGGTTGCCTTCCGTATCAACTCGATCCAGGCCAACACCGGTGACGGCAAGGAGTTCGAATACATCATCGCTGCCGTCGTCGGTGGGTGTTTGCTGACCGGAGGGTATGGCTCGGCAGCCGGTGGTGCCATCGGCGCGATGATCATGGCCATGCCGCTGATCGGCATCTCGGCCGCCCGTTGGAACACCGACTGGCGGTTCCTCTTCCTCGGGGTGATCCTGCTTGTGGCGGTGGTTTCGAATCGGTACCTACGACTCAAG
>Ga0181582_10001046_pt1 | contig 21062 bp, 12 predicted proteins | sample 071ome_32_FD_132438 | JGI IMG/M metagenome (GOLD analysis project Ga0181582, IMG submission 132438) | Coastal salt marsh microbial communities from the Groves Creek Marsh, Skidaway Island, Georgia - 071405AT metaG (megahit assembly) | ecosystem: Environmental > Aquatic > Marine > Intertidal...
GCCCCGGTCCTCGCCCCGCGACTTGCGCTTGCCGCTCCCACCGCCCTCTGCCGGCGCCACGAACGCCTGCTCCCGTTCCCGCTGCCGCTCCTCCCGCCTCGCCATCTGCTTCTCCTCCTTCGCCGTATCCTTCCGCATCGCCTTCTGCTCGGCGGACAAGAAATACTCTCCGCTCTCGATGGCCAGGTCCACCTTGCTCATCACCTGGGCCGGCGGGAACGGCGTGTACTCTTTCACCTGCCTCACCTTCTTCGGCTTCTTGCGCTGCACATTCCTCTTCTTGAACTGCGGCAGGAACCGCTGCCAGTTCTCTTCCGCTAGGGCCGGGTCCTTTGCGAGTTCCCGCTTGATCATCAGCTCCTTGATATGATAAATCGGATGGTTCTTGTTCTGGATGCAGTCCTCGATGATCCGACGCGCCGTTTTCAGCCCCTTGTACGGCCCCATCACACTCACCGTCGTCCCCTGCACGAGGATATAGCACTCGGTGAGCAGCTCCAACGCCTTCAACGTCGCCCCGTTGGGACCGATCAACCGCTGGCGTCGCTTCGTGAATTTCTCCTTGTTCCTCACCATGCCCCCGATCTTGACGATATCGCACTGCATCTCGTCGTCCAAGACCTTCAACGCTTGCGGCGCCGGAACGCTCCTCGCGAGCAGCTTGATCACGTCGCGGGCCTTCATGATGATGTACGGGTCGTACGTCTTGCGCGTCGTCTTGACCGTCATGGAGCCTTCCACGAGGTTCAGTTCACATCCCAGACCCTGCTCTTTCAGGGCTTTCGTGACCGACGGCCATACTTCCCGGAGATACTTCTCCCGGTACTTTGGGAAGAGCGTCGCGAACGAGGATTCCTCCAAGAGACCGTGCGGGTTGTCATCCTTCGTGAACGGGTCGATCTTCCACCGATCAACCGACCCATCGTCCCACGGCTTTTCCTTCCGGTGCTGCAGTCGGTGAGTGGGGCGCATGCAGTGTGAGGGTTGCATTCGAGAAGAATCGAGGTGCGTCCGTCGCGTTACTCGCCCTTCCGAGGCCAATCGAAGGTGATATATGACATACCCGTTTGTTCTTGTTGACGACCTGTGGCGCGTCGTTGTCCCGGTCACTCATCGCGAGCAGCAGAGGTTTGAATGTGACGCGAGCGAAGCGCGAGTGTGAGAGTTGAGCGCGAGCGCGAGCGCGAGTCGAGCGCACGTCAGGACGTGGACTACCCACCTACCTGTTCACCACTCGCACGGCCGTGACGAACCTCGCGCTCGCAAGGGCCAGACGCTGCTGCGGTGCTGCGCTGGCCCGGGGACGCCTGGGACGGTAGACGGGCACGGTGGACGCCCGGTCCTCCCGCACGGAGCTTCTTGGGAGTGCAGCGCGTCTACCGGTTCCGAAGAGCCTTTCTTCATGTCCGACAGTCGACTGTCGTCTCGAAGGGCGGGCGACACCAAACCCGCCTTCCCCCCCACTCGACCTCCGGCCCCCCACTCCCCGACCAACCAAACCAAATACGTACTTGGACGTCTGGACGGGCGAAGACGAAGAATGGCTTCGACAGATCAGATCCAGTCCCTGCAGCGGGAGCTGGCTCAGACGAAAGCGCAGGTGCGTCCTCGATTTCGAATTTTACGATTCGGTGGCCTCCCACTCACTGCGTTCCGCTCGCCTCGCCAACCCACGCAGCTCGAAGCGCAGACGATTGCGTCGGAGCACGCGGTAGAATCCGCGAACAAGCAGGTCGGTAAACTCGTAGAGAAGCTCGCGGAGAGCAACGCAAAGCTGGATGGGCTCGAGAAGGCCAACACGGGCCTGGAGGGGCGGGTTCGGGAGCGGGAGGCGACGTTGAAGCTCTCGGAAGCCCGCCTCCAGCAGCTAGAGAGTGACAAGGAGGGTCTGAAGGTGGAGATCGAGGCGCTGGAGCGTGGGAAGATGCGCGTGCAGTCGACATACGAGCAGAGCAAGAAGGAGACGTATGAGCTGCAGTCGCGGATCCAGTCGCTGTCCGCGAAGGTGCTGTCGCTGACGAAAGATAACGGGACGTTGGATGCGAAACTGCAGCACGCGCTGGGGGAAAAGTCGAGGGAGTCGCTGAACCACTGCAAGCTCGAGCAAGAGAAGGCGATCCTGGAGACGTCCAACGCGTGGCTGCAGGAAGAGCTGGAGCGGAAGGTGCTGGCGGGCAACGAAGAGCGGAAGAAGGCGACTCAAGAGTATGTCGCGTTGAAGGACGAGTTGCACTCGACGGAGGCCAAGCTGGCGCGAGTCGAGGCGGAGAAGAAGCGAGTGGAGGAGCGCTTGGAGGCGGAGGGTCAGGCGTTGAAGCAGGCGAAGTCGGCCCTTCGGGCGTCTGCCGAGGACGTTGAGGAGAAGGTCGGGTCGCTGGAAAAGGAGCTGCAACAGACGCAGCGGATGGCGCAGCTGTACAGGGAGTCTTCCGAGGAGCACGCAAAGCGGAGCGGCGAGCTGCAGGGCATCGTCGAGTCGTTCAAGGCGGAGATTGCCGAGATGCATCTCAAGCATGGGGAGGTGGTAAAGGAGCTCGAGGCGGAGGTGGCCAGCGCCAAGGCCCGGGCGGAGGAGGAGGCGACCATGCGCAAGAAGGTGGTTGACGCCTACCAGGCGGAGATGTTGACGAGCACGCCGGAGCGTGGGGAGGAGGACGGCGGGGGTTTCGGAAACGACGGCATGGATATCGAGAACTCTGCGATGAAGAGGAGTGCCGCCGAGATGTATGCGATGTACGTCGAGGCGGAGGAGACGCTGCGCAGGGAGCGAGACCGGTTCAGGAAGAAGGAGATTTACTTCGAGCAGACGATGATGGATTTGGACAAGGGAATGGAGACCCTGGGACAACAGGAGGTGGAATATAACAGGATGTGCGCGAGTTATGCGCGTGTGATGGAGGAGATCGAGCAGGTTGCGGCCGAAAAGCGCAGGCTGAGCGTCGCCCTGAAGAGCGAAGAGGGCAAGTCCAGGAAGCTCGAGAAGGACGGACGGATCCTGGAGCAACAGGTCAAAGACTTGGGGCAGCAGGTTGCGAGGCTGCTGCATGATGCGGCAAACGGAACGACCAGCGCTGGAGGCGCCGGCGGCGCCGGCGCCTTTGCCGGGGGCAACGCCGGGGACGTGACCACCCAGTTTTTGGTCGAGTTTAGCACTGTGGAGGAGCTGCAGCAACTGAATGCCAAGCAACTCAAGGTGATTCGCGAGCTCGAGACGGTCGCCGAGGCGACCAAGGAGGAGGCGAGGGCGGCCGCGGAGGAGGAGTACGGCGAGCGCGTGCTCAAGCTCGAGACGGCCATCGAGGACCTCAAGCGGAAGAATCTGCACACGGAGGAGATCTTTCAGAAGGTCGCCAGGCAGCGCGACGAGCTGCGGCAGATGCTGTCGAGTGCCGGTGGAGATCTCCAGGCCGGCCGCGAGCTGTTTGCCACTGGGCAGGCCGGGACGGGGGCAGGGACGCCGGCCTCCGGCTTGCGCCCCGCTGGAACCCCGGCGACGCTCGCGACAGTTGCCACAGCCCTCACGAACACCCCTGGTCCCGCGCACACCTCGGCGGAGAACCTCCAGTACAGGGAGATGTACGACGACCTCGAGGGCAAGTTCGAGGACTACAAGAAGCGGTCCAACGCCGAGTACGCGACCCTCGAGAAGGACCTGTCGTCGGCTCAGAACGATGTGCTGTCGCTCAAGAAGGAGGTGCTCCAGGTGCAGGGCCAGTGCGACTACGAGAAGGAGCGGTCCAATCGGCTGTCCACCACGGTCGACTCGCACCAGAAGCAGATCGACAACCTGTTGCACAGCAACGCCGAGTCCCAGGCGCGGGCCAACGAGACGGAGCGCCGGCTCGCCGTCGCGCAGCAGAACCTCGAGAGTGCCGAGGAGCGCATGCGCGCCCTCAACAACAAGGTGTCGAGCCTCGAGTCAGAGAAGCGGATCCTGCTCGACGCGGAGAAGCGCCTCACGACCGAGGCATCCACCCTCTCGCAGGACAAGTTCAAGCTCGCGGCAGAGTTGGACGTCGCCCGCAAGCAGCTCAACGAGCTGCAGGCGAGCTCTGCTCTGGACGTCTCCAAGGCGCAGGCGGCCGCCAACAGGGCAGCCGCCGACCTCTCCGAGGCACAGCGCGAACAGGCAGTGCAGAGGGGTCGCGCAGAGTACGCGCATCGCGAGATCGTGCAGCTCAAGGAGGAGCTCAAGCAGAGCCGGTCCCAGTTCGAGGGCAAGCTCGAGACGACGCAAGCGGACCTCTCGGAGATGCAGCGACGGGCCTCGGTCGCCGAGGCCAAGCGCGACTTGCTTCAGGAGGCTGTCCGGAAGTCCGAGGAGAAGATCGCCAGGCTCGAGATCGAGAAGAACGCCAGGGTGTCTGCTGCCGCGGCGGGCGGCGTCGACGGCCAAGGGCAGCCTGCGACGGCGGCGCACGTCGGAGGGTTCGGCGCCCAGAGCCCGGGCACCGTCGACTTGAAGATCAAGGAGCTCCAAACGGAGATCAAGATCCTCAGGGAGGAACTGGTGGACGCGCAGGGCGCGCTCGCGACAGTGACGGGACACGCCAAGCAGTTCGAGACGCTCGCTCACACGGCCGAGGAGGCCCTCAAGTCGAGCCAAGACGAATTGCAGAAGTTCAAGGTCGACGCCCAGAACAGGCACACGTCCATCGAGGCCGAGGTGAAGCGGCTGCGGATGGAGATTGCCGAGAAGGACATCGCGATCAAGGAGCTCAAGCAGGCGGAGACCAAGCTCCGCCAGGAGTGCGAGGGATACAAGCACCAGGTTGAGCTTGAGAAGGCCAACTCGAAGCAGGCGACCCACCTGACCGTCGTCGAGCTGGGGCGCGAGAGGCAGAAGGTCGCCGAGCTGTCCGGCGACGGGGACCGGCTCCGCAAGGAGATCGACGAGGTGCGCAAGGCGTACGACGCCGAAGTCATCGCCCACGGCGATGCCGTCAGGCGCGTCGCCGCCGCAGAAGCTTCCGACGTTTCCAAGCAGACCCGCTTGGACGCTGCGATTGCCGACCTGGACAAGGAGCGGGCCTCCAGGAAGCAGGAAGAGGCGGAGCTCACCGCCAGGATCGACCGCCAGCTGCAGCAGATCACCGATCTGCAAAACCAGAAGGAGTCGATCCAGAAGCATCGCGACACGCTGCAGGCGGAGATGGAGAAGCTCGCGAGGTCTTCCGATGCCCCCGATGCCGCCTCCCTGGCGGAGAGCATCAAGATCCTCCGGGGAGAGCGCGAGGCCGCCGAGCTGAGCCTCGAGCTCTGCGAGCGCGAGGTCGCCAGGCTCCGTCAGGCGAACGCGGTTCTCCAGCGGGCCAAGGAGGAGGCCAACGCGCGGCTGTCGGCCGAGCTCGAACGCCAGTCGGCCAAGAAGACCGAAGAGCAGGAGAACAAAGTTGGATACCTGGAGCAAATCAGCATCACCAGGGAGAGCAACATGGCACTGCGCTCGGACAACGCGGAGAAGCAGAAGCAGATCAACGCCCTGCAGTCGCAGGCCAGGGACTCCCAGGCCAACCTGGACCGGCTGTCGATGCAGATCAAATCGAAGGAATTGGAGATTGCGGCCGTCAAAGAGGAGCTGCGCGTGGCCCAGGAAAATGCCAAGCGATGGGAGCAGCGCTCGGCGGCGCTGTCGGAAAAGTCTGCCAGCGACGTCGACGCGTCCGAGCACGAGCAGCTCAAGGTCGACCTGGCCAGCTCGAAAGACGAACTCGCGAAGACAGCCAAGCAGAAGGATGACGCCGAGTCCCGTCTCAAGCTGGCACAGAACGCCGCGCGCCAGGCCCAGGCCACGGGGGCCAACCTGAAGAAACAGGTTGCTGCCCTCGAGGCGAAGATCAAGGAGCTGAACGACACCAGCAGCAAGGCGACCGCGGCGCAGAGCACGCAGTCCAAGAAGCAGGAGGCCGCCGAGAAGGAGAAGGACAAGAAGCTCAACGAGCTCGCGGCTGAGAAGACGGCGCTGGAAGGCAAGATCAAGGAGCTGACGGAGGCTGCCGGCAAGGCGACCGCTTCGTGGAAGGACAAGGTCAAGTCGTCGCTTGCCGCGGCCGAAAAGAGCCAACAAGCGAGGAAGCAAGCGATGGACAAGGTCCGCGAGCTTTCAGCAAAGGTCAAGGCGCTCGAGGGCGAGTTGGCCACGCTCAAGGCCGGCGGCGGTCTTTCGACGGCCGTCGCAGCCCCTGCTGCTGCCGCGCCCTCCATTGCGACCGCCTCTGCTCCTCTGGCCCCTACGGCGACTGCTTCGGCTGCAGCGACTATACCAGCTGTAGCGACTGCGGCGACCGCAACGACTGCCCCAGCTGTGCCTCCCGTCCCCGTCGCCGCCCCCGTCGCGGCCGCCAGTCCAGCTACTGCAGCCCCTGCCGCTTCCAAGCCTGCAGCGCCCGCTGCGTCAGTATTCGGCTCTTCCTCCGGATTTGGATCCGGGTTTGGATCCGGTTTCGGCAGCGGCTCTGGCTTTGGTACCACGACAGGATTTGGCGGCGCGTCTGGCTTTGGGAATGCGTCTGGCTTCGGCACTGCGTCTGGGTTCGGAGGATTCGGCGCCCCCGCCGCGGCCCCCGCCGCGACTTCTGCCGCTCCCGCGACGGCCGTTGCTCCCGCCGCGCAGGAGAAGCCCGAGCCCGAGCCCACGCCGGGCACCGCAGGCGGAGCCGCGGCGGCTGCCCCGCCGGCCGAGCCGACCCACAAGCGCAAGCACGATGACCAGCCTGCGCAAGATCCCGAGGAGGAGGAGCCAACCAAGAAACTTCGGGCCGCCGCTGCCGAATTCACGCCGATCAAGTCGGCCAAGGCGCCGACCAGCCCGGCCGTCGAGAAGCTCGTCGCGGATGCGATCGAAAAGGCGGTGGAGAGCCACCCGATCGACCTGACCCCGGGCGCAACTGCCATCTCCGCCGAGGATCAGACATCACCCGGAGTTGTCGAGGAACCAGCGGCGCCCGCCGTCCAAGCCCCGGAAGAGTCGGCGCCTGTCGAGGCGGACAAGGTCGAGGGCGAGGTCCTCGACGTCGCTGAGCCGGTCGTCGACGAACCGGTCGTCGACGACGCCGCTGATGCAGCAAACGACTTCCTTGGCACGATGGACGACGATGACAACAACGCGACGCAAAAGAACGACGACGGAACCGTTGCCGGAACCACTGCGGCCGAAGAAAAGCCGGCCCCCGACGCGGACGACAAGCAGTCCGACAAGAAGAAGCCGAAAGCAAAGATCGTGTGGAACCCGAAATAGCCAAAGACTCGATACTCGATACTCTGTACTCTTTGTTTTTAAATATCGCCAATGTCCTTGGCCTTCTGCTTGAGAATCCCATCGACCTCCTCGATGAACTCATCGGTCAACTTCTGAATGCTCTGCGTCGCCGCGAACGTCTCGTCCTTGCTCTGCAGTGACCGCGTGGCCGAATTTGCCAGCTTTCTCGCGTTCCGAATGCTCACCTTGGCCGCCTCAGCCTCCCCCTTGCACAGCTTCAACATCGCATCGACCGTCTCGTGTGTTGGCGCAGGGATCGGCACCAACAGCTGTCCGTCCTTCTCAATCTGCGCCCGCAGCTTCAGCGGCGACTCTTCGATACACGAAGCCACCGCACCCGCCAAGCTCGCGTCGAAACACGTCACCGCCAGCATCTGCGATGACTTGACACTCACCGTCCCGACGGCTTTCATGGGCAACTTCTCGCCGTAGGCGTTCACGTGCAGGTGATCCAGCATACCGGGGGTTGCCCTGGAACGCATGCGTAGATGGAAGAAGGACGTGAGCATGGGCGTGCGCGTGCGAGAGAGTACGTGAGCACGAGCGCGAGCGACTCCGGTCGAACGCCGAGCGCCAAACGCCAAAGGTCAACTGCGCACCGGCCCATCCGGATGTTGGCCAGCTCGTGCTGAAAGTGGTCGACCGATTTCCGCATCATGCCCCGAAACTGTTCCAAGTCGAATGCTTCGCCGTCGTCCGCCCCCGATCCTGCCGAACCTGCCGCTTTCGACGCGCCGTCTCGGCTCCCGCCTTTGCTCTTCTTCGAGTAGTGGGCCCGGTCCGCAGCTGTCGTCCGCCGTCCATCGGTCAGCGTGTCATCCCAGAGCCAAGGCGACCGGGCCGCGAGCGACCTGCGACGTGGTGGTGGAGTGGACAGCGTCGTGAGTCGGGTGGTTCCGTACCACGTCCTCAACTGCGTACCGTACCTGACCTCTCCCCCAATGCCGGGAGCAATTTGAGCTCTCAATAGCCGTAGCAAGCTCTGACCGCCGGATTCTCGAAGTACACGATGCATCGCGCGATGGCAAACTTAAAAAAGCCGATGTCGCACAACTTTTGAGTTCCCTTCCCGGGGGTGAAGGCCCTTCACAGCTTGGAAGCCTGCCTGGCGACCCCGCCGCCCACCAGCAGGTCTTTCAGCACGCCGGAATCCCATCCGGGCCCCGTCTCTGTCCTGTTGAAAGGCGACGACTTGGCCCGGCGCAGCAGATCCTCGTATATGTTGCCGTCGGCCCGGCCGATCGCCGAGTTCAACAGGTAGTCCTCGTACCCGAAAGCGTCGACCAGGGCCACCGCGTTGCTTCTCAGCTGCTTGCAAGACTGCTTGAACGCCATCTTGATGTCGCGGTACTGGTCGGGCGAGACGTGGCGACTCTCGAGAAGGTCGGCGCCAGACTCCCGCAGGCACAGCAGCCCGAACAGCGTGCACACCTCCTCGAGCGCAGCGCGACTGGCCGCCTCGACCTCTGGACTCGCTGCCGCCTTGGCAACTTCCTGCACGAACGCATCGAACACCACGCGTCGGCACCTGCACGTCGCCAGCTGCACCAGGTCCATGGTCGACTGGTTCCAGGCGTCGCCCTCCACTGGAACCGAGGATGGGTCAGAACCGGCGCCGGGCGAGGCACCCGAAAGCGCACGCAACTTTGCGATCGCGCCCTCCGCCAGGTACCCCTCGACGGCCTCGAGCGCCTCGTCGACCGCCTCTGGCCGCCGCCAGTCGGCCGCCGCCGCCGAACTGATCCCGTTCCCGCTCCCGTTGGCCTTTGTGCCCTGCGCCAACCGCTGCTTGACCAGCGCCCGCGCCATCTGCAGATACATCACGTTGTTATCCCCCTCCCACGTCACATTCTGCACGTACGACGTGTAAATCGTCGGCAGCCCCGACAGCACGCTGTACCCCTGCCCCCCACACGTCCGCCGACACGCCTCGATCCCCACGCTCGCCACATCCGTGCAAAACGCCTTTAACCCACTGCTCAACGCATGCAGCTCCGGCAGCGCCGAGAAATCCCCCCGGTCCCTCGCCTTGACAAACCCGTCGTACATCGCCATCATATTCTTCCCCATGAACTTCAACGCATACGACTTGACCACGATCGGCACAAGCGTCTCATACACGTTCTCGTAATCCAAAATCTGCAGCTCCCGCCCCGTCACCGCATCCGGCGAACTCTGCCGCCGGACGCTCGTGTACCGCGTCGCGATCGTCGCCGCCCGCCCCAAAAAGTCCCCCGCATCCCGCACAATCGTCGCCCGCACATACACCATCGTCGCGTAACTCGCCTTCGAGTTCTCCCTCGGCGGCGGCACGTACGTCCCGTCCGGCAGCACCCGACTGTACCGCATCAGCATCGCGTCCCGTGGCACCGGCACATGGTCGAACCTCAGGAACCCGTTGTCCACCCCGTTATACCCCATCTTCGGCCCAATATCCCCAACCTCGACCCCGTCCAGCGGCAAATGCGTCGCCATATCGCGCAGCTGCACCACGAACGCGTGCGGCCCGTAGTCCTTCCCCTTGGTCACCAGCCTGGCCATCAGAATCGCGTGCGTACACGTCTTCCCCAGCCCGCCAGGCCACCACTTGGTCGCCGTCAACGTCGGCGAATGAACCACAAACTGTTCCGTGACCGGGTCGTACACCGCGACCGTCTCCAGCCCACGAAGGAACGTCCCATGCCCCAGCTCTGTCTGCGCATACGTCCCGATCAGCTTGAGATCCATGCACAGCGGCAGCCACGCGGCCTGCTGTTCTTCCGTACCCTGCGAGAGAATCGACGGTATAAACATCCCGATATGCAGCTCGAACCCCCCCGGCTGGAACAGCAGCGTCCTCATCTCTGCCGCGTCCTTGATCGACAGCGACTCGTTCTTCATCAGCTCAAAGATCCCGATCGCCCCCTCCAGACCCGCAATATGCTCCTCTTCACGGCTACGAAACGCCATCTGCGACTTGTCCCCCCACGGCCGACGCTGCATCATGGCAATCAGCCGCCGCCTCTTGGCCAGCGCCTCGGAACCGCCGTTCATGAACGCCGCCAGGTTCTCGGAAGAGAACGTCGACTTGGACCGCTCCGCGCCGATGTCCCGCCGTGGGTCCGCGCTGGCAGCGACGATGTCAGACGTCGCCGAGCGGACGAGCGAACGGATGCGGCCACTGTCCCCACTGTCCACGCCCGAAGAGGCCCCTGGGGGGTTGGAGGGTTGCCGGCCGCCCGCACATTGGCGGCCAGAGTTTCCACTCGACATCACTCGACGACTGGAAGACTGGAAGACTGGAAGACTGGAAGACTGGTGATGGATGGACGAGCGATGCGTTTTTGACTTTGTCACGCAGCCAACAACCCCACAGGACAAATTCCGCGTTTTTTATTTCGTTCTTGGCCCACAGTCGCGTGGAGTGGTTCAAAGAGACAAGGAGCTGCATCTTGGGACGCGCCGTGGGAGCGAAGCGAAAACGGTCCGCCGGACAGAAAAGCGCTCCAGCGATCCGAAATTTGAAGGACGAGAAGCACACACCGCGGCCGGAGCAGTTGCATACACCCGAGGGACACGCGCTGTGGAAGCGAGCGAGCGGGTTAGAGAGAGCGGGAGCGAGAGCGAGCGAGCGTGCCCGAAAGAGCGCGCGACAACGGGGAGTACAAGTACAAGAACGAATCAATCCAGACCGCTCCTATGTCTGACGAGATCGATAAAGCCGTGCTGAAGCGGTACGAGGTGCAGACGAAGCTAGGCAAGGGGGCCTACGGCATTGTGTGGAAGGCGGTGGACAAGAAGTCGGGCCAGACCGTGGCGGTGAAGAAGATATTCGACGCGTTTCAGAATGCGACCGACGCGCAGCGGACGTTCCGGGAAATCATGTTTCTGCAGGAGCTGAACGCGCATGATAACATCATCAAACTCCTGAATGTGCTCAAAGCCGAGAACGACCGCGACATCTACCTGACGTTCGAGTACATGGAGAGCGACCTGCACGCGGTCATCCGGGCCAACATCCTGATGGACGTGCACAAGTCCTACATCATGCACCAGATCTTCCGGTCGCTCAAATACATGCACTCGGCGCAGCTGTTGCATCGCGACATCAAGCCGTCGAACGTCCTCCTGAACTCCGACTGCCACGTGAAGATGGCGGATTTCGGGCTGGCGAGGTCCATCGCGCAGCTCGACACGGAGGAGGGGAACCCGGCCCTGACGGACTATGTCGCGACCCGATGGTACCGTGCTCCGGAGATTCTGCTGTCGAGCTATCGCTACACCACCGGCGTGGATATGTGGGCGTGTGGGTGCATCCTCGGCGAGCTGATCAACGGGAAACCCATCTTCCCCGGGTCGTCGACGATGAATCAGCTGGATAGGATATTGGAGATTACGGGGAGGCCGAGCGCGGAGGACGTGGAGTCGATTGAGAGTCCGTTGGCGGCGACGCTGCTGAACAGTATGAAGGCGCCGGCGACGCCGAGGCTCGAGTCGAGGTTCCCCGGCGCGAGTCCAGAGGCGCTAGACTTGCTCAGCAAGCTGCTGCATTTCAACCCGGAGAAGCGGCTGAGCGCGGAGGAGGCGCTGCGGCATCCGTACGTGGCGCAGTTTAGCAATCCGGAGGACGAGCCGGTGGCCGAGCGTACGATCACGATACCGATCGACGACAATACCAAGTATAGCATTCAGCAGTATCGGGAGCGGCTGTACTTGGAGATCGTGAAGAAGAAGAAGATGATCCGGGAGAAGATGCGGAAGAAAGAGGAGGCGCGAAGGAAGAAGGACAAGGAGAGGGAGAAGGAGCGGCGGTAGGTGGTGGTTACTAGTACTGGGTTACTCAGGCGTGCCCGCACGCAGCGAGGGCGGCACGAACCAGGTTTCTGGATGTTGTAAGCTCTTCGGTGTCAATATCGGCGTCGTTGGCGTCCAGGAAGGACTGGAGGTCGGCGTGTGCGACGCGGAGCCGCTGCTCGGCGTCGGGGACCATCGCGAGGGCTTCGGAAAGGATGCTCTCGGCGTACTTGACGTCGTAGGGGTCGGCGTCGCTCGCCTTGAGCGAGGCAACCTTCTCCGTCTCTTCGCGAGCTTCTTGGCGGTAGAGCTCGAGCTCCTTTGTGATCCGCGTGACGACGTTCCGTTTTATGTCGAGCTGCTTCTGGAGTTCAGGTGTGAGGGAGGCCATTGTTGGGATGGGTGGATGAATGTATGCTATGTGTATGTATGTATGTATGAGCGGCCGGGGTGGCTGGGCACGCGCGGAGAGCGGGAGGTTGGTAATTATTTAAAACAGAGGCGCCTGCAGTTGACCGCAGATGCTGCCAGTCGAGGGATGATCAGTCTATCCGCAGCATCACCACATGAACATCACACGAGCAGTGCGGCGAGCCCGGCAGCCGCAGCAACCGCCAGCCCCCACGCACCAACTGAACGCGCGCCGTCCACGGGCCCCGGCCGATCACCGTTCGCCTGGATCTGGGCGCGGACCACACCGGCGGGATACTCCGCCGAGTGAACGTTGACGTAAAAGTTCTCGCTGCTCTCACGCACCATCTTGACGAACTCGACCATCGTGGTGCCGGCCAGCGGTCCGACAAACTGATCGGCGGAGAACGCTCCGGAAAACCACGACGTCGTGTTGACCGGCGGTGTCAGCTGTGGGAGCCCTCCCTCGGTAACGATCGGCGTCGGCCAGTACTTCGAGGTCGGTACGAGCTCAACACAGACCTCGCCGTTGGAGGTCGAATTGCCGCAGTGAATGTGCGACATGATATACCCACCGACAGAACCGGCCGACTCGACGTCGAGGTCGTAAAAGATCCAGTCCTGCTCGTTCGGCGCGTACATGTAGAAGTTGGCGGACGTGCTGACGTTGGTCAGTGGCGGCACTTGCTTGCTGCCGTCCATATCCAGCGCCGTCGCAAACGTCCTCTCTTCCAGGTTCTCCCCATAGGCGGGCAGGAAGTAGAGACGAGGTACCAACGCATCGTCGACAAAGTCCGGATCGCTGCATTCAGCGAGCCTCGAAATGTAAGGATCGCTAAAACTATTCAGCACACAGGCTCTCTCAGTCCCCAGCCACGCGGTGTTGTTCCACGCCGTGTCGATGTACGCCACCTCGAGGTCCAAGCGGTACGTGAAGTCGGCCGGGGCACCGACCCGCTCCCAGCCGATGTCGTAATGGAACTGCAGTCCCGTATCGTACGTATTGTTCTCCGTACGCAGAACATACATCTGGGCTGTCACGGGGGCAATGTGGACGGCGATCACGTTTGCCGGATCCGGGATCTCATCATACATCCCGTACAGCCCGTTTCGCAAGGATAAAACCTCTCCTGAGGCTTCGCCGCTCCTTTCGACGGGCCCGATGTCGGAGATCGTCGATTTGGTGCCCGGCGGAGGGCCGCTCAGCGCGACACCACCGGACGTGTCGAGCTCCACGTCGATAGAACCGACGCAAACCGGCGTCGTCGAGCCCTCAATGACGGTCGCGTTCGGGGCACGAACGCTCGTGTACTCCCACTGCGCGCCTTCAGCGGACGGCTTGTCTTCGCACTCGTGGTACAAGGCGTTCATCGTCATGCTGTCCACGATCTGGTACATGGCGCATTCCGAGTTCGTCTTCGTGGTCCCGTTGGAGTACACTTCGACGTGCGTCATCTGCGCGCGCGACACCCCAGCCACATCAGTGCACTCCCAGCTGTCGTACCTGAGCTTCTCGGCCACCACGCCATCCTTCCAAGAGTAGTAAACACGAGTGGCGCTTGCAGGGAGCTCAAAGGACGCCCACGGGGGGTTCGACAGGCCTGTATGCGGTGCGAGGGTGTGAGTGCCTCGAGTTGCAGGGCGAAGACAACCACCACGCACCGATCCACGACCCGACTGTGTCCGGAGGACCGCCAGGATTCGAGTAGACGAGCTGTCCTTGACCGTTGGCCACGGTGGGCGCGGCAGCGACGGCAGCAGCGGCAGCAGCGGCAACGACGGCACGCCTTTTGTTGGAGGAAAATCGAGCCATTTTGCGCTAATTAGCGTTTTATAAAACTGCCGTATCTTCGAAGATATTCCAGCGAATTCGCTGGATTCGCTTTTGTCGAAACTGGGAGGAGGTACGCGTCCTCGCGTACGGTACGCGACCTTGAGGCCGTGAAGCAGTTCAAGCGGACCCACGGCAGGTTCCCGAAGCGGGCCGGGGCGGTGATGCGGAGGAGCAGAGGCTATACAGGTGGCTGCTCCACCACTTCTACACCCCCGAGCGCGCCAACAAGCTCGTCCTCGCCTTTGGCGACCGCTGGCAGTCCGAGTGCTTCCCCAAGTCCATCTACGCGTGGTCAACTGTCGTAAATACATTAAATAAACAGCAGCGCTAGCAAAATCTGTAACATCCGTATAGCATCATGGTGCATCATGGTGCATGCGACACCTCGCTCGTCGACCTACCACGCGTGCGCCTTCTTGAACTTCGGGGGCACGCCGACCTTGCCCACCTCCTCGACGCTCTCCATGACGACGCTCGACCAGGGCAACATCAAGTACACGCCCTGCCTCGTCGTCATGTCTGCGGTCGCAGTGGCCATCGCCATGTCGTCCTCGGAGAGCCGGTCGTCGGCCGTGAGCACGTCGAACGGCGCCGCCTTGCTCGTGTCGACCAGGAGGCGCCAGGTGCGCCCCTCGACCTCCGGCAGGGACACCAACTGAGGCTTGTGCCCCGTATTCCACGCCACGTACACGTCGTTGTCTTCGTCGTGTCCCTTGACCGTCATGGCCAGGAACCGCGACTCGTCGGACCATTCGGGCTCGCCCTCGACCCCGTGCCAGCTCACGTCGCCGTCGTTCGGGTACCACGACCTCCGCAAAGCCGAAAACCTCTGTCTGAGGGCAATCATGGCCTTGGTGAAGCGGAGCATGCCGTCCTCGTCCGCCCTCGCCGCGTCCCAGTCGAGGTAGTTGAGGCTCGAGTCGTGGCAGTACGTGTTGTTGTTGCCGCCCTTCGTGTGCCCGTACTCGTCTCCCATGAGGATCATCGGCACGCCGTTCGAGACGAGCAGCGAAACCATGAAGTTGCGCATCTGCCTGGACCGCAGCTGGTTGACCGACAGATCGTCCGTCTCGCCCTCCTCACCGCAGTTCCAGCTCAGGTTGTGGCTCTCGCCGTCTCGGTTCTCCTCGCCATTGGCCTCGTTATGCTTCTCGTTATACGAGACGAGATCCGCCAGCGAGAACCCGTCGTGGGCGGTGACAAAGTTGACCGAGGCCGTCGGCCCGCGGCCCGACTTCCACCTGCGGCCGCCGTGGTTGCCCCACCAGTCGTGCTCGCCCGGCTCGTTGACGTAGATGTTGGGCGAGCCGCACAGCGACGCGGCAAACGATCCGACCCAGCTTCCGTCCGTCCCCTTGATGAACTGCCGCGTCGCGTCCCTGAAGTGGCCGTTCCACTCGCTCCAGCGACCGCCGTAGTGTGGGAACGCGCCCACCTGGTTGAGCCCGTCGCAGTCCCACGCCTCGGCGATCAGCTTGGTGTTTGCCAGAATCGGATCGGCGGAGATTGCGGCGATCAGCGGCGGGTCGGAAAGCGGCGTGCCCGTCGGCTCGCCCGCCCCCTCGTGCATGATGCCGCCCGAGGGCGAGGCCGAGCCGGCCTCGTGACCGTCGCCCACGTTTCCCACCCCGTCGCCCTCCCCGTCGCTCGCGCTGAACTCCCCCGACATGTCAGGCGTCGCGAAGTACATGGGCTCCTCGACCACCTCCTCATCGAACGCGTCCTCGGGCTCGAGGGGGTGCCACAGCGAGTGCGCCCGCGTCATGATGGACGCCAGGTCGAACCGGAACCCGTCCACGTGCATCTCCTCCACCCAGTACCGCAGGCAATCCACAATGAACCGCCTGGCCACCGGATGATTGCAGTTGAACGTGTTCCCGCAGCCCGAGTAGTTATAGTACTCCCCCTGCGGCGCCAGCATGTAGTACACCCGGTTGTCGATGCCCCGGAACGAAATGGTCGGCCCGTGCTCGTTCCCCTCGGCCGTGTGATTGAACACGACGTCCAAAATCACCTCAATACCCCGCTTATGCGCCTCCTTCACGAACGTCTTGAACTCGTGCATCACGGCCCTCGACGCCGCCCCGGCGTCGTTCGACCCGTCCGCCATGCCCTCCGCGTACCTCGCCATCGGTGCAAAGAACCCGACCGTGCTATACCCCCAGTAATTATACCGGTTCACATCGGTTTTATCCACGTCCACCCGGTAATACTCGAGCTCGTTGAACTCGTACACAGGCAGCAGCTCAATCGCGTTGATACCCAGATATGCCAGGTAATCGAGCCGCTCCGTCAGCCCCGCGTACGTCCCCGCCCGCTCCGTTGCCACCCCCGAGCTCGGATCCGCCGTGAACCCTCGCACGTGCGCCTCGTAAATCACCAGGTCCTCGATCGGCAGCTCCAGCGGCTGGTCCCCCTCCCAGTCAAACGCGTCCTTCTCCGACGGCACCAAGGCCACGGCCTGCGGCCACGTCATCTCGTACTGACTCGACCCCGCCTCGTTCAGCTCCCCAAACGCCCGACGCCCGTTATAAACGCTCTTCGCGTACGGATCCAGCACCACGGCCGACGCATCGTACGCCAGCCCGTGCGCGTCCACGTTGTCCGCCGCGAGCGCGTCCACATCCGGACCCTGCACCCGATACCCGTAGAAATACGACGGGCCCGAACCGGAACCGTCCGCGTTCATGCCGTGCACGCCCACGTGCCACACGTCCCCGGTACGGTGCACGTCGGGCTCCAGGACAATCTCCTGCGTCACCTGGCCCTTCTTCAGGTCATCCTCCGTATACAGGCACAGCGTCACCGCCCGCGCGTTACTCGCAAACAGCGCAAAGTTGACCACGTCGACGTCGGGAGCGTAGGTCGCGCCCATCGGCTCGGCACACCCCGGGAGGACGTCCAGCGACGATCGCTTCTTCTGCGTTGCTTTCCGAGCCGGTTTCGTGCTTGTTGCTTTCGTCGTTGATTTCGTCTCTTCCGTGTCCTCGACCGCAGCAAAGACGACGGGGAGAGCTCGGGAACGAAGAGAACGAAGAGAACGAAGAGAACGAAGAGAACGAATGGGCGAACGGCGAGACGTCGACGTCGTCCGGGCCAGCGAGCCGGGCCAGAGCCCGGAAGAACGAGAACGACGGGTCGTCCCGGCGGGAGACCACAGCGTCGTCCTGCCCGCGATTTGCATTGCGTGCATCGGCACAATCGGCGTCTACTGAGCGTGTCGGCGTCTACTGAGACTCCCGAGAGTGCAGGATAGGAAGGTGCGTGATGGGAAATGAGACTCTGAAATGGCGGAATGGGAGGCTTTTTCTCGCGATCGGTGCGCTACGTCTGTCTCTATCACTCTATCGTTCGTACGACTATACAATGTACTGCTCGAAATGACAATGCGCGCGCGGAATCGAGCGCAAGAGGAGCCCTTCGTGTTCTCTCGAGTTTGCCCTCGAGGACGCGCCTAGAGACGCAAAATCCTTGTCGTTTCGGGCGCGGTTCGATGTATCGTCTACTCGAGCGGTCAGATCCCCTCCGTGTCGGATCCGGTCCCGCGCCGATCCGGTCCACGCGCTCCGTCTCGAACTTCTCCCAAATGGCACCACCACAGAGAGGAGAAAGAACAACGGGAACAACAAGGGCGCGAGCGAAGAAAGACGCGATCGACCTGGCCGTGGAAGACTACGTCACGGACGCGGACAATCTCGCCACCCTCTTTTCGCCAGGAGAGCCCCCGTCGCCCCCGCTGACCGTCGCGTCGACGTCGTTCCTCGGGGGCTCGAGCTGGTCTTCCGCCTACAAGCTCACGGCAACGGCGCAATCGGACCCGGCACGCACGCTCGACCTGTTTGTCAAGACGGCGAGGGGTCGGCCCGCGGAGAGGATGTTCAAGGGGGAAGCCGTCGGACTGACGGCCATGCGGCTGGCGGCCCCCTCCCTGGCAGTTCCTCGGGTCCATACGTACGGCGACGCCGGGGGCGGGAGCTATATTATCATGGAGTATATGAATTTCACGAGCGGTTGCGACATGCAAGCGTTGGGGAGGGCCGTGGGGGAGATGCACGCCAACGGCACGGCCGACGCGTATGGCTTTGCCGTCGACAACACGATCGGCGGGACGCCACAGCCCAACGGCTGGATGGACGACTGGGTCGAGTTTTTTAAAGTGCACAGGTACGCCCAAGGTGGCCGAGGGTTTCGCGTTTTTCTGCGTTCTGAGTTCTGCGTTTGACGATGACCCGTGCTCACGTGACCTTGCTCACGCGACCTTCGCGACCAGGCTGCAGCATCAGGTCGACCTCGCAAACGATGCGAGGCTGAAGAAAATGTGTGCCGAGCTCGTCTCGTCCGGAAAGTACGAGCGGCTTTTCGAAAACGCCGTCCTCCGACCGGCGCTGCTGCACGGCGACTTGTGGTCTGGTAATATAGGGTGGGCCGACGGGAAGCCGAGTCTGTTTGACCCGGCGACGTATTATGGGCATTCAGAAGCGGAATTTGGCATGTCGTGGTGTGCCGGTGGGTGAATTGCGAATATGCTCACTCGGGGAAGGGCGCTCGCGCCCCGACGCGCTCACTTTCACGCTCACGCTCAGCTCGTCCGTTCGCTCGCTCGCTCGCTCGCTCGCTTACTCGTTCTCCAGGTCTCACTGGAGAATTTTACCGGTACGGGGTTGCTTCTATCCATCGCGCGCTCTCTCCCGCTCTCTCTGACTGACGCTCAACGAATCACTTGTCACTCGTTCGCTCGTTCGCTCGTCCAGGGCCTACCACGAGGTCGTCCCGAGGGCCGACGGATTCGACCGACGGCACGACCTGTACACGCTCTACCACTACTTGAACCACTACAATCTGTTCGGCAGCGGATATTATGGCAACTGCGAACGGCTGTTTGCGAGGCTCTTGCAATAGTAACGCACCGATGAAAGTTCGTCAGCCGGGCTCCGTGTCGCTGAGGATCTGGTCGAACCAGCCTTCTTCCATGAGCTCCCAACATCGCCGCGCGACGATCGCTTCGAGGTCCAGGTGCTGCCGCAGCTCGCCGAGGAGGTTGCTCCCGCTCGGCCCCCGGGGCTGCTGCTGCTGCCGCAAGACCTGCTCCAGCAGGGCCTTGATCGACGCCTGCGCTTCATGACTGGCGCGCGTGCTCGCGTCGCCGCCGCGATCGCTCGTCCGGCCCCCGCCACGCATGCTCGCCTCCAGCTCTTCGACGAGCAAGTCGACCAATCGATCGTCGTTGGCCAGGCGAGTCAGGACCTCCCGCTGCACGGCGCCCACCCGCTGCTCTTGTACCGACGACGCATGCTGACGCCGCTGCGTCCGCGGCGACTTTGGCGTTGTCGACATCCGTATCGAACGCGGGTTTTTTTGAAAATTTTTCACGGCGCTCGCGAGAGATAGACATGGACTGTCTACGCCCGCTCCGCGCGCGGGCAGACACGTCTGGTGGCCAGTCGCGCGGGCGCGCGGGGGACGTCCCGCTGTCGTTCGGATTCGACCCGGCCTCGTGGCATTCCGCCGGCGATCACCTCCGAGATCCCACTCGTCGACCCGGTCGTGTCGACGAGTCGAGAATGGCCATCATGGACGCCATAACGCTCCATCCGAGGCATCTGTACGAGCTTTCGGGGGAGGCGTCTGCGGGCAAGACGCAGCTGAGCCTGCAGCTGGTGGTCAGGGCCGTGCTCTCCGGCGGCGGCGGCGGCGGCAGTGCCGCTGCCGGCGACGACACGGTGTCCTTGTGCCGGGCGGTCTACCTGTTCACAGAGGGGGGCACGTTGAAGATGGATCGACTGCGGCAGATTGCTTCGTCGAGGCTGGGGGACGAGGCGCTGACCGACGCGGTGATGCGGCACGTGCACGTGGAGTACGCGACCAGCGTCGACGGCGTCATATCGACGTTGCTCATGCTGGAGGACGTGCTGCGGGAAGGCGGGGATGCGAGCCAAGGACGTCATATAGGAGACCGGCCCAACGATAACGCACCGCCGCCGGTCAGGCTGCTCGTGCTGGACTCGATCGCCCACGTGTTTCGCTTCCGGGACCACGGCGACACCAAATACGACTCGCACGACGCGTCCCGGTCGCAGGCGTTTTTCAAGATTGCATCGATATTGAAGCGGTACGCGGACGAGTACAAAATCGCGGTGCTGGTGACGAACCAGGTCGTGGACGCCATCGACGACGGCGGCGGGGCGACCGGCGAGTCGGACCGGCCGGGATGCGCCGGCCTCACGTTGGAGACGAGCGGGCGGAAGGTGTATCCGGCGCTGGGGCTGGCGTGGGCGTCGTGCGTGACGACTCGACTGTTCGTGACGAAAGAGACGGCGATGTGCGAGGAGACGCGGGGGGCGAGGTCTGTGGTCGTGGAGGGGGCGGGGGGCGCGAAGCAGTTGCGGGGGCTGCAGGTAGTGTTCTCTCCGGAGATGAAGCAAATCAAGACGCACTTTGTCGTCGAGACGGCGGGATGCGTCGGGGTTGACGTTGCCGGTGCCGGCGTGGCGCTCGGACTGGGCGGGGGTGTTGTTGCTGCAAAAGGGCATTGTGCGCGGCCTAGTGCCCCCTCGCAACGACGTTGATCGATTGCCCGGCGTCTGTATGCTCATATCATTATAACATATCATTATAACATATCATTATAACATCAGCCAGCGGCGTGGGACTTTCACCTCAAACACGGGAACTGTCGAACATTCCTGGGTTCAGCGGGTCACTCGTTGGGGTTAGCCGCGAGACCCGAATCGGCATCGCTTCTATCCCTGTAGTAGGCATTCACGTCCCAGCTGAATTCTCTATCAC